>Ga0214543_1007104_pt1 | contig 19450 bp, 11 predicted proteins | sample CNSS2metaG_FD_160094 | JGI IMG/M metagenome (GOLD analysis project Ga0214543, IMG submission 160094) | Root nodule microbial communities from cowpea collected in UCLA plant growth center, Los Angeles, California, USA - CNSS2 | ecosystem: Host-associated > Plants > Roots > Nodule | place: USA...
AGAATCCAGCTGATATGTTAACCAAGACTGTCACAACAACTAAGTTGAGGCTTTGCATTGCCTCAACTGGCCTTCGAGAAAATTGATGATGAAGGCACTACACTAGGTGGTAATGTAAATCAAACCCAAAGTGGGAGAATTGTTAGTATTATGGTGCTTGATTTAGTCCCACATCACTTAGAATAGTGAGATGTGGTTCTCTATTTTACTATATAAGAGACTCTATGTAAAGCTTTAAGATACACCAGAAATACAAATACTTCCTAGTGTAGTCGTGGACGTAGGCATACACATTGTACGCCGAACCATGTTAAATTCTCTGTGTCTATTTTCTCTCCTTTATTCTTTCCTTTATTGCCTTGTTCCTAACAATAACAATGTCAACAACTCCAAACTAGAGCTTGAAGATATTAAAAAATGCACTAAAAGCTTATCCAAAGACACCCTAACAATATGTGTAGTTCCCACTAGCACAATGAGTCCCCTTTTGAGGGAACTAGAATGCAAATACAAATTTCACTTACAATACCAATTTGAAATTTACATCAGACTTGTTTAGGCTTGACATAAATTCACATCAGTTGCATCCACATTGAAGTGTTATCTGATGAAAAAGGCTAAAAACATTTGATGTTAAAGCCTCTTTTATAATAGTAAATGTAATCAAACTAGAATAAAAGAAGGTAGTGAGTGGAAAACTACTTTTAAAATAAAATTTTGATTGTATGAATGATGGCATCCCCTTTAACCTAACCAATGCTCGAAGCACCTTCATGAGGCTAATGCATCATGATTTTCATCCTTGAATAAACATATAGATCATATTATATATGTGTTTGAAACTCTAAGTAAAAAGACTTTGTATGCTAATAAAGAAAAATGCATCTTCAGGCTGAATTAGGTTGTCTTCCTACATTTCTTTTTAGCTTTAAGGGAGTATGTAATGAGGATAAGTTTAAAGAAATAATAGATTAGCCGAATCTTAATCATGTCAATCAAGTTACGAATTTTCATGAGTTGACTAGTTTCTATAGGTGTTTCATGAAACATTTTAGTCCAATTGTTGCATCTTTGAATTAAATACTTAAGAAGGCAGTAGTGATTAACAAGGGTAAACAACAAGAAATCATTTTGAGATTTAAAAGAGTACTTGGTAAATGTATGCAAATACCACTTCTTAACTTTTCTAAACAACTTGAAATTGAGTGTGATGCTTATAGTGTAGGCATTGAGTCAACCATACTAGAAGAAAAGGCATCCTTAACCTACTTAGTGAAAAGCTCAAGCCACATCAACTACTTCCCTTATGGAAAAAAAATATATGCTCTTATTAGAGATTTACAAAATTGACAATACTATCTTTTACTAAAGAATTTTTTTATTTATAATGCTTGAGTTCCTTAAATATTTGAAAGGCTAATGCAAACTTAATAAGAGACAAGCAAAGTGGGTAGAGTTTATTGAAAATTTCTCCCATAATCAAACATATGCAAGAAAATGATAATGCTTTCTAAAGGAGAATACCTTGTAAATATATTCTTGAAACAATATGTCTAAGTTAAGATCACATAAGATAGTTGTATCTTGATGATGGTGACTTTTCTAAGAATTTTCATGAGTTTTAAAAGCAGTCACACAAAGGATATTTTCAATAAGAATGATACACTTTTTAAGGCAAAAGTATAATTTGTGTGTCTAAGGGTTCTTTTAGAGAAACTCGCATTATTCAAGCACATAGGGGTGGTTTAATTGGATAATTTGAAAACATTATAGTTTTTGCATGATTTCTTTTTTTCTTTTTCCACAAATGAAGAATAGTTAAAAGTAAGTTCAACAAACCCTTTGCTTGGTTTTGTTTGTATGATTAAACAATTACGTTAAATACATAATGTTATTTTATCAGATTATATTAAATGCAAAGTATTCAGTTTGTCCCAACAAACGTAAATTGTATGGCAAGAAAGATTCAAGAATTCTTTAAAATGTGCATTGAGTGAACCAGTATAAAATGTTGTGCTCCAATCTTTTCTCTAATCCTTCTCTCTTGCATAATCATTTAAAGTTTAAAGAACTTGAATCTAAACCATCTTTTTCATATTCTTGAGTGTTTTGGTGGCATCTAAAACATTGAGCATATTTGCATAATCAATTAGAACCCGTCTTGATCATTCTTGTGCAATGTTCTTGGTTCAAATCTCAAATTTGAATTTATGCATTTTTCCAGTATTTCAGTCGACTGTTTTTCTGTTTCAATCAGTTGATTATACCAGTACAAAATCTGTTTAGTAAAATCAATCGATTAACTCTGTTTTTGACCGATTGAAAGTATATTGTCCAGTGATTTTTTCATCCTAACTTGGTGATCCAATTGATTCAATTAAAGATAGTTTTTATCTTTTAAAGATAGCCTAAATTTTTAACTAGTCAATTCAACCCCCCTTCTTGGCATTTCAACCATTTCAAAACTAATACTAACCAGTATAAAAGCATTTAGAGTAAATCTTTCCTTTCTCTAGTATTTTTATTTTGCATATGATTTTAACTAATCCTAGAAGGAAAGATTTATGAAAATATGATTCATAAAAAGTTTTAAAAGATCATGTGTTGGATAAAAGTATCTTCTAATTTTACATCATTAAATAATAATTTACAAAAATATAAAAAAGTTTAAATACACAATTTAACGTTCCCTTCTGGTATATTTGGCATGTTTTTACAATAAGCATATTTAATTTTTTTGTTATAGATGCATAATATGTAAGAAGGAAATTGTAAGGTTACCATGGTTTATATACCTTTCTTATCCCTAGTTTTGTCTTGGAGATATATTTCAATGGATTTTATACTTAGTACTTCAAGGCCAACAATGGGAAAGGACTCAAATTTTTTTATTGTCGGTGGGTTTTAAAGAATGAATTCGTCACAAAGTTGATGATGCAAGCCATATTACAAGTCTCTTTTTTAACAAAGTTGTTCATTTGCATGGGCTTCCTCAAAGCACTGTATAAGTTCTAGATTCAAAGTTCTTGAGTTTCTTAGTGAAGATATTATATGGAAAACTTGGAACCAAACTTCACTTTTTTACGATTTTTCATCCCCAAATTGATGGTCAAACAAAGTTAGTAAATATACATTTGTGTCAACTATTCAGATGTATGAGTAATAGGAACCTAAGAGATTGGGAAGAACTCTTACTTCGTATAGAGTTTGCATATAGTAGATTGATGAAAACCACAACTTCCTATTTTCTTGTAGAAGTTTCATATTAATTTAATCCATTGATGTCTCTTGACCTAATGTCTTTTCCAAAATTTAAGTGTAATGCAACAATGATTTTAGAAAATTATAAGAAGGTTTCTTATTATGCTACATATTGAAGTTGAGGAAGGAAGGAAGATGTCATGCAGTTTGGCTATTGGATTTGGCTTCATTTGAGAATAAATAACAATGCATATGAGTTAGAAATGTCACATAACTATATAACGAGTTCAACCTTTAACTGGAGTTGTCTAAATCCTTTTAATGCATGTTTACAAATTTGTGGAAGAATTATTGATATTCAATTTCTTTAGAAAATAAATTATTTTAAGTTTTCTCCAGGATTTTACAATATAGAGCATAGTCTAGGTTGATTCTCAAAGGATACATGTATATTATATTCAATTTTAGTATTTTTGTTGTACAGCTCAAAATTAGGATTTGGAAACTGAGAATTATGGAACAAAAATTGAAAACGCAATTGATTAGAATTAAAATTGAATAATTTGTAAAAAGTTGAAATCCAGAAGAAGAAAGGGTGAATTGATTGATTCAAATACTAAAGAATTTCTGTTCAAGTCAAAGTTTGAATAACTTACCAATTCATTAATTAATTAAACTAATTACACATATCAAATCAAATCAAGATTTAATTTATTCCTAATTTGATTTGTAAAATCATAAATGCTTATTTTTAAACCAAAATTACAAAAGAGAATAACAAAACCAAACATCAATTGATTGGTACAAAACTCAATTCAACTTGTTTGAGCTTAATTTCGTGAATTGATCCTCAAGAATTAGCTACCCATTGATGAAAAATAGAAAGTGCAATTAAGAGAAGTAGAGGAAGAGTAAAAAAAAAAAATTATGGGAAAAGGGATAAAATGAAATGAAAAGACAATTCCTAAAACTAAAAATCAAGCAAAGGGTTTTGGTGTACATGTTTAGAGAACATTCAAGGTGTATATAAGCTTTAAAATCTAAAGTATACATGGGCCTAAATTTGAGTTCTAATTAAGACCATAAGCTTAATTACAAAAGTCTAAACTCGAACAAGGAAAATTGAATATGCATGGGTTCTTATACAAAAATTCAACAATTTTTCCTCAATTTCTAAGAATTGTAGGGAGTACCAAGGAACTATAAATACATCAGACTACATATTCATTTTGAAGCCCTATAAATGTAGAATTCAATGAAACTACAATCAACTAAAAATATTGTTTACAAAAAATATTATGACCAAAACATTTAATAAAGGTCATGAGTTGAAAATAAAAATCAAATATGTACATTAAACCAACTTATTACTACTAAAAAGAAATTAACTAAAAACTAAAAGTAAAGCATATAAAAATGCTTTCAATGTTCAATAATATTGATGTGTAAAAATAAATATGTGTCATCAATCATTTCAAGAACAAAAGGATAATGAGTTAGTGGATGAACAAGAAGAAAATGAGCAAGAAGATACCATATTTAGAAGAAGCATAAGAAGTATGATAATACAACTTATTCTTACTCAATAAAAGATTACATTAGGTTTCATTAAGCTTCTAGAGATGAATGACCAATATCAAACAAGACATGCAAGAAGAAAATAATAATGATGTATTATTCAAAGACCAAATATATGCCCAAATTGAATGGTTAACATTTGGCTTAAAACGATCAACATTGGCAAGGGAAGGTTATTCAAGAGAGAGATGAGAAACATGGGCAGGCATGGAAGGCACATACAAAAATTTGTGTGACTTATAACAACATATTTGAGTTTTTGTTTAATTTTGAATTTTCTAAATTTTCCTCCCCTTTTGTATTTGATTTTTCAACATATGTTTAATGTGACCAACTAGCTAAATTTTCTTGCAATTAAAGGTGAATTTAGGTGCCATTTAAGGTAGGTTTTTTAATAACAAAGATTATAAATATCTAGTGGTGCAAGATAGCTCTAGAAAAGGGCGGAAGAATAGAGCCTGTAGATATTCTAAAATCATTTTGCGCAAACTTAATATTAAACAAATTAAAAAGTAAGGTAAAGAATAATGCACACTAGAATTTATATTGGTTCATGTGACACCTTGAAGCTACTTTCAATCTCTTAAGCAATATAATTAAGAATTTCCACTAATCAAATCCCTTAACTAGTACAAATGTCAACCTCTCCAGCTCACAAAGAGTTTAACCCTCTCCATGAATCACAAGTGTAAACCTCTCTAGGTTACAAACAGTTTAACCATCTCCAGGAATCACAAGTGTAACCCTCTCCAAATTACAACAAGCTTAACCTCTCCAAGTGTCCTTCTCAATTTTCTGTAAGCTTAAGAACTCATAATTTCAATGAACAAAACAATCTCTTAAGCAAGAGAGTGCAATCACATTCACAACGTATACTTTACAATCTGAAGGATATTGCAATGGTTAACATACAACCCAATTTCACTCGATAGAAAGAATATGAATTTCACTTAATACTATCAGAGTATTCTCACTTTTTTTCATATGAACATTTTGCAATATTTTGACACTTTGGTAATTTTCTCTCATTCTTTTGTACTTCTTGTCTTGTGTCCTCTAGTCAGTGCTTTTGGTAGAGCTTCTATTAGCTTCACTTTCTTTCATGTTTGTTTGAGACTTTAAGAATCATCTACTTTGTGTTACTTGTGCTTTCACTATGATTTTGCTTACACTCATTGAACACATATAAGTTGAACGAAAACATATATTGACAATAAAGAAAATAGTCATCTAATGGTTATTTATGAGCGTCTTATAAGGTCTTTAGCCTAGCTAACCTTTCCTATGTTTAGTGCTTAATTAAGAATTTTGTCTAACAATATCATCATTGAGGTTGCTAGCCTTCTTGTGTCTCTTAGGAGAAAATATTTTGGTGTAACCTTCCTTCTTGTAATGGAAATATTCGATATTCAATAAAACATCATCATTGTGAGACATCTACTTTGATCTCCTTCCACCTTCTTTATTATCATTGATAGATACTCGTGCCTTATAACATGATTTCCCTATTTGATATGACAATATTTCTTTGAAATAATCATCTCTCTTAGGAAAAAATCATAACAACAATAACACTTGATCTTTATCATTGATATGAACATCAATATTAGATCCATAATCAGCTAATTGAATTGATCTAGTTATTTGTTAATTGTTAATTCAACATTCATCTTGTACTAGTACACTACTTACTTCAAATATAGGGGATTAATTAGCGATTTTGTCACCTACAAGTACTTGATCTTCGTGCACACTCCCATTGTTGTCTCCTCCTTCAAAACATGTCTTAATACTTTGCTACTTAGGTTAACAACAATCATGTTGTGATTGTTTTCCAGCGATGTCTTTTTATGCTACTCTATTTGATGTAGGTTCTTTTTAGCTTTTATGAAATATAGTGTTTGATTTCTTAATAAAAACCTAAATAAGATCCCTACTGGACACTAAGATAGCAAGCTATCTAAACATGAAGGTTAACTTGTAGAGGTTCTAGAGAAGGATAGTGATTATTTGAATCAAGAAACAAAAACAAAATGGATAAGATAGTAACAAAACCCAATTGAAAGGATATAACCAACAAGAAAATTGGAAGCAATAAAAGATGATAATGGAAGAAGATGGAGTACGCCACTCATAGGGGAGCCATATGGCTAACAAACCCCAGAGATGATTAATGAAGCCGCCAGTTGCAAGAAAGATAAGGCAAAGGAGAGCCTTCACTCCTAGGAGAAAGGCCTCACGATTTTTGGTTCAAACATATTGTTTATAAACTCAAAATGATCAAGCCTTTACAAGCTTATGAGCACCCATTATATAAAGAGTTCAAGAGGCCTCTAGGAAATAAACAAAAGTTCAAAAGGGCTCCTTAGCAAATACAAAACCTCACATTTTAGAAGGTAGGTTAAAATGGATGGTACAAACCAATGGGTTATGCTAAACCCTAAGGTGATTTTGGACAAATACCATAAAAGAGACAATGAATGTCTCTACAAATGGACAAAGGTGTTAAAGACAAAGGGAGATAGAAGGTGCAAGGTACATTTTCTTTATGCTTCTCTTACGCCTTCTGGTCTTTTCTTTTCTTAAGCATTTGTATTTGGTCCTTGTTGACTTCTGTAGGTGAAAGAGGTAGTAGTGTGACCTTCTTTCCTTAGAAGTTAAACAAAAATTTATTGGTATGGCCATCATGAAAAGCTTTTCTGTCTAATTTCCATGGCTTACCAAATAAAAGTGGAGTTTCTTCCATGGGCACTAGGTAACACAAAGCCTCATTCTTGTAACTTCTAGTGGAGAAGTTAATGAAGTCTTGCTTGTCAACTTTTATTTCTCCTTCCTCAGTAAGACAAGAAAGCTTATAAGGCTTGGCATGAGGGTTGATTTTCAAGCCAAGCTTATCCACAACCCTTGTGCTAGCAACATTGACCCAACTTTCATTATCAATTATGAGGGAGCAAAGCTTGTTGATTAGGCATCTTGACTGAAAAATATTTTCTCTTTTAGATTGAAGTTCTTTTGGGACTTGGCCCAACTTGCGCCTGACTACCACTAAGCGTCCTTCATTAGGCTTAATTTCATTCTCACTTGAAGAAGAGGAAGTACTTTTGGGGGATGAAGGGGAAGAATGCTCACTCACTAATTCTCCCTTAGTGTTGAAGACCATGTTTCTCTTAGTTGGACAATTTGAAGCAATATATCCATAATCCAAACATTTAAAACATTTTATAGCACTAATTCTTGAACCTTGGGAAGAGTTAGGAGTGTCATGGGAAGTTCTAGACGAATTAGCCCTAGGTGGGTGGTCTTGGATACTCTTGAAGGGTGGTTTTTCATCCTTTCTTTATTTACCCTTCTAATTCTTAGAGTTGTAGTCATTGTAAGAAGTACTACCCTTGGCCTCCTTTTTCATTTCCAATTGACTTTCAACTTTTAGGCCAAGTGTAAAATTTTGTCAAGTGTGGAATACTCATACAACTCAACTACATTTTTAATCTCTCTCCTTATATCACTCACAAACCTAACTACTTTTTCTTCTTCACTTTCAAATTGAAGTCTCACTTTTAGAAGTAGGGACTCCATTAACGTGGCATATTCATCAACATAAGGACCCTTGTTGAAGCCTTTGGAGCTTCAAAAGAGTCTCTCCCTCCTATAGTAAGAAGGAACAAATCTATCGCTTATAAAATGTTTAATGTCCATCCAAGAAATCAGGAATGCCTCTTGGTTAATATTATCCATACATAATTGATACCACCAAGTCATGGCATAATCCTCAAAATTCTAATACTACAAGATCTACTTGTTCTTGGTCACTAACTAAGTGGATGTTGAATATTCAATCTACTTTTTGCTCTCATTCAATGTAGATGTTTGGATCATTCTCACCCTTGAACTTTTGAATCTTGATTGGAGGTGGTTGTCTTTGTGGTAATGAAGTGTGCCTCCTTCCTCTATCAAAGTTGCACCTTATTCTCCTATCCTAACCCCCAAAGGAGCTATCGAATGATGATGATCTCCTTCTTCTCCTCTCATCTTCCCTAAGCTCAAGTCTTTGAATATACTCTTGAAGCATGAGCTCACTTTGTCTCCTATCTGCCCTCTATTGGTCAAATGTTTCCCTTCTACTCATCTCCATTTCTCATAGGATGCAGGCAAGAGTTTGTTGCTCATTTTGTGGAACTAAAGCAGTGACAATTGGAGGAGAGTAGGCCAAAGATGACTCATTTTTCTCCTTTTCCACTATTAGGTCCAAGTTCATCTCTCCTTACATACAAACTCTAAAACCCAAGACAAGAAAAAAGGGATAGAGGCAAAAGATCAAATTCCTGAGACCAAAATCCAACCAAAAGGAAATCCCAAGTGTTTAGTTCACACCCCAAAACATGTAAGGCAAGATTACCACTCAAAATCCACCCAAGGAGTGAAGAAACATCTTAAATTTTTGAAAAACCTTTGAAGAGCCATGCAAATGGACAAGATATATTTTGGCCACAACACTCAAGGAAGTTCAATGGAAAGAAAATGCAAAGAAAAGCAAAGATGACCTAAAGACAAGCAAGAAAAGCAAAAAAAAGAAGAAGAGTAAAACTCTAAAGAAGAAATTTTTTTACAAAACTTGTAAACAAGACTAGTACAAGAAAAACATATAAGAAGACTGTATGGAGAAATACTTGGACATGCAATTAGGTGTCTTGGTTACTTAGTTCCTTAATTTTAAGACCACAAATCAATTCTAAGGCACAAACATAAAACAAGACATGTAGGTCATGTAATATTCAAATACTTTGAACAATAAGAACAAGAAAACTTCAAATGAACATATGACAATGGACTCGAAATCAAACCTAAGCACATTTAAAGACTCTTTCATCACGTGAGAAACAATTTTGGCATGGTAACATTTCATATAGCTCTTTGTTAGTTTTGAAATGGTGATTTTAGCCAAGAAGGGGGGGATGGGTTGAATTGGCTTTATAAAACTTTTTCAAAAGCTTAGACCTCTTTTCAATTGAATCTAATAGACTGAAAAGTTTGGACCTAAATGTTGCAGACCAGTACACTTTCAGTCGATTTAAATATAAAACAACAAGCTTATTTGTTCTTAAAGTTATAAAACAGTCAATTAAAAAGACAAATCAGTCGATTAAAATACCTCAGATTAGTATTTATATGCAAGACTTGTTCCAAACAACAATTCGCAAATTCAACTCAAACAACATTATTTTACATGCAAGACTTGTTCCAATTAGTATTTATAACAAGTGTACAACCTCAGATTACATAAGAACGCATTTAAATCACACCAAAGATCAAATTGCTTGGTTTTCTTGAGTTTTTAAAGAGTTTCAAAGAGAGTAAGATGAGGGAAAGAGAAATGCACAATTGTTTTTATACTGGTTCACTGAATCACAGATCTACATCCAGTTTACCAGGAAAACCTGAGCCTGGTTTCCACTATATTCAAAAGTTTTACAAATCACACACCAAGATTACACTTTTGAATAAAGAAACTCATAAGATTTTTGACTCACACAAACATCTAGACACACACCCTGCAAGAATCACACTTACAAACCTGAAATCTCATCAGGCAAACCAACCAGAGGCACAAGAACATCAAAATCTAATGGTGGCTGTCCCTAGCCAACCATACATGTGTTCTTCAAGCAACTCACAAGCCAAAATGCCTCCAAAACCAATCAAGATCAACCAAGATCTTCAAGAGACGAGTTGTAACTATGTATTACAGAGAGAGATCTTTCGGGAGAAGAATGACAAGGTTTTATGCACAAAAACTAAGATTCGTGTCTCACACTCGATTGAATTTTTCATACAGTCAGCTGATTTCACTTGACTTAAGTGAAATCAGTCGACTGAAAAATAATTCAACTAACTTAATGCATTCATACCAGAAACTATATACAACAAGCCTTTTAACCTGTTAAAACCCATTTTAACAAATTAAAAGAGACACACTAAGGCACATAAGACATCTAACCAATGTCATATAGCCAACCAACATGATATAACACTAAGACATTACATTTAATATGTTATTTTCAGATTTAACACACTAAAACTTAATCTGCAAGTGGATCTTCATCAATCTTCATCAAATACCTATGATCTTCATGCACATGACTTTATCAATTCTTTGTTTCAAGCTTACTTGTGCCAACACTCTCGACCAAGCATCAAATAAGTACCAAATTTTATGTTCTCACTTCACAAAGCAACATACATTAAGAAGATAAGATTTAGATGCTTAAATCTCATGTGAAGTGGGAAAATTTTTGTGCACACCAACTTTAACACCAAAATTCCAAGAGGTTCACCAAAGGAATAACACAAGAACACAATGGTTAGCACAAGAAAAACACCATTTTCTAGACAACTTAGGCTCATGATACTAAATGATGTAAGTTCATTTTAACTTTTATGAAATATGGTGTTTGATTTCTTAAGAAAAACCCGTAGAACATCCCTGCTAAATATTAAGATACCAAGCTATCTAGATGTGAATGTTCACTTCTAGAGGCTCTCGAGAAGGAGAGTGATTATTTGAATCATGAAACAAAACAAAATGGACAAGATAGTAGCAAAATTGAATTGAAATGAGATAAATAAGAAGAAAAATGGAAGCAATAGAAGATGATAAAGGAAGAAGATGGAGCACGCCACTCATAGGTAGGCCATATGGCTAACCAACCCTAGAGATGACTAATGGAGCTGCCACTTGCAAGCAAGATAAAGTAAAGGAAAGCCTTCACTCCTAGGAGAAAGGCCTCACGATTTTTGGTTGAAACATATAGTGTATAAACTCAAAATGATCAACCCTTTACAAGCTTATGAGAACCCCTTATATAGAGGGTTCTAGAGGCCTCTACGAAATAAACAAAAGTTCAAAAGGGCTACTTAGCAAACATAAGGAATGTCTCTACAAATGACCAATGGTGTTAAAGACAAAGGAAGGTAGAAAGTACAAGGTACATTTGCTTCGTGCTTTTCACTTTATGCTTTCCTCTCTCCTCCACGTATGCTCCATATCATCTACGCTTTACACCTAGGATTGTACCACATCATCCAAGCCTTCTTAGCCTAATTAAAACCTACGAAACACATAAACATATATTAGCATGTTGATTTAAGTCAAGTTAACTCTAGTCAACAAGTCAAACCTAGCCAAAGGTCAACAAGTTAACTAAGGTTGAGTCAACTAAGTCAACTTATGGAAATCATCGTAATGAAATGCAAAACAAGGATAAAGATGAATGACTAAAAGTCTCCCCTCTAGACATGTTGCTTGTGATCCTTCTTGGGAGAGCTTTTATTGAATCTTGGGTGATCAAGCTTTCATCACTATCATTACCATGTTATGCTTTGATTGACCTTCCAACAATCCAAGGAGAAATTATTGAACTAGAAAAGTGCATATCTTAATCCACCACAATTCAAAATCATTCAAGCTAGTGAGCATCTGAACCTCATAGTTTGTAGAAGTCATGATGATTGAATCCATAGTCACTACACCAATTAAATGTGAAATAATATGCATAAGTTTGTTGTAAATTAGTCTACCACACAAAATGAAATAAAGGTAATAGAAAAAGAAGAACAAAAGATTAATAAGAAAGAAAAACAAATGAGAACTAACATGCATAAGTAAAGGGGTTTGATTAAATTGTTAAAGGACTTTAATTTACATTTGCACCATAATTTACTATTATAGAGATTACAAATCGAAGTTTCACATTGATAATGAAATTTCATTGAACTCACTCTTTTTGTGTAACATTTAAACAACATAGTTATCATAACCCTGCAACAATTTAAGATACATGTGTAACATCTATGTCGGATATTATAAAACCTCATGATAGCCCCTTTCCGAGTCTATGCGTCACCAGTTCCACCTAAAACATCATTTGCTCTTGTGTAACGAGTTACACGATCATCACCAAACACAAGCAGATAGGGTGAGCTAACAGAATAAAAACAAAACAACATCATAATGTAAACACACCCATGTCGGAGAACCTCCATCGCCCGATACTAGTAATCATGGCCACCACCATGCACATCCATGTTCTACTTATTATGATAATGACCTTGAGACAACCCTTGCTACCACAAGCCACAACTCGTAGTTCCACCTTTACGAGCCACCACTCATAGATAAACATGAATAATTATCATGTTACGAACCACCATCTGTAACACTAGGTGAAACACCCCAATACGAACCCCAATTCGTATTTTTAACACAAGATTTGCAGCATCACTAGCCAATACTCGTGATTGTCAATCAAGTGGAGACCGCCCATACGATCCACAACTCGCATGCTCATACCGGATTTCCAATATCATCAGGCCACAACCCGGGATTGCCACGTGTTTACTACCCATTCCAAGCCATAACTCACTAAATGTCCTTAGCAAGTTCCATACTCAAGGTATCATCCAAAACAGTGTATACCACACAAAATTTCCAAGTGAATAGCCCTTGTCCCCTACGTTATCTCCTGACACTGCATAAGCACCACTAGATGAAATTGCATTGCATACCGCATGGTGAAAGCCCTAAGCCGCAAGGCGTCCCGTGCTCTAGAGGTTTCATGTTTTGCAAGTATCGCCTGGTGGCCATTGTCCACACAATTGTCGCATGTCGAGATCATCCTCACCGCCAAGCGCCACGCACTCCAGAACCTTTCTGGTTTTGTAGCTATCGCCTGGTAGTTCAATTCCCACTGCTAGGCGCTAAACCAGTAAAGTGATTTTACTGGTTTAAGATCCTGCAAAACAATTTCTCACACTTTCCCCTCACTGCACATCCAATATAAATCACCACTTTGAGTGATCCTACAACTCACTATGATCCATATTGCATCTCTACAGAACCTATGTATAATTATGAATAATGCACCCACACCATTACCAATTGGCACCATCCCCACATTAGTAGTACTCTTTAATAAAGTAAGACTACCCATGGGAACTCCCATTCTAGCAACTAACAACACATGTGACACTTAGGATTCAAGTCTTATACCATCCCTATCCATGGCCAACTCTTCCCAATAACAAGCCTCAACATTTTACCATATAATTTCCCCATGCACCTAACTTAGGCAACTCACAAGAGATATCCAAATTCTAAGTCTCATTCTGTAGTCAACATTATGCATAGTCCTAGTATCGCGAACCTGATATACATTGTTTTTCACATCACAACTCTTCCAATCAATATTCAAGCTTAAAGTCACTTCTCATTCTTAATTCATGTATTTTTCATCACACTTACCCTCTGTCCAAAGGTCCCTTAATCCACTTTCATAAATAATTTGACCCAACCGGATCCCAAACCCGCAACTGCACCTCACAACCACACAATGCTATTTTTCACTACGTTGGCACCTAACGACAAGCTAAGTGCCACTAGTTGGTGCATAAAATTGTGGGTAAAACCCAAAATTTTCCTACACCTGTGAAAACCCAAAAATCCCTAAATGCATTCCTTTGTCTATTTCCACAATTTAGCATACAATCCTACTCCCAATTGTACTTAATATCAATTTAAACCCTACCACACATATCCTTAACACAATTCATACATTCAATATACCTTGAACACAAAATCCCCAATTTTTCCAACCTTAACATGCATACATACAAATATTCGTCCAGTTACCTCAAACTGCAACATAATTCAACAATTAATGGCATCCATCGTTCAACCAATAATTAAAGATTCCTTTTACCCTGATAAAAAATTGAGCCAATTCTACTCGTGTCGCCTGACGGGTGTTCATTGCCGCCAAGCGGTTCATGCAAAAACTCAAAAACTGGGTTAATCAAGTCGTGTCGAATGGCATCCAGTTCATGCTGCCAAAGGCGATTTCTGGCAGAAGTCTTGAAATTGACTACAACTCACATGAGTTGCCTGGCGGGCTTTTAAGGTAGTCAGGCGATTTCTGAAAAATTTCCAAAAACACGAATAAAATCCAAAAAATTGAAAGGACCAAAGGTTCACATACATTTCATACGACATACAATCAAATAATCACATATTAAAGCATGAAGCATAACTCTCATATCCTAGATTCCTTGCTCCAATGCACTTTAAGGATTCCTCCTTGAACCAAAATTGCTACAACTTTGAGACCTCTCCTAGACTTTGCAGAAAAATCTCTCCACGCTCTCCTTTCTCACGCTTTGGTGCTCTCAAGAACTCTCCCTATAAAGTGGTTTTCTCAACCGTTCCAACTATTCCTTGTGACGGCTAGGGTTTTTCTAGGTTTTCCTTAGCATAGCCAAAAATAATTTAAGGTCATGTCTCATGATAATTCATACACAACTATGATTATATTATCACGCTCCATGATGAAGCATATCACAACATAATAAAACAATTAAATTAACATACTAATGGCATACACATGACTTGAACCCAAGTCCTCTCAATACATTCAACTACTATCAACCACTTCACCTAGTATTGTTCCTTTTCTTAACTCTCCCCATTAATTAACTTAGGAATTCTTGCCCTCGCATTTATTAAATAAATATTTATTTATTTATTTCATTTCCCGAGTCTTACAACATGAACATAAACATCATTGTATGAATAGAAATTGGATCTTTAGTCACAATAGACGCTACAAAGACTAGACAAGTCATTAAGCATATTTTCTTTTGGTTCTTGCAAGATGCATGTATTGAACTAGACAATCTTAGGAAGTTAACACAACCTAAGAATCTAAGAAGCCTTTTCATTAGATTTTACTAAATCAATATTCAAACGTATAAAATAACCAAATAGTCCAACATTCATAACACAATTAATAAAGGACATTGTTAACTAGTTGTTCAAATTCAGTATAATATACTACACACACTTTCTATGTATAAGTTGGCCATATTTGAAGATTACTTATTGGGAATTCAAGTGTGAGTCAAATTCCCACACTGGGAAAGTTGGGCAACATATAAGCAAGAAGATCCATAAACCTATTTCCCTAAGTTTTTCAGTTAAAGGTGGTGTTAATCCCTTTTGTGGACTAGACTTAGGTTTCATTGGTGATGTATCTTCTTAGTGAAACCCCCTCGAAAGATCGATTAGTGGTATCACAACCAATAGTTCATCTTGGTAACTAGCTCAAACGAGTACAATCTAAATGAAGAATCCTAGATTTGAGGATTCCTTGTATTAAAATTATGTCCCATTGTTGTGATAAAAATTACAGTATAAGAAGGTCACCATTTAGGTACTCATAGTTGCAAATGGTTCTGCTTGAGGAGGAATATACAAATGTGGAAGAGACTCACCCTTAACGAAGTGTGAATCTATGTCCCACATTAAATCAATATTAACACGTATAAAAATGTCCCATATATATGATTATGACTGGATAAGTCTAATTGATATTATTAATTGTATGGTGTGTGACTAGGGTTCTTAGAACTTGCCCAAAGTGCCAAAAACCAATAGAACTTGCATTACTAGTATGGCAACTGGTGACGCGGGGTGAACCGCCAGGCGATAGGAATACAAAACAATGGCTAGCAAAATCACATGGTGCCTAGCGATGGGTGATGGTTCCGCCAAACGGAATGGGTTCGGTAGAGAACTATGGAGACGCGTGGCGCCTGGCGGTGTGAGAGGACCACCAAACGGTCTGGAACCAGTTTCCACTAGGCAATGCGAGCGATGCGCCAAGCGATTCTAGGTGCAGAAGTGAACTACGAGAAGGATTCTGCACAACTTTGGATGGAGATCTTGAGGCAATGATTTGTTGGAGGCCTAGTTACGAGTGGAGCTTGTATTGGGGTAACACGTGACCACTCGAGGTTGTAGCTTGGTGATTTTGGAAGTTCAACAGAGTGTGCGAGATCTTGGCTCGCACGGATGGGTTCCGGAAGATTGCCCTCCTCGGTATTATCTAACGAGTTTGGCAGTCTTGGGACAAATACGCACTACGATTCGTACTAGGGAACTCCATTTGGTGTTGTGGATTGTGCCCATGACAAGATCATTCCCACGTGTGGACTATAGGTGGTGGTTTGTAGTTGGAGGGACGAGTAGACACTCGTGGCAGTAAGTATCGATCAATGCAATCATCAAAGAGTGTAGAATTAAGAGGCGTCCAAAGGAAGGTGATGAAGGATTGACCCTAACCAAGGATGAAGGCACATGCTTAAGAAGACTAAGCATGTTTAGAAAGGAAGTTCACTAATCCTTCATCCCTTTCATTTGTGTTAGTTATTTTTGATTCCCTAAGTTGACTTAGTTGAATTAACTTTAGCTGACTTGTTGACCTTTGACTAGGTTTGACTTGTTGACTATAGTTGACTTGACTTAAGCCAACATGTTAATCTATGTTTATTTGCTTTGTAGGATAATTAGGAGTAAGAAAGCAATGCTAGGTGGCACATGGTAATTGGGGAACATAAATGATGTGGATGAGAGAGTAAAACATGCATAAAGCATAAAGTAAAAGGCATAAAACAAGTGTACCTATGTACCTTTGGTCTCCTTTGTTTTTAGCACACTTTGGCCACTTTTTGGAGACATATGAGACACATTCTTTGTCTCCTTTTGTGCTAGAACGAAATTAGCCTTGCACATACCATAATTAGCTCTTTTGTCTCTCATTTTTGTAACCTTATTTGACCTAGTTTCTAGAAGCTAGGGTTAGGTTTTTGTAGAGACATCCTTAGGTATCTTTTATTTGCTTAGAGACCCCTAAACTATTCTATATAAGGGGTGCTCCTAGACATGTAAAAGGGTTGAACATTTTGAAGTAAAAACACTCTTGTGTCTTAACCATTTGTGAGAGTTTCCTCCCTTGGGAGTGAATACTTTGAAGCCTTATCTTGCATAGCAAGTGGCGGCACACATCCACTCATCTTCAAGATTGTCATGGCTTCTACCCTAGCCTTGTAGTGGCGTGCTTCTCACATTTTTACCATTTCTTTCCTTTCCATTTTATGTTTTCTTCTTCCTTTAATTCTTCTTGGTTTTCTATGGTTTATGTGCTTTCCATTTCCTTTTTGTTTTGAATCAATCCATCATCTTCTTCTCTTGAGCTTTGTGAAAGGAACCTTCACATCTAGATAGCTTGCTATCTTAATGTCCAGTGGGAATTTCACTTAGCTTTCTTATTCAACTCACACCATATTCAATAATCTTAAAAAGGAACAACATAATTCTTCATCATTGGGTATCTAGAGCCTAGGTTATCTTGAATATGGTGTTTTTCATGTGCTAACCTTGTCTTGTTGTAGCTATCTTGGTTTTGTTCAATTCCACTTCCATTACACACAAAAACAGTGCTAGCAGAAAACATGGCGATTTTAAAACATTAAACTGCACCAGCTCAACGGTCCAAAAATTATGTTTTTGGTGTCAAAAGAAAGCTCTTTGAGTCTAGTTTCCACAAAAAAGAAAACCAACTCATTTGGAGTTCTGTGCAGAAAGTTGTGGTCAAATTAGTGAGAAAAGGTCAGATCTGCCAAGAATACGTGAATCAACGTTTTCAGGTTCTGTTGTGGCAGTTTGGCTACAGTGTTTGCACCTCTTTAAGCTCCTAAATGTGATTGGATAACATGTCTTTGGATGCTTAGTCTTTGAGCCTCAAATCCATGAGTTTAAATGCATGATAGCTACATGTTTATATCTTTGTGTATGTCATGTTGAGTCTTTAAATGTGTCTAACTTTTGCTTGAGTCATATGTCATATGTTAACTTGAAGTTTTCTTATTCTTGTTTTTCCAAGTATTTGAATCTTGCTTTCACTTTGTGTCTTGTTTGATGTATGCTCGATGAAATTGATTTTGGCCTAAAACTTGAGGAACTAAGTGTCCAAGCCACCTAAAACTCTTTCTCACCATTTTATGAAGCTAGTTGTGAAAAGAAGAAATTTTGTACACCAAAATTTGTCAAAAAACCGAGAGCAAACTTGCTCATGGGTGAACTTAAAGTGTGTTTGTCACTAAGTGTTACGCTACTAGTTTTCATGCTTGAGAAATGGGTGATATTGGGAAATTAGTTTCATTCTTTGACTTGGTTATGATCTTTCTTGGTGTATGCATGATTTAGGACTAGGGAATGAATGTTCAAGTATTTTCCATGTCATTCTTATAATGTGCTTTTCTTGTTTTAGTCTTGTTAAAAGTTTGTCTCAAACTTTTCTTCTTTAGAGTTTAGCATTTCTTGTTTTTTTGCTTTTCTTGCTTGTCTTTAGGTACTCTTGGTTTTATCATAGTATGTTTGTCTTCTTGAAATTCTTGAGTGTTTGAACCGAGCCACTTTTATGCAAGAAAAGGATTTTTGAACAAAGTGTTTTCTTTACTCCTTGGAGGAGCTTTGAGTGTAGCCTTGCCTTGTTACTTTGGGAGAGTGATGTAAACACTTGGGTTACATTTTGGGTTGGAATTGGTCTTGGTTTTCATGTTGTCTAACCCTTAATTCATTTATTTTGTTTTGGCTTTGAGTGTTTTGTTGTAGGAATCATGGAAAGTTCATCAATTGCACCTACTCTAAACAAAAACATTACATTGATGAGATTGCTTCAGGATTTGGAGTTGTCTAGGAAGGAGTCCTTTGAACAATTGAGAAAAGACAAGGAGCAAAGTGACCTAAGAATCCAAGAGCACATTCAAAGGCTTGAAGCTA
>Ga0214543_1007105_pt1 | contig 19450 bp, 15 predicted proteins | sample CNSS2metaG_FD_160094 | JGI IMG/M metagenome (GOLD analysis project Ga0214543, IMG submission 160094) | Root nodule microbial communities from cowpea collected in UCLA plant growth center, Los Angeles, California, USA - CNSS2 | ecosystem: Host-associated > Plants > Roots > Nodule | place: USA...
TATGTTTTCTTTACCGTAATTTTTTTCTCTTATAAAAATTAATATTGAAGTTGTTAGAACACGGGTACGGGTATGGGTACGAGATTATACCCGTTACCCGGTGGGGATGGGGATGGGACAAAAGTTTAATACCCGTTTGGTTTGGGTATGGGGATGGGGATGAATTTTTTCTGCGGGGATGGGTATGGGATAGCGAAACCCGTCCCCGCCCCGCCCCGTTGCCATCCCTACTCTCAAGCCATAAGCCCTAAGTCTCTTTCACAAATTTTATGAGTGAGAAGATATTTTTGCAGTAGTTCCTCTTTCATAAGCCCTAAGTCGTAAGTCTCTTTCGCAAATTTTTAGGTTTCACCTTATTGCAATTTTGTTTTCTGCTTTGAAGAGCTTTTGGAGGTTATGCCCCATGTTCTTTCTGTCATTTTAAGGTTTGCAATGTTATAATATTGAATTTATATTCTATTTGGTTCGTTGCTTCTGTTATGTGATTCGTATTTATGTTTTGTATCCAACTAGCTTGTGACCCATGCATATACACATGTCTTTTTTTTTTAAAAAAAAATATAAGTATTATTATATTTGTTTAAATATATTTAAAAAATATAATTAACTATTACAATTATATATATTATATATATATGTATTTTTTATATATATATATATATTATATATATATATATATATATATATATATATATATATATATATATTTAAATATTATTATTATATATAAAATTTTTATTATATATAATATATATTTAATTATTACAATTATGTGTATTATTTATTTATATGATAATAATATCACAATATATTAATATTTTGGGATGATTATTTATTATGTGCTTTAGACGTGTATTAATTTTTTTAAGTCATGATTATGTTTGAGAAGATGTAGAAGATTGTATATTGATAGATGATGAAAGTTGAGTCTTGGTTTAGAGGGCTGAGAAATGATGTTGAAAGTTAAGAAGCAACACTTTGGGCTGAGAGAGGTACAAGATCAAGTTCTAAGATCGTACACCACAAGTTTTAGAAGAAGAGTTGAGCTTAGAGATTAATATATGAGAAGATATCGGTGCGTGCTCATGTGGCAAGGTTTGAGAAATCAACTTGATTTTACTCCCTGACAATGTCTAAGGTTCGAAGGGTAACAGTGTGGGAGGTTTGAGGTTGAGGGTGGAGGCCCTGAACTGTATATGGAAAGCAAACGTGAAGATGGAAACTTATGGGAGGCAGAGCTTTGAAGATAAGCCAAGTATAATGATGTTATAGGAGAAGGGAGTATATTAGGAGTTATATACCAGATCAATTCCGAAAGGAGTAGTCAAGTCTTCTCAGCAGTAGTAGTTACCTAAGTTAGGGGGAGAAGGGATGTTCTAAGTAAAGTGGCCCACAAAAGAGGAAAGATTGACATTGGATATGAGATGGACGATTTCAAGCATCAGAAGGAGGAGCACATAGTTAAGTTTGTTCTTGTAGGGAAGGACAATTAGTAATGTCACAACACGAGGAAAGGGGAAAGGAAAACAAAAGTTTTTGAGTAGCTATGAGAGTGTTTGTGAGGATTGGCACTAAAGTGGCTATCACATGTGACCTAATTTAAAAGATACATGTTACAAAGGTGGTGATTGGATTATGGGTTTTGGCTTCGCTTAGGGTCGTACACTCTTTGATGTCGCCAGTATGGTATAGGAGTCATGGTTGTCTGCAAGAAGGAGCTAAGTTTGAGGAGGTGGTTTTTGTTATAGTAGCGACCAAGTGAAAATTCACTCGAGTGTGTGGTGTCGTCGTGGTGATCGAAACGTTTAAATTCAAACCCAATTTGAATTGTTTCCTTTGCAAGGTTGGGACATAGTCTCAAGGGTGAATTAGTTATTTTCTCAATCTCATTTCGATGAGCTGAGACGACCAACAAGGTGGTGTTCTTTGATTTAAAAGAGATAAGTTAGTGATTGCGTATGAAGTACAGATCAAACTAAATAGTGGGGGGGGTAGAGTGTCACGTGATTCAGATTCATCTGATAAAGGAAAGTGAATAATAGACACAAAGGATCCTGGTAGTAGAAGAGTTTGTAGACGTATTCTGAAGCAAGTATTAGAAATTAACCTTGGTGTGGTGGAGTTCACTTTTGCATTGGTGTCCGAAGGAGGACTTGTGCCAATAATTTCTAATTGGATGGTTCCTACTGAGAATTTGAAGTAAATACGGAAGTGTGGGAGATGTTGGAGAAGTAATGGCTTATACTAAATATAACGACAAGGATGACTGCGAGTTTGGTGAATCTTAAAGGAGAGGAAGTGGGAGGATAGACTGTTCAAGGGTAAACGTTGGATAAGGGAGGATAGACTTTTTGGCCTATGGTTTTAAGGGGTGGAAACATGATGAAGGTAAGAAATTTCAAACAGGTTAGCGGTATCATCAAGGTTTAGCGGCGAGTTTTCCAAGTGTGAAGAGAATCCTTAGAATGTTCAAGAGGAGTATTGACAAAGGTCGGAGTGACTAGTAAGACATATGGTTTAAAAAGGGTGGATGCGATGTTGAGAAAATAGGATGTTAAGGCTATAAATAGGGGAGTCAAAAGGGTTTTGCAAGTTCCATAGAAGTTTTGGAGGAAGGTTTCTCAGCGATGATTGATTCCTTGTCACGGCAGACATGAAAGGAGCATCATTTTGAGTAAACAGATAAGTGACTTTGTGTGTTGATCAAAGTAGCGCAACGGGATGACGACAAGTGATACTTATGAAGGGTAAGAGGTGTGTGAAAAGAACTATCTTACTCACGAGCTAAAGTATTACTACGACAATCAGTTCTTGTTGAACAACAAAAGTGTCGTTCTTATGAGTATCAATTAAAGATGTCCAGAGAATCATTTAGAGTTGGAATTATGGGGTTACTTAGAGAAATTTGTGCAAGAGTAGTAGGAGATGGTTTGAGTTATGATTTCAAGTTGGAATGCCAACTTGGAAGTGAGAAAGTGAGAGTAGAGGTTTAGCCAGAGAATGGAATCCAAGACCCGTGATTTGACGAGTTAAGAGTAAGGGTTGGTTGAGAAACATAAGTGTTTGGGTTGGGAAGAGAATGTGTGAGGAGATTTCATTAGTTTAGTCATCCGACTAGAACTAGTGAGTCTCTCAACAAGGTTGGGGAAGAAGCAATTTAGAAAAAAAAATCTTAGTTGAGAAGTATCTTAGATTTGATAGGTATAAATCAAACTAGAAATTTCAAGTCAATGAAAGACATAGTTCTAAGGTTGTTGTGGAAGGATGGTTACAAGTTAGTAAATCAAAAATGAAGGGAAGATGCTGAAATAAATTGGGTGGTTGTAACAAATGAATGTTTGATTTAGAAATGGAATACCTTGGTTGAGGACCTTCTTACCATTGGTTTAAGTTAGTAAAGGAAGCAAGATGTTATGAGTGTCGTCATGGATAAAGGTAACCAAGAGTGTTGATATGGGTGATCAAGTTAGTGGAGTGATGCTTCAAGGAGGGAACAAAGTGATGTGGAGTGATGACTAACATGCTTTAGTTTGAGACTTGAAGGCATCTGAGGCTCTGTGAAAACCTATGAGGGGTAGTGGAGAGCATATGGTAAGTGAGTCAGTATATCGGATACAAGTTAGTGGGGCATGTATGAAGCAGCATTCCAATTTTAAGGCTGGAGGAATAAGAGTGCTTCGAGAGTAGTGACTAAACTAATTTACATAGTTGAACACATATCGCTTAGCACAGAGGCAAAGTTTCCAATGAGTATAGGTGTTGGAGTCGTTATATTAGTCGTGTTTGAGTGGTGGTTCTCAAAGGAGATAAGGAGAACATAGCTCCTTCCTATCTCATCGATGAATTTTCGAGGACGAAAATTTTTGTTGTTGGGGAGAATGTAAAACCCTATTTTTCTGCCCTAATTTTTAAAGGGCTGCCCCTAATCTAATGGGGCTAGGGGCTGGCCCATAGGGTGTCCAAGGCCCCTAAGACAGCCAAACCCCTCTCACTTATGTCATTCTTGCAGAAACAATACTCTCACACTCTCTTTTTCCCTAAGAGGCTCTGCTAGGGTTTAGCCCCAATCTTGGTCAAGTAACTCAACCTCATTTCTTGCTCCATTTCATAAATTTGTTTCGTGAGCTGCCGTGCTCGGCAATTGGTGTCGAAGTCCTTTCTAGCTTATTTCCAGGTAAGGGAAGCTAGCGTTTATGTATTTAAAGTTATTTTGTCGATTTTTGGTCTGTTTGTATGGCTGTGATGCTTGAATGAGGTTGTTGGTCGAATAAAAATGTATGGTGTGCGAGTATGTTTGATTGACGTGACGCTACTCTTTTTCTACATTGCACACTTTTCGTAAAAGGAAGATTCCTACTGCGTTAACTGTTGGATCGAGCTGACATTTTAACAGCTGATTCTTAACACAAAATTCTTGACTTTGACCAGTCGGATCTTTAATCGGAGCTCTGTAGTGAGAGCATTTTTTATCGCAAGGTCACTGTAGTTTGATTGTTGACAACACTGCACACTTTTCGTAAAATGAACGTTACTACTTCGTTAACCATTGGATCGAGCTGATATTTTAACAGCTGATCCTTAACACATAGATTTTAACTTTGACCGGTGCGATCTTGAATCAGAGCTCTGTAGTGAGAGTGGTTTTTATCGCAAGATCACTTTAGTTTAGTTGTTGACAACATTGACCTTGTTGCTTATTTGGTTTACAACTTTCTTTATAGTTATTCAATTAAGGTTGTTCTCATTTCATTTGGTTCTTGATTCAATCATATTTAATTTGAATATAAATACAAAAATTTTCTGAGCTTTACACAAGTTGCAGTTTTATTTCTAAAATCCCTAAATCGTTTCCATAATGTGATGTTAAATTGGATTGTTATGTTAAAACATCAGATGAGTGAATATGCATGAGTAAGAGGGTGTATGAGTTGTGAATGATGAGCTTGGATAAATCTTGGCATGTGATTTCAATGAAATGGTTGGTATCAAAATGGCATGGTATTGGTATGAGGTGAAATTCTATATTCATGGATTGGGAATGATGAGTTGGAATGGATTCAACATCGAATATGAATGAGGATTTGGTTATAAAGGTTGGCATGAGAGTTATGTGAATGATAAATCTTTCTTGATTGATTGAGTATGATTGGTTTGTGTTAGTGCGTAATTCCTTGGAATCTCTAGGTGAGATTTCAGGGTCGTGCTTCAATGGTCGGGACGTAATTCCATGGCCCCTGTTAGTGGGTGTCCATGGTGGCGCCCCATCTATATAACTTGGTAAGGATTCAAGGTAAGGATTGCATCCTGACACTCTAAGGAGTCAGTTAGTCTCACTTAGAGCAGACTGACTCCTATGGTGAGAGTAGCAGGAGGCCTGAAACTCATTAAGGGCTAACCTTGTGTGTGAGGGAATTGATTCATTGTAACACTTGTAACACATAGCTCGGGGGTGAGCAGCTCGGGGATGAGCAGAGGTATCCACCACAAGTGCAAGCATCCGCTGAATCCGACCAGGTTATATGTATCCGGATGAGTCGAGTGGAGTCTTAGTGTATTGATTTGAAACTCATAACATGCTTGGGTGTTGTATGTATATTGGACTGTGATAGTATACCTGATTGCATGATGAAAATCTTTTTGGCTCTAGCTTACCCTTTGCTTGTTTAATTGCTTGTATGTTGTTCTTCTACTTTTGTGATGATCATCAATTTATTGATGGGAGCAGATGCGAGAGGAAATCGTGGTCAACAGGGGAGAGATGAATCCGCTGCATAGTCTGCCTTGGCTGGACTTTTTGTGCTGATTGGGCTTTTCTTTTAGGGCAATGGCCCATGTATTGTCTGGCCTTTGGGCTTCTTTTTTTGAAAACTTTGTCATTATTCCTCTATGTTTTATTTTAGCATCGTGGTGTGCCTTGGTTACTGTACGGAGTTGTGATTGTACTCCAGGACTGCTTAACATATTATTCTACGTAACGTTTCCTTTTAATTTGGCTTATTAATTAAATGGGACGTTACATAATACAATAACCTTTTTTTATTATGAAAAAACAATACTAATAGAAAATATATCAAATCATGCATATATAAAAACTACACTCAAAATGCATATAAAAGGAAAGTTGTGGTTAAAGTAAAAAATATAAGCATATTTGAAATATAATTCCCTAAAACATAAAAAACAACACGAAATTTATGTTAAAATTATAACTGTATATAAAAGGAATTTCTCTTAATTATTTATTCTGGATTTACTCTTTTATAATATAATTATTTATCTATTTTTAAAGACTAACATTTATTTATCTCTTATTTTCTCCATTTATTCCACTTTATTCATAATAAATTAAATTTATTTTGTATATTAATTTAATGATATTACAATATCCTCATATACTAATATAATATAATTAAAAAAAAAGCGTATACACAAGGACGATGAACTTTATAATTTGAAGGGAACACTTGTGAACTTTATAATGTTTTAGAAAATAATTATCCACCGAGAATTATCTCTCAATTAAAACTCTTGAAAATGTAGCAAAAAAAAAAATCTTGCAATACAAAAAATTTGTAAGAAAAAATTATGAAATACAAAAAATTCTAGTATTGGTAATACCAATATTAATAACAATAACAACATAAATAATAATAATAATAATAATAATAATAATAATAATAATAATAATAATAATAATAACAACTACTACTACTACAAAAATAACATCAACAACAACAACAACAACAACAACAATAATAATAATAATAATAATAATAATAATAATAATAATAATGGTTAAATATGTTTTTGGTCTCTTAACTATTATTGAAAATTGAAATTACGAAATTTACAAATTTGCAAGAAAAAATTACGAAATACAAAAAATTCTAGTATTGGTAATACCAATATTAATAACAATAACAACATAAATAATAATAATAATAATAATAATAATAATAACAACTACTACTACTACAAAAATAACATCAACAACAACAACAACAACAACAACAACAACAATAATAATAATAATAATAATAATAATAATAATGGTTAAATATGTTTTTGGTCTCTTAACTATTATTGAAAATTGAAATTAGTCCCTCTTTAAAACTTTAGCGCAATTTAGTCCTCAAACTTTATAAATGTGTGGATTTAGTCATTTTAACCAAATTTTGTTATGTTTATTTAACATTTCAAACACTTTTCCTTATAACATTTTGAGTTGTTTACCATCATTTAACACATTTTCACTTCAATGTTAGCTAAGAAATTATCATGAAATATGTTTGAAACATTAAATAAACTTAACAATGTTAGAATTAATTGACGAATTAATTCTATTATGTTACTCATTTGAAATATTATGATAACCCCAATTGTGATTTAATAAAATATAAGGACCTATTGGTTATTATGGGAAGTCGTAATAAAATAAAACAAAGCTCAGCCAACTTGATGGACGTTGGCTTATAAAAGGATATTAGGGTTTTGTCTCTGATCATAAGGTTCTCTCACAATAAGCCATCAAGAAAGACAGTGTGAGAGGAGTAACGAAGGCAAAGAGATAGATAGGGAAAAGGAGGTTGAAGAACAGAAATTGAAGAACGCGTTATTATTGGATCTCTCATGGATCAAGGTTAGTATCCTATATGATTTATGAGCATGAATGTGTGATTATTTGCGTGAACATGTGAGAATCATGAATCTTAAGATCCTATAGCAGTTTTCTATAATGAAGTATTATTGCATGGAAACTACAGAATAATTTACATGTGGTATCAGAGCAAATGTTATTAGATTTATGATTCTCCAATTATGATGTTTTTTCCCAAATTGTGGTATCCTGAAATTATTATAAACCCTAATTATCAATTTAAGGATTTTATGAAAGTATTAATCCTAATTATGAATTTAGGAATTTTATGTTATAGTAAATCCTAATTATGATTTAAGGATTTTATGATATTATAAACCCTAATTATGTTTTCAGGGATTTTTTAAATTAAGATAAATCCTAATTATGGATTTAGGGATTTTGAAATTTATATTTTTTCCCCAATTTTATGAACCCTAATTATAAGTCTTAGGGATTTATTGTTAATTGAAGAATTGCATTGTTAGGTTTCTTTAATGTTTTTCTTTTATGTTTTAATTTAATTCAATGGCATGATGATGAAAGTTTTTGTTGGTTACGTGTCCTCCATAGGCATCAAGTTTAATGATGGATCAAGTAAATATTTAATGTGCAATTGTATTCTTTGTTTCTGTTGTGCTTTAATTGCAAAATAAAAGGCTTGAATTATTATGAGAAATTCTTTAATTAAAGAAATTGAATGCTTGAATTGAAAATTCCATGAATCAATTATTGTTGGATTAATTGTTTGTTTTTCATGGATCAAGTGTGGTGATATTATTGAATTGCCTCACCAATTAACATTAATATTTTTATTATATGAAAAAAAGTATTTTTAATTTACAATAATGTGTATGTTTTGTTATTGTTAAATTAAAATTAATGAGAATGCTATGTATGATTTATAGCAATTAAATGTATAATTATTTATTAGAGATCAAGTATGATAAATTTTGTTAGTCACCAAAGTGGCCAAAATTTTAAAGTTTTTCTGATTTCAAATTATTAGTGATTTTATTTCAATTACTTGTTGTATGGATGCTAAATTATAAATAATTTATTTTTGGGTTAATTGAAGTTCATTATTATAAGGCATTTCAGGATCGCCCAAAGGTTGATTAATTGTTCTTATAACTAATGAGCATAATGGTAGATAATTTTGTATGTGTCACTAGTTTTATTTATATACCCAAAGATAGTAGGTGATTCTAGTTGATGCATATTTTAATTATCAAGAATGTTATATTATATTATCAACATCATTATGTTTATGTTTGGTATTAGTAGATCTCCCAAAGAAGAACATTAATATGCATAGAAAGGTTATTTATGTCTGAATCTGTATTTAGTTTAGTTTTATGACTCAAAGCATTAATGTTAGGCATGTGATAATTGAAGTCTTTGTTCCGATATCTTTATATGTTTGTTCTAGTCTTCAATGGATCGAATTTTCCTGACTAGATTTTATATAAATGTTTATGTGAATGAGCATAGCAAGCAACATTAAGGTTGCTCTTCCCAAAATTGATAATGTGAAAGAGTTTAAGAAATTTGTGGAAGAGCACTCCTAAACTGCCGGTGAGTCCCTTGTTGGGGCATTAATGAGTACGTTGAACACCATGAAGTTTGACGGTTCACGTACTATGCACGAGCACGTGATTGAGGTGACAAATATCGCAGCAAGACTTAAGTCTCTAAGATTGGAAGTGGATGAAAGGTTTCTCGGTTGTTCATTATGTGAGAAATTGAGGAACTTGAGAGAAAGTTGCAAAGAAACATGGAAAGGGTAAAGGACCACTAAAGGTGAACATAATGCTCACTTATGTTTTGAATCAAACTTAATTGAAGTTCCCCACAATGCTTAGTAGATTGATTTTGGATGTACGATTCATGTTTCTAATGTGATGTAGGGATTTCTTTCAACCCGAACCATAAACCCAAATGAGAAGTTCATCTTCATGGGCAATAAAAAGAAAGTTTCAGTGGAAGCCATCAGGACTTATCGTCTAAACCTCAACACTGGATATCACTTAGACCTTATAGATACTTTTTATGTACCTAGTATCATTAGAAATTTAATTTCTTTGTCTAAGCTTGATGTTGTTAGATACTATTTTAAGTTTGGGAATGGTTGTTTCAGTTTGTTTAAACATACTTGTATGATTGGATCTGGTACACTTTATGATGGTTTATATAAATTGAATTTGGATAATTTATATGTTGAAACTCTTATGACCTTACATCACAATGTTGACACTAAACGTAGTTTAGTGGATGAACGATCTACTTACTTGTGCCATAAGCGTTTGGGACATATTTCCAAAGAAAGAATGCAAAGATTAGTAAAGAATGAAATCCTTCTGGATTTGGATTTTACTGATCTGAATGTGTGTGTGAATTGTATTAAGGGCAAACAAACAAAACACATAAAGAAAGGAGCCACAAGAAGCACCCAACTTCTTGAAATCGTACATACTGATATATGTGATTCGTTTGATGTAAATTCCTTCAATAAAGAGAATTATTTCATCACCTTTATTAATGATTTTTCGTGTTATGGACATGTCTATCTACTACATGAGAAATCTCAATCAGTGAATGCCTTGGAAGTTTATATAAATGAAGTGGAAAGGCAATTAAACAGAAAGGTGAAAATCTTAAAGTCAGATAGACGTGGTGAATATCATGGAAGATATGATGAAAGTGAACAATACCTTGGTACGTTCACTAAGTTCCTTGAGGAACATGGTATTTGTGCACAATACACAATGTCAGGCACACCACAACAAAATGGTGTATCAGAAATGCGTAATCGAACCTTAATGGATATGGTTAGGAGTATGTTAAGTAGTTCATGTTTACTTGTATCGTTGTGGATGTATGCTTTAAAGATTTCCATGTATTTGTTGAACATGGTTCCTAGTAAAGTTGTTCAAAAGACTCATTTTCAGTTATGGACGAGTAGGAAACTCAGTTTGAGACACCTGCATGTTTGGGGTTGTTAGGTAGAAGTAAGAATATACAATTTGCAAGAAAAGAAACTGGATGAAAGAACAATCAGTGGATATTTCATTGGTTATCCACAAAAATAAAAAAGGTATATGTTTTATTGTCCTACCCATAGTACAAGAATCGTTGAAATTGAAAATGCTCGGTTCATTGAGAATGGTGAAACCAGTGGGAGTGAAGCTTAACAAAGTGTGAAGATTAAAGAAGTTAGAGTACAAGTTCCTGTAACTAGTATTTCTTCTTCAAGACTTATTCTTCCCTATGTTTTAGAAACTTACAACAATCAAGAAGAACAACAAATTAATGATCTTGAGGTTAACAATGAGCCGGTAATAGAACAACCACAAGAAGTAGTATTAAGAAGATCTCGTAGAGATGGAAAATCTGCTATTTCGAAGCCTATGACTTAAGTATTGATAATGATCCAGTTTCATTTTCAGAAGCCATTAATGGTGATAATTCTAATAAGTGGTTAGATGCCATGAAAGATGAGCTTCAATCAATGGCACAAAATGATGTATGTGACCTTGTGGAATTGCCTAAAGGATGCAAGAGAGTTGGATGTAAGTGTTTTAAGACTAAGCATGACTCTTAAGGTAATATTGTTCGTTACAAGGCTTGACTTGTTGCCAAAGGTTTTACTCAGAAACATGACATTAATTATAAGGAAACATTTTTGCCTATTTCTAGGAAAGATTCTTTTACAATTATCATGGCATTAGTAGCTCATTATGGTCTTGAGTTGCATCAAATGGATGTTAAAATGGCCTGTCTGAATGAGGATATAGAAGAGGATGTTTATATGGGCCAACCGATGGGGTTCACTAGAGAACGAAAGGAATATATGGTGTGTAAACTTAAGAGATCAATATACGGACTTAAGCAAGCTTCTCGACAATGGTATCTTAAGTTTAATGATACTATTGTGTCCTTTTGGATTTAAGGAAAACACTATTGATCGGTGTATATATCTTAATGTTAGTGGGAGCAAGTTTATATTTTTGATTTTGTATGTTGATGATATGTTGCTTACGATTGATGATCTTGGTCTATTAAGTGAGACTAAGAGGTTTCTCTCTAATAACTTTGAAATGAAAGATATTGGTGAGGCATATTATTTTATAGGAATAAAAATATTTTTTGATAGATCATAAGGACTGTTAGGTTTGTCTCGGAACGCATATATTAATAAAATTTTAGAGAGATTCAGAATGGATAAATGTTCAGCATCTCCCATTCCAATATAGAAAGGAGACAAGTTTAGTCTCATGCAACGTCCAAAGAATGATTTGGAACGAAAAGAAATGGAAGATATCCTTTATGCATATGTTGTTGGGAGTTTGATGTATGCTCAAACATGTATGAGGTTGGATATTAGTTTTAAAGTTGGTATGCTTGGTAGATACTAGAGTAAGTCAGGACTAGAGCATTGGAAAGATGCAAGGAAAGTTTTAACATACCTACAAGGAACAAAGAATCACATGATTACTTATAGAAAATATGATCATCTTGAGGTAATAGGTTATACAGATTCAGACTTTGCCAATTGTATGGATACAAGAATTTCAGAATTTGTAATACAATTTATGAACCGGTTTTCTAAAATCTTAAGCGCGGTGAATAGTTTTCAAATTTTCCCGTGTTTGGGAATAATAAAATTATGATATTTGATTTTCAATTATTATTTATTTATTTTAAATACCAGTAAGGACGTTATACCTATGGGAGAAACAAGAACCTTTCCACTACTAGAGGAGGGATGATGTTTGAAGATTGGGTCTATGATTGATGTAGAAGGAGAATGAACCTTGGCCAAGCATTAAGCACAAACCAAATCAATGGAAATGATAAACATCTATAAACCAACTGCATAAAAGAAAACACAAAAATATAAAACACTTAACAAAGTCTAAAAGAGATACAAATGTCCAAATTGCCTTGTGTTTGAACACAAGTCCTTAGCAACAACGCCAAAAACTTGTTAAGGGATTGGAAAGACTACCAAATTGTTCAAGTAATAAAGTGGAAAGTCCAACTATCGTTTCCCAAGAGACTTGTGAAACACTTGGCAACTCTTGCAATTCATAACTCAATTAGATAACAAATTTCACAAAAACAAAAATAAAACTCTCTTTGGTATTTTTATCAAACATATGGTGTGCAACAATATATGATAAAAGCTTCATTGGGATTGGGTTTCATGATCCAATTCAAAACAAAAAACATCAAAATATATTATTCTAATTCCTACTCTAGCATTCACACCTTATGTAACAAGCCCTAATGTCTTAGCGACAAGTCTAAACTTGAATAATAAAAACCCAAATGTCTTACCAACTTTATTATAAGTTCACACTAATGATCAAAATCCTGATGTTATGAATGACCAATGATGTACTCTATGTCTAGATGCACAATCAATTAGTTGCATACTCAAGTCTATGTTCTAATATCGTGTCCAATAGTTAGAGACCCACAAATATGCAATCAATAATTATCATGCATGCAGTTAAAACAAGAACAGAACACAAGAGTGATGGAAAAAATATATTGAATAGTGAAATTCACAAAGAGTTAGGAATACATTACACCCAACCCCCATGAATAAGGGAGTTAGCTACTCCTTAAAATTTCGAATACTATAATAATGATGAAGATGAATGCCTCCAGCTTTCAGAATGTGCCTCTACCTTTTTTCCTTCTCTTCCTCAAAAGGTTTTTTTTTCCTCAAAAAGGGGTTTCTTTTCTACTTGAAGGGTTGTTCTTGACCTCTGCCATTTATAGATTTTTTGAATTGGATTGGGCCTGCAACTTTGTACTTGATTTAATAATTGAATATCTAGAATATAAATCTTTTAATCTTTCAAGATTCCATATCTTTGATATATTCTTCAAATACTCTGATTTGTAATTGAAACAACCAACTCGGTGGATAACTGATTTTGTTGATATATTCTTTTAATATTCAGTAATCTCTATTGGTTTTGTTGTTAATCTTCTTAAATCTCTATCATTTCCACTTATTAACAAAATATAAACCAAATATTTATCTTTTCTAAATTTATTAAATAAAACCTAAAATATCTAAAAATATATTAATAAAATAACAATAAAGGATAAAAATAAACAAAAAATAAAACATGATAATGCCAATTATAACCAAGCCTTAACCACCAATACCGACTTGTTTGGGTGGACACGTTACCCAGGAGTTGACCCCAGAATAGTGTTGTATCATCTATCCACTTTCAAAGGGGCCAAACTGGTTTCCCAAAAGAAAAGGAAGTTGGGAGAAAAGAGGAGACAAGTTGTCAAGGTTGAGGCCAATAATTTATTAAAACCTGGGTTCGTTAATGAGGAAAGGTATACGACATGGCTTGCCAATGTCATGTTGGTTAAAAAAGCAAGTGGAAAATTACCTATGTGCATAGATCACACGACTCTCAACAAAGCTTATTTCGAAGACTCCTATCATTTACCAAACATTGATCGATTAGTTGATGGTGTTGTTGGCCATAACATTCTGAGTTTTTTGGGCGCCTACTCAGGCTATAATCAAATTCTAGTGGTAGAGGATGACAAGATGAAGTCTGCCTTAATCATAGAGGATGCCAACAATTACTATGAGGTCATACCTTTTAGCCTCAAGATTGTTGAAGTAATGTACCAAAGATTAATACACAGGGTATTTGATGGGAAAAAATGTAAAGGTATTTGAAGACATGGTTGTTAAGTCCTCGACCCCAAGCCAACTCTCTCAAGACCTATCTGAGGTCTTCTTAACCTTGATATCATATAAATTGTGATTGAACCCAGAAAAATGTGTGTTTGGAGCAGATGGCAACAAATTTCTCGAATTCATGTTAACACATATGGGTATTGAGGTCAACCTAAAGAAGTTCAAGCAGTGATTGAGATGTAAGTCCCAAGAACATGAAAGGGTACAATGCCTCATTAGGAGATTAATAACAATATCACGATTTTTGCCAAGATTAGCCGACAAAACCAAGGCTATGATCAAGGTGGTTCTAGAGTGTTTAGAAGGGGGGAGTGAAAAGGGCAAGGCAAAGACGAGAGAGGAACTCAGGAAAGAGGTTGTGAGAAAAATGAAAACGTACGTTGAAAACTTCTACAAGAGGCAGGGAAGCTTAACTTTTTTTTTCTTTTTCTTTAACGAATGAATCTTGAACTTGTGTTCCTCTCCTTAACCTCTTAGTGATTTATGATAAGTGTTATTCGATTCTTTTCTTTCTTTTATTTTTCTGATCATGTTCCTATCGTTGATGCTTCAATGAGTTCCTTCCTTTGCATGAACATTCCCATTCTCGTTGACTAATGAACACAGTGAAATGGGTATAATTTTGCTTCCCTTCCCATACCACATCACACATTAATGCTTTGTAGGAGACCCATGGTTTATACATACTTTCTATAGTTTCACGTTTGCCTCAAGTGGTGTTTGAGTGTGAGGAGATGCTTCAACGTTGTCCGTTTATGGTGTAGCCGTGTAGTGGTCTATTCTTGCTTAAATAATGTGTGTTTTCACAAACTGTATTGGGTATTTTCGTTGGGCTATGTGCAGTGCGATAAGTGAAGGCATGAGGTAGATTTTCATTGGTTTCATGGCATGTTTTGGTGTTAGTACATACTTTTCTGCATGTGTTTTCTTGTGGGTTTTATTTGGAAAGTTCTTTTGTTTATTGGTTCATGAAACATGTCTAGTGGATCACATGAAAATTCAATTTTATGTCATAATTGTTTTGAGGTGCAGTGGTTCCTTTAATCACCTTTTTCGTGGGCCAAGGGTGAAGAATAGCCATGCTAAAATGGTGGGGTCATTATGTTTTAATTTATTTTCATTAGTTACATGTAGTAGCTTTTGGATTAGGTTAGAGTTGGTTTTAATTAGTCTTCTTTGTTTTCCTTGGATACGTAGGGGCCGTTTGTTGTCTTGATGACTTCTTATTGTATATTGAGATCATGTTTTGGTTGCAAGAAATAAACCCATTTTTTTCTTTCCTTGTGGGGCCGGGGATGTGATTTGAAACTTGAATTTGGTATGCATATTCAATATCACGTGATGTAAAATTATAAATATAGTTTACAATGCATAACATGGGAATTAATGTTACAAGTGAGTGGAGTGGGTACGTAAAGGTTCATTCCAAACTCAATTAATATTGAATTGGAAATAAAGGTATTGAATTGAGTATAATAATTATATTTACATATTATATTTTAGAAGATATTTTTTTACGTGTGTTTCAATAAAAGAGGTGGGCACTCACATTTTTTTTATTTTAATGTCTTAATTGTGATTATTATGCTTAATTATTTTACTTCGACGTGACGTTGAGAATTATTCGTAATGTTTTAATTTGTTAAATTTTTGTTATATAACTTTATTTGTAGTTAGCTTATCCCTATCTGTTTGCTTTTGTGTGTTATTGTGTTTGTACAATGATCGTATAATGTATGTATTATACGGGAGCAAATATTGATTCAGATGCTAGAAGAGATGCACAACTATGAGGAGCTCGGGGAAAGACTTGGGAATTTTATTTTAAAAGCATTTGAATTTTTTTTTAGAACTATGATGTAATAGTTGTTTATTTTGAGAGTTATTTTCATTTGGAAAGATTTGTAATACGTTTTCTTGACGACTTATATCGAACTGGTTTGAATTTTAATGATGTTTATTTTGGATAATAAAGTTTTATTCAAATGACAATTTAACAAGTGGTTTTTATAAATAAATTGCTTATGAAGTTCCTATTTAATAGGATGGTATCAGAGGTTGTGTTTTGAAATTTTAAAAATTTGTTTAAACCACACGTGGCATCTTTGAGAGGTGTTACACCTTTCACACAAGCAAGGGCCATGTCAAGTTTTGCCTCGTTGGCATTGGTTATTTATCTAAGTATATTGAAGCTGAACCCACAGTCAGCATTATGACACAACACGTGCAACAGTTCATATGGCAGAATATTATTTGTCGATATGGTATCCCACATACCATTGTTACTAATAATGGAAGGCAATTCATTGGCAAGACCTGACTGACTTCTATGATGGTATCAGAATCAAGCATAAGACAAGCTCAATTGGACACCTCCAATCCAACGAGCAAGCGAAACCTGCCAACAAGATCTTTTTGATTGAATTAAAGAAAAGATTATATACAACAAGGGCTAATGGCCAGACAAATTATTAGAAGTATTGTGGGCATAGGATGCATTTCCCAATCTTTCACGAAAGAGACACCCTTTAGTCTAGTATACTACACTGAGTCCATGATACTAGTAGAGATCGGAGAACCAACCTTACATCCAAGGTCATTTCATAAAGGGGACCTAGTCTGGCGAATGACAAGCAATGCAAGGAAACATGACAGCAAGTTCTCAATTAACCAGAAGTGACCTTTCCGAGTACTTGGAGATATGAGTAAAGGCGCTTATAGATTAGAAAGGTTATCTAACGAACTTGTCTCCAATACTTGGAATGTATTTAATTTAAAGTTTTTATTTTAGTTGAAAACTTCACTAAATTCAACAGTTTTTAACATTGTAACCTTGGTGTACTCTTTCCTTATCCGTTTTTTCTTCCCTAAAGAAGGTTTTGGTCTGCAAGGTTTTAACGATGCACCAACATCTTCAATGAAATAAGGGTTACCACATTTTGTTACTCTTTTTACTCTTGTTTCGCAACAAGTTTTCAGCCACTAATCTAAGTGGTATTGGTTGAACCCACGATATAGTTTCCAGCAACTAATTTAAGTTGTAATGAACGAACTCGTGAATTAGTTTCCAACCACTAATCTAAATGGTATTGGTTGAAACCACGATATAGTTCCCTGCCATTAATCTAAGTCATATTGGTCGAACCTTTGAATTAGTTTCCAACCACTAATCTAAGTGGTACTGGTCAAACCCATGAATTAGTTCTCATCCATTGTCATAAGTGGTACTAGTCAAACCCACGATATAGTTCGCAACCATTAATCTAAGTGGTGTTGGTCAAACCTACGATATAGTTCTCAGCCACCAACATAAGTGGTACTGGTCAAGCAAATCTTACCAACCCTTAACCGCTTACTCGAGTAATCAAATAAGGAAAGCAACAAGATCAAAAATACAAGTTTTGAAACCAAAAGATAACTTTCCATTGAATGCAAAAGGAGTCAATATAAAAAAGGCCTTAACATGCTTCGTCGGAATACAGAAAACCTATCTTACATACTAGAACATAAACATAAACCAACACACTATGCTTCTACGACATCCTCTACATTCTCCATTTCTTCATCAACGGTTATAGTACGAGAGGACTCATCCTGACCATCCCCTTCGCTATCTCTTCAAATCCAATCATGCGACCATTATATATGTGTAGATTCACGTTGAAGCGGTCATCAATTATCAAAAATTCTTTATATAGGAATTCAACTTGCCTTAGCACTTTTTGAAAATCATTGATGTGTTCAGATATGAGATATTGCTAAAGAGTGGCAATCTCAACCTTGACCTCCCACAGGGCTGCCTCTTTCAAATCAATCGCTTCCTCAATGCTCGCCTTCTCTTTCTTCTTTTCCTTTAACTTCTTTTCCATTTCTTTATCTCCTCCTCAAAGCTTTTCATCTTAGTGGCCCAATGAGCTTGGTCGACGTCCATCTTCTTCTTCAAAGCAACAAGTTCCTCCACAAACTTTTTCTTGACCTCGTCAACTAGCTCCTTCTGTAGCAAATTAGCTACCCTCCGACTCATTATCATGGATCGCGCCTGAAACTCTAGCAAGTCCTTTTTGGCAACACTCAACTCCACCGCATCAACAAGCTTTAACACTTAATCTATGTTTTTCCTTATTTGGATGTTAGGGTCGTCAAGGTCACCTAGCTCTAAGGTAGCAGAGCAAGAACCTAATGTGCTACCCTTAGCCAAAAATATCATTTTCTTTCTATCCTTGCCCTTTCCCCTTTACTTGGAAAGGGTGAGTCTCTTCACAACAATTTTAGGCCAGTGTGTCTCCATAATACCCTGAATCAAGTTTGAAACATTGGCCTGCCCCTCCTTCTAAGCAGCCTTGACCATCTGCTTTCACAGCTTGAGGAACACATACTCGTTCACGTCCACCTTAGCAGAATGTTGAGCCATGTAGCCTACAAAAATACAAAATTTTACACAAGTAATGGGAAAAGGGAAAGTCATAACGTATATCATTAGTCAGCTTAGGAGAAATATAACAATGCACTATCTTTTGTGCCGAGATCTTCTTAGGGAGCTATTCCAACACCTCCACTATCCGTCTACTCTCCACTGATAACAAACTCTTGGAGATATCTTTGTATCTACGAGGATTGGCCATCCAATAGAACGGAAATTTTTGTTTACTGTCGTTATCATAAAAATTCGACCTCTTAGCCAAATCATGGCTACTTTGAAGAACTCGTCCTTGAACCTCTTGAAGGATTGAGAGTACCCATAAAAAAAGCATGAGTTTGACCTCCCCAACAAGGATAACCACTTAACAGGATCTTTGTGACTAGTACCATATATATAAAGAAAGCTTTCAGGGGTAGGAGACAAATACAAAGCTTGGAAATAAGCCAGAAAGCATGTAAACCACCTCTATTGTTTTGATGAAGTATGATAGGAGCAATAATCAAATGACAAAGAACACCCATGGTTAACTCATCAAACGAAAGTCGAACATGTAGCTGAATAAAAAAGTCCATATATATATATATATATATATATATATATAAATATATATATATATATATATATATCTATATATATATATATATAA
>Ga0214543_1007106_pt1 | contig 19449 bp, 13 predicted proteins | sample CNSS2metaG_FD_160094 | JGI IMG/M metagenome (GOLD analysis project Ga0214543, IMG submission 160094) | Root nodule microbial communities from cowpea collected in UCLA plant growth center, Los Angeles, California, USA - CNSS2 | ecosystem: Host-associated > Plants > Roots > Nodule | place: USA...
TGTTCGTTGGGAGACGACTTTGGGTTACTTTACCCTTACTATTTTGTTGACTACTTTCTTAACAATACTGAAGTTGTTATAGATAAGTAGTATTAATTTGAACGCGTCAACGACAGCGTTATCAAATACATTTTGCTAAATTTCTATAGCTATGTTCCTAACTAGAACATACAAAAGGTTGTTTTCCCTCATGGATTGGTCCATTAACAGGATGTTCCATGGTGGATTCCGCATTCCTATAATTTTTGTCTCCCTTTATTAACAAAACAGTAGACTCCATCTTAGCCCCCAAAATAGGTTGCTGCTGGGCAAGATTATCAAGCTTTAATAATGGTGTTGGAAGCGATTTTCCATGCTGTAGGTCCTAAAGTTGCAGCAAAACGAGCCAAACTCCTAGCATATGAGTGTTCAACTTAAAGTCCAACCTGGTGCCAAAAATATACAACATCGATGCTTTAAACAAAATAAGAAAGCCTTATTCAAGGATTAGGATTCACTTCTTTAGATACATACAATAACTAGCTGCTTCACTTCACCCTCAAATGTCGAAATACATAATCTGATCTAGTAACTGGTGGATTAAGCATATTATAAGTTGCACGACGTTCCGCATCTTCCATAACACGTGATTCATTCCAAGTCACCAATGTAAATCACATTATGAATAAGACATCCAAAAGTATTCACTCAATTATAAATTTCTCTATAATCTAGTCAGGAATTAAAATGTACGAAGAAAAAAAAACAACTTTAGATTAAAACCTATGTTAAAATTGTTTTGATGTCATTTTGAGCTTCTAATTAATTAGACACTTGCAGACATTATACTCGCACAAAATAACATAATGCATTTGTTCAACCAACTAGCAGAGAACATAAAATTAATACATTAATATAATAATACATTAATGTTACTATAATAATACATTAATAATAATAAGCCAATAAAAGAAAATATAAATTGAAGTACGTTCTCTTCATTCAAAATATATTCAATGATTATTCATTTCTACTTATAAAATATTCCAAAAGTACATAAAAATATTTCATCTTCTAATCATAAAATATTATAAATACATTATGTAGGTTTTCACAAGTTTAGGCACTATAACACTTGTAATGTTGTATCCATACACGAAAAATATCTTGGTAAATATCTATACAATATCATATCCATTGCAAGAAACTTATATTAATACCCATCAAATTTGGGTTTGATTGTCATGCCTATTTCCATTCCATTCTTTCATTCATAAGCACAAATTAAGTTTTCTTCATAGTTGCTAACCTACATAACCAAAGTAACAATATCTCCACCTCTACATGTCTTTAGTTTGTAAATTATTGACAGTAATACAAATCAGTGTCATCAACATTGAAATAAATCAAGTCCCCAATAAACAAGACCAAACAGAACCACCATATCTGAAGTTGCCAAATACATATATCTCATTGTTTACTATGGGGGCAAAGCAAGGTTGGGTAATCAATGCCCTGACCAATTTGTTTTTTATTAGATGACCAAACATTGAAATTCGATTGAATGATAGGTTAAAGGAGAAATTATCCATTTACCATTTTCATAACCTCCTTCAATCATCAGCATTCCACAACATCTAAATGCCCAATTTTACATAACTCATTCTAGAAAGTAGATTTCAATATAAAACCATTCCTTAATCTTCACATAATTACTTACAACTTTTGAAATAGTCAGATCACAGCATGACATCAGAGCTTCAATAGTTCCATGAGAGAATGGTCTGAGGTTACACACTCTCGTTCTTAGAAAAACAAAGCGAAACGAAAAGAGGAAGTGAGGGAACCTAGGAGTTCCGATAAATAGGGAAATTCACTAGTTTATAACAAATTCAGATTCAGTAGAATAAAATTCAATCAATAAGTTAAAATTAAACACTAATGGAATAAAGGGAAAGAAGGGGAAGGACTTTATCCGTGCTAATAATGGCTTTGCCGGAAATGAGGAAATGCAGAGCGAATGCTCGTGGCGACTACTAGTGTGCCTGATTGATTGAGGGTTTAGGTAGTGGAGGAATACACATGGCGATGAATACGAGGGAGAAATGGCTCGCGATGAAACCCTATTCGACACTATCTTCGGAGTTGCTAGAGATGTTAGAGTTGGTAAAGAACGCTTTGTTGGTTCCCAATTTGTGTGGCGAAGGAAGTCATGATCTTCGGCGACATGGTAATCTCCACTTGCAGCGACGAGTTATGAGATCTCTGGCGAGGAAATCGATAGCAAGAACCGTGTGGCGGTGTTGGAAAGGTGGAGTACTGAAGGGTTACTGGGTCATAATCCGAGTGCGAAGTTGTGACGAAGTTTTATGGAATGATAACGTGGTGATATCCTGCAGTAAGGAGTGTGGAAGTTGCGAGGGAGGGGGATGAAACCATTAGAGGTTGAGGTTGAGTGAGAGGATTTTGTAAGGTTTGTCAAGCTAGTTTTGTGTCTTGTTTTTATCTCATTAAAATTCAATTTACTGTATAATAAAAAGATAGAATTAAATGAGAAGTAAATAAAAAAAAGTATTATGGAGGAAAAGATGGCACCACTGGAAAAGACGGCATAATGTGTAATGGGAGTATAATGGCGTTTTCAAATGCCATATTTTGCATACAAAATGTGGTAGTTATAGAACTATCGTATTATGAAGCAAATTATGGTGGTTTTCCATAGCTGCATATTAAAACCACCATATTTACTTCATTTTTTTGTAGTCTTGGTGGTTGATTTGATTCAAGTGAAAACTGTTTTAGGCTTTTAAAAGTCACCTTATTTTTAACTAGCCAATTCAACTCCCCTTCTTAGCATTTCAACCATTTCAATGCTTACAAATTCTAGGAGTTTAGTTGGACATCCAAATGGATTTAAAGTACAAACAAAAACGAAAATGCATCATAAATTGTAGAGAGTGAAAATACAAACGTGAACCAAGTTGAGCCAGCCATGGAGAGAACGAAAAACACCAAAATAGGTGTTGTTCAAATGTGTAGAAACATAACTTCAAGGAAGAAGAGAGACAAAAGTATGGTTTGTTTCTAAAAACGTTAAAAACTAATGGAATGAGAGATGGGGACATGGTCACATCATACCCCTCTTTAAACACTAAGCTATTTTTCCAAAAATCACAAAAATGGCCATAAGTTTAGGCCTAAACATGGAGAGTTGGCCCAATCACTTAAGCTAACATGGAATAATAAGCTTATATGGCGTAGATGTGGGACTCCTCTCTTTAGCCCAAAAATTCTTACTAAACCTGAAAATAATTAATAAATAAAAATTTGGCCAAGTAAATCAAAATTAATTAAAATCTAAATTACTAGCCCAATAAAAAGATGCACTAATATTTAACAATTAAGCACTAAATATCCATTAAGATGGGTATAAAAGGGTAAGAAAATAAGGTAAAATATTGGCTCATCAGTTTGCCCATGTCCAAGTCGAGTTGAGTTGGCCTCCTAGGCCATGGTTGAGATGACTTGATCAAGGCCTAGCTTGAGTCGATTTGTGGAAAGCCAACATTCAATTAGGTAAAGCCCAACCCATACTCATTTCAGTTGGGGATGACCCACGTCCAATTGAGTTGGACCGAGATATTGGGTCAAGACCACGTCAAACTAAGTTGGGTCGATCCCACATCATGTTGAGCCATGTGTTCTCGGGCTACGTCAAACTGAATCGTTGCAAAAATTTTCTGAGCCATATTATGAGTATCTTTTGAACCAAATTATGAGAAACCAATGACTTAATATGAGTCACAATATGAGCAGTTTTCATAATCTTTAGAACAATATTTTCAATCACAACTTTAAAGCATTTGTGAAACATCTTTAATAGAATGGATGACAAAGTTTCAACAATAGTTTGATGCATATGTTCGGGATAAAAAAAGCCAATAGGATCAACTAAATCTTATAAGGCATGACATAAAGCAATCTTCAGATTCATAAACCATTACAACAAGAAATTGTACAACATGTGATTGAAGTATATGAGGAAGAATTGGAGTTGAAACCGCTTCCAAAATTTGAGGAAGAAGAAAAAACAAGAAAACAATGAAAACAATATATATTTGGATTTTGATTTATCCCAGTTTTCATAAAACTTTACTACATATATGACGGAAACCCATCAGAGGATGTAAGACCCGGGAAAAAATTAGACTTAAGAGAAACACATGAGAAAAAATTAATGGCTTGATTAATATTGTTGATTTATTTAATTTAATTAGGTTATTAAATTATGAAATATGAAATAATTATTATTTGAGTGATTTAAGTTATTGTGGTATTTATAATAATTATTTAAGTGATGTAAGTTATTGTTTTATTTATTTTAAAATTTTAAATATTATATGTAATGTTGAGAATATAAGTATATAATTATGTGGTGTGTATTATAACATAGAAAAGTAATTAGCTTCTTGGTTGGACAGTGAATAGGTGCGTGCAGGTACTTAGGTTTGAACCTGGACGTCATCATATAGTGTTTTCAAACATTTTTTTTATTCAATTAAAGCATGTGTCCGTTATGCGTTTATAATTTATTGGTGCATTATATATAATGAGAAAGCACGTGGTTTGGTGGTTGTTGTGCTTGCCTGTGGTGTGAAAGTGCTCGTCTTCGAACCTCTGCAGGCTATATTAGGTGTATTGATTATTTTTTTTTCTATTTTTCTCTCTCTTCTGTCTGGTGGGGCCCACGAGCATTTTAAAGTTAAGTTCTCTCTCCTCAAATTGGTTCCACACGCGAATGCAAGCTGCAGTGGTTTATTTTTGTACCACACCTAGCCAAACTTCAAACAAGTAAACAATATATACACCAAGACAGTTAAGTACTCAGCCTAGACGGGGTTAGCCCAAGTTTTACCAATTCTAACCTAAACATCTAGAGGAACAACCTCCACCTCTTATCATCAACATAAGCCGTCAGGATACGTAGTCGGCCTAGACCGACTACCTCAACAGACCCGATAAGATTAAAGCCTAGGCCGACCACTCCAATAAACTTAGTAAAAATGGAAGCCCCCGCGTTCAATAGCTCTTAAGGGCCTGGGTTAGGGCCCAGGCCCACTCGCAGCCCAAGCTAGAGCCAAAGTCAAGGCCTAGCCCATGAGGTAATCAGAAATCATTTATGCTCTATAAATACACGTGGACCCCAGTAATTAAAGGTACGCATTCATTAATCACTGATTTGACCTTCTGAGAGCTTTGACTTACTTGAGCTTTGGAGACTCTTCTGCATGTAACCCCTCCTGGGTTCAAGCTGATATGTACCAACCGGGAAGAGACCAACTGAGGAGATAACGGACTACGTGGTAAGGTGACGCTTGTGCTTGACTCATCTTATTTGTTCTCTGCAGGAACAATTTTCATGCGTTTTTCTCTCCTTTGCTGCCATGCACAAAAATCGGCAATTATTTGGTTTTCGTTAAGGCATCACTGTATCTTTATGTTTCCTTTCTCCTTATTTCACGTACAGGCACACTAATAAAATAAATTGTTGCTGCCACTGCATTATAGTTTCGCAGAATATAAAAACGACCCATTAGGAATCAAAACGGAAGTGTACCACACCCAGCCGATCCCGTTAACATACCAACACATATCACCGTTGACCGACACCTATATCGGCCAAGGTTGGGGGACTGGTGTACCACACCTAGCCAACTCGACCAAATAGTAATAAAACGATACATATATGCCAAAGTAGTCAAGTAGTCAACCTAGGCTGAGTCGGCCTTTGCCTTACTAGCCTAAACTGATAACCTGAACGTCTAGAGGGACAACCTGCACAAGACGACACATTACCAACGTAAACTGCCCACAAAAGTAGTCGGCCTAGGCCGGCAACTCCAATATACTTAATAAAATCCAACCCCCCTAGTGTTTAGTGGATCCTCCTAAGGGCCTGGGTTAGGGCCCAGGCCAACTTACAGCCCAAACTAAAGCCCAAGCCAGGGCCCAGCCCATGACATAACCAAAAATGATTAATGCTCTATAAATACACGTGGACCCCAATAATTAAAGGTACGCATTCATTACTCCATTAATCACTAATTTGATATTCTGAGAGCTTTGACTTACTTGAGCTTTGAAGTCCCTTCTGCAGGTAACCCCTCCTGGGTCCAAGCCGTCATGTACCAACCGGGAAGAGGCCAACTGAGGAGATAGCGGACTACATGGGTAAGGTGACGCTTGTGTCTAACTTATCTTGTTTGTTCTTTGCTGGAACAAGAAGGAATAAATATAGTTGAATGTTAGGCTTCTTAGGAAAAAAAATATAGAAGAAGAAAAGAATAGGGAGGAACCACCGGGTAGAGGGCGACGAGAGAGAGCTTGAAGGACTGAGATTGGAAAGCAAGAGGGACTATGTTCTAGGAGATTTCAAAATTAGGTAGGGGAAGCTACAATTGAGTTTTGCTGTTCTTGTTTTCTTGCTTGATCTTGATTTTTGCTATGTTTATGCTAGCCATGGATGTATGGGTTTTAAAGTTTTTACTAGCTTCTTTCATTGTGTATCATTGTGTTTCATTACTTCCGCATTGTTTTCGTGTAGATGAATGGGTGAGGAAGGTTTTCTTTGGCTTTCTCCTTTAGATTGTTTTCCATTCACAATATGATACTTTATCCGTAGTTATATTTTTGTTTTTATATCCGTTATTGAATTTCCTTTGTCGATGATGAATTAGTCTTTAATAAACAATTAATTGTTATTTTGTTTTCAACAATGAGGTCCAACTGTTTTATGATAAACTATAATCAACTTGTTTAAAAAAATTTCAATTACTCTAAAGTTTTGTATAATTAATTTTAATAGTAATAGTTTGTACATTTTGAAAGTAATTTTTCATTACGTATTGTAGAAATATATAATTTTGACAAAATGTATAATCTTACTATATGTATTACAGATTTTCAAACATATGATTATCATTATAATAGATGTTGAAAATTTAACAAAGAATTATTCACCACTGCTTTCTACATATTGGTAATGGTTTTTTATTAGTTCTTCGTCCATAAATTGATCTAAAATATGTTAGTTGGAACCGTGTAATTGATTCTTGTAAACATGTACAATTATGTTGTTTATTATTAATAATTAGAATAACTTGGGAACTATAGCTTTATATTCAGCACTCATTTTCAGATATATTTAATAACAACATTGAAATTACATCAAATCCATTCCTTTGATTCGTTATTGGTATCATAACGCCGTTAGGTTCAAGATATTATGTTATGTAGTTAGAATTAATATATAAATATTTTACAGACATACATATCACGTTGTTATGTAATGGAGGTGCATAAATGAATTATCGTGGTGTAGTTAGTTAAATTAAGGATGAGTTGGTGGATGGGTTGGTATTCTCTTAAATGCAGTGTTGCATATGTTGAGTAATGGTACAAAGCAATGGTAAAGGTTCAAAGTTTCGACAGTATTTCGTATACTCGTTCATGTCATTCAACTTTCTCAGCTAGTATGAACAAAGCAAAAATGGGACCAGAGAAGAAAATATGGATCGATTTGGGTAAGAATTACCCCTCCATCACTGTGATTTGCCAATGAATTTGGGGACAATGAAAAATTTGTAAATTTTTCTTTAAATATTCATGAATAAGATAATTACCTACTATGTCGATCATTATTGGATTTAGCACATTAAATGTATGCCAAATTTGTTTCTATGATATTTAATTAGTTATTGTATTCAGGAATTCTTAATCTGGTATCTAATAGCGTGGAGATTGATATTTCATTTCTGGGCATTGATATCGTGATTTCCAACCTCCACCATGGGTAGATGTTTCACGCATCATTGGCCTTCTTGGATGTATCTCCAAATAAAGTAAGTCTCTGCTTCAATGTTTAATACTACGATCATATTGCTAAACACTATTGGACAAAATATTTTGATATTCATAACAAAAGATTGATAAGCTATACATTTTGGAAGACTTCTTTGTAAACAACATTTGTTGTTTTGCTGCATCTTTTGTTGTCATTGTCATGGATTAATATCTTTAATCCAGATTTACTTTGAACTCTAGAAACTACAACGTAGAGCTGACCGTGGCTAAATACGGCTGTCGGCAAATACAATCCGACAAAACCTAGTGACTGACCTTGAGATTTGTTTATTGTCATTGCATATGAGAGCATGATGGGAAATTGCTTTCTAATTAGCTTAAATGGCCATGGGGACTGGGACGGAGGCATTGACATTCGAGGAATATAAATTTCTTGTCCATCCTTGTTACCTGTTATCAATTTAGCACCTATGATGTGGTTTGCAAGTCTAGTCACGATCAATCTACTTCCATTCCATAATCTTGTAGCTTGGTCCAAGTTTCTCAAAAGCATTATAGGTACTCCAATCTTTAGTTTGATCTTATGGTTACAAACTCAGAGGTGATATTGTTATAAGCATCACTTGAAGCGAATTCATCCACTGAATCAGAACTAAGATATTTTTTTTCTTCCCCTGTATACAATTATTAGATATATAAATAAGACTATTATTAATACCAATCATACCAACATGTACCATTATAAATTCATGACTTCCATTGGCATACCTGGAATTAGTGATAGCATGGATTCATTAATTTGATTGACAATCTCAATTCTACTTGCTAATATTGCTCTGCTCTGCAAAAATGATTCTTCTGTGTACTTGTGAATTAAATCTGGATATGTTGTATTCACAATTCCTTCTATCGGATCATTGAACTCTGAAATGAGAAATTCCTTGGGTATTTCAATCTGAGAATTACTGAATCTGAGAATTACTGAAAATCACCAATTTTGAAAATCCAATCTGAGAATTACTGAATCTCGGATGCAGTACTACTTTGTAAACCTCGTTGTAGCAGACACATATTTTTTGTCAATGTTAGAACTTCACAGTGGTCCCAAAGATAAGATGCATTAATTGTGGAATTTACAATATCGGACCTGCTACCTCCAGGTATAACAAGAAGGATTTGCCTAAAGTCACCTCCAAATACTATCACTTTTCCACCAAAAACAACGTTCTCTTTTGTCATACCACTCATTATGTCATTCAAAGTTCTATCTAATGCTTCAAAACAATATTTGTGTGCCATTGGAGCTTCGTCCCAAATAATATGTTCAGCTTTCTTTAACAACTCTGAAGCTTCAGATCCTTGTTCGATATTGCAAACTGAATTATCTAATGTTGGTACTGGTATCTTAAATTTATAATGTGTTGTTCATCCTCCTGGTAGTAATAGAGAAACTATTCCACTTGAAGCAACAATTAGTACAATTTTTCCTTCAGAACGAAATGTTGTTGACAGTGTTCTCCACATGAAAGTTTTTCCAGTTCCACCATATCCATATAGAAAGAATACTCCTCCTTGTTTATTTAGAACGACCTTACTAATCCTTTCAAAAATTTGCTTTTGTTCACCTGAAAGGAATTGTTATGTCAATTGTTAAATAATGTCATTTTCGTTTAAAATAATACAATAACAAAGAACATAGATTCTGAACCTGTCATTGATCTTAAGTTGGATTGGAACAATTCTCGTTGCTCAACAATGTTATAATTCAGTTCTGCATATATAAGCCTATTTCCACAATTTTGGACAACAAAATCATTTGGGTATGGCATGGTTGGGAAGAATTTTAAACTGCTTCTATTATCTTCAAGCAATTTTTCTATCTCGACCAAAGTCAGGTTTTGGAGCATTTTTGTTCCAATGGTTAAATCTGCGTACAAACAATTTATAGAATTTCTTGTTACTTTGGAAGAGACTATCTAGTAATCTAATTCATTAATAATAAACAAAATAGATATAACCTGCAATTTCGGAAAAATTTCGCTCGCGATACAAAATTCCATCTGCAAGCCACTCCCATGTTTGGTTCCATAGATCTTCTGGATGATTAATGCTATTTGACAACATGATAGTAACAAATTGTTTTCTAAGATAATGTCCGGAACCCCAATCTTTTGCTTCTTTTATAGCTTCGACATGTTCTGTATCATTTGTTAAAATTCCTAGAGCTAAGCAAGCTTCTCTAAATTTAGAATATGTTACATTGTTAACTGTTCTGATATCTATGTATGATGTTGCACCTTTTACATGGGTTAGCATTCTTCTAAGATAAAACACTTCACCAGTACTTGGAGGTACCCAAATTAGCCTTCCAATAGTATTTCCTGTTTTCCTTGGTTTCCAACATCTATCTTTCTTTACATAAACAAACTTCGAAACGAATTCAACATATGTTAGCTTTCTGGCTTCTGCATATTTCTTATTACATTCCATCCAGCCTATAAACATTGATTTTGAAACTGTTGCTTTTCCCACAATATCATCCATTTCGTCATCATCTTTAAAGTACAATGCCTGTTCTCCCGGTAGATGAAAAAATAACCTTTCTACTGCTGGATTTCGTCCATGAATGGGGAACGAAAATATTGTCCAACATGCCTCGCATGGAGATACATATCTGTAGTCCAGATATTGTTTGATTTCATCTACTAGTTGTTTCTTCAAACATGCTTCGTTCTGTTGTGGAACTATGGCAGCTGTTATTCTATCGTAACCTTTGTTGATATACTTAAATAAGTACTTGATCGATGTAATGCGATTACACCATTCTACATTTATATGTGCTTGGTACTTAAGAAGTAGTTCAGGGTTGTAAGGAACCACAGAACGGTTATCAAGGCAAACACCATTCTTTGTCATAGTTAATGAATCGTTCCTTCTACGATAATGTGGATATCCATCTTCTGATACACTGGTGGTGTTCTGAAAGTTTTTGAGATATAGGCGCGAGCATTTTCCATTTTTCATGCAAGGAAAGGATCTGTTTATAGTACCACAAGGACCGTGTATCATGTGATCTAGAACACATTGATGTAATTTAGGACATGTTATTGGACACGAGATTTTAGCAGAAAACACTTTGTCAATATCATCAGGAGTTAGGCCGCACTTTTGAAATTCTATAGTATACATGACTACAAAATAATCACAGAACAGTTAGTATAATACAATTATATCATTATTCATAGAAGGGATTAGTTACATGCAATAGTTCGGCCCAATAAATGATTTTTGGTAAGATCTATGAGAAGTTCAAATTTAATCTTGAAGACCCTTGAAACTATATCAGGACGATCGGTTGAGGATAACTTTAACTTTTTCAATGCTCTAGTGATTTTTGGCCATTTAGGATTGCACATGAAAGTTATGAAGAGATATGGAAATCCCATATAACTACAAAATGCCATTCCATCAAAATACAGTTGGTCCATAAATCTTCTACTACCAATAAAAGATGAAGGAAGAACAACCCTCTTTCCTTGTTGTGATCCTTGGCTTTGTGAACTACCTGAAGCTTGACAGATGTTATTATATTTATCAACCCTTAACTTAGATTGATTATATTTAATGAACGACAATCTTTTGGATTCCATCATTGTATATCCATCAACAATGAATTGTTGAAAAAGTTGTCTAGATGTAACCAAAGTTAATGCTTCTGAGTGTCTTGTTTGCAACCTAAAACAAAACCACTCCCTAATTGTCAGTCTATATCCATCTTCCCCATATGGAAATAGTAAAGGATATTGAAACCCTAGGTAGCTTGTGTGCAATTCATTTATTCTTTGTAATTTTTCAGATTGCTTTTCCATTATGATGTCTCTACTTGAAGCAGTATCAACATCTCCAACAATAAGGGCTACAACTTTTAAAACATTGGGAACATTGTATATCCTTCCATCTTTTGTTCTGTCTGCAATAAGTCTCAATTTCAAATCATCAAATGGTTGGTTTCTATATCTGTCCCTTACCATTCTAAATGATTTAGCATGAACATTGAACTCATTGAGCATCTTTTTTAATTTGCTGACAATTTCCAAATCAATATTATCTTGATTCTTATGAAGAGTAAGAGGTAATATAAGTACTTGTTCAATTTCGTTTAACTTGAATATAAGAAACTTTTCATGTACCTTAATGATTTCATTTTATTTTGAACTTCATTTTCGGTGTCATAAATATATAGTTGGGAAAACTTTGGAAGCCCACCGGGTACTGGTAAAAGGCTCCCTATTCTATGACAAGATTGACCTTGGATTCTTAAATTGGGCGGTCCTTTTCCATTATTAAAAGTTCTTTCAACTTTTGCTCCAGGTGATGTAAAGGCAAACATCATATTGTATGTCCTGATATGATTTTGATAGTTTTTACTTTCTTTTGATTCATTGTCAAATAACAGACGTTGCAAAACAATTGGTGGCTCTTTTAGAATTGGTAGTTGAACTTTACCATTACCGCAACACAAATGAAAAGTCAGACTCACACATCTTCTAGTCTTTTTAATCCTTTCCTCGTACCACATGTAGGCCTTGCATTCCCTGCATATGAATATTAGATCTCCAATGTCTACGTACACTATGTATATTCAAATATACTCTTACTAAATGAAGTAGAATATAGGAAGAATAAAAATTATAGGTATTATATAAAATCTTATCTAGGATTCATGGGCTGTTCGATTTCCCAATCTTGTGCTATAGAGTCATGTTCCATGTCTTCGTTCTGCTCAGGTGGTGAATCTAAAAAAGGTTATTCGTATATGTCAAACATATAGTAACAATTTCAACAGTCTATAAATAATATACTACCAATTTAGAAAGTATTACCTCTAACGATATTGTCAATCTGGGTAGTTGTACTTTCATGTAGTGCAACATCTTGTACTACAGCATGGGATGATGACTCACCTGTTGAACTTTAACGAAACTCTGATGAAAACTCTGTTGCAACTTGAAACTTCTGAAGCAGATTTTGGCGATGAAAAGTCTCATTAAGAAATATAAAGCTCATAGCATTAGTTTTCCTTTGAGGTGGTTCTTGATTATAATTTCCTTCGATATCCTTATTTGGTTCAATCTGCCGATTGAAGAAATCCATCATTGTAATATCAGACAATGGTGTACAATTCCTTTTCCTTCAATGATCTTCATCATGTAGATCTCTATGATTTTTCTCTACACATTTCATTTTCTTTTCTTTGATCATCAACTTTCTTTTTAGTCTTGCATTTGCGCAAGATGCATTGGATTCCATGATCAAACTGTTACTGAAACAATTATGACAAATAATATTGTTGTTTATACAAAATCATTGTACACATTTGTATTGCATATCAATATTTCAAACCAAACACAATATTTGTTTTACATTGACGAATTAAAAACTTCTCCCAGTCCAAATTTACTATCTTTTTGTTGCCACAAAGCATGTAACAATCATATAGAAATAAAAAAAAAAAGTAATAGAAGAACACATTGTACCTAAAACTTAATCTAGTTGATTTCTGGATTTGGTCTTCCTATAACTCTTCTAAGTTTAACTCTTTGTTATACCTGAAGCTTTGAAACAAAATATCTTAAACAAACTTTTAGTTGAGGGAAAATATAAATTGCGCGCCAAATTAATTTTATTTATTTAGTTTATTGCATTTAAACCTTTATTATCAAAATGATTGATTGTATAGGATGAGGTAGTTGAACCCCTAAAAGTCATTCTGCATGTACTTCATTCATCCAAATGTCTACATCCATTAATGAAGGTTTTCTTTCTTTAAATTATTTTTATAATTAAGTTAAAAAGTAATGATGGTTGGTGTAGAACCTTCCATTCGATGAGTTTCAAGTTGTTTCACAGTTATATATAGTCTGATAACTATTCTCTTCTGCATTGTCCAAAAAACTTTCGAACTTCACCAACCAAATTTTCTGAAATGTCGAATTTTGAGGCAAACGAAAACAATTTTGCAAGACGCTATTCCTTCAAGAATTGGTTCCAGAGTTCACTCAACTTGGTATTTTCAACATGGGTAAGTATTGAACTTATGATTTCATTTTTCTTGATGATCATTGTTAGATTTCTGGTAAAGATTCAAACTTTCATCAAGTTGTCATCTTCTACAACGAAAATACATAGATTTTTTGTAAAAAAATCCTTGCTTGCTATATGTAATAGTTTGGTTCTTTCTAAACATGAATAAAAAAGTTGACTTCTTTTCATTTTGAAACTGTTGGGTAGGAGTTCATTCGTTTTGATGAAACTTTCTTTCACTACTGGGGACAACATATGGAGATGGGGACAAACTACTTTCGTGATTCGGTAGGAAACTATCTTATGGTTGAATTTGAAGAGTGTTTCATGCAAAATCGAAGCTTTCGTATAGCACGGGAAATTTCAAATTTTTATAAATTGGATGATCTATACTGGTTAGGGATACTATATTGTGGACACCGTTACTTTCAAATTCGTATTTTCAATTTGGCTATGAAAGAAATAGACTATCCTGCTCCCAGACTGGTTCCTAATCCCCAACGACCTTTGTCTTCTTCGAGGTTTTTCACTTGCTTTAAATCCAAACTATTGCTACCTCAGGTATTATTTTAAGATTCATAAGTTCATCTTGGTTTCTTAAACTTAAGTTATTAATTATACTTTTAAACTGATGCAGACATGCATTAAGTTGGAATATGCCTTTGTTATTTTTTGGGCACATGAATTGAACTATGACAACATTCAACTAATTGATCCACGTCAGGAGAAACATGATGTTGGTATACATAAGTCGCCAAATGGGGACTTGATTCTACAGAAAGAGGTGTTAGAGATGGCTGAATATTTCAATGTCAAGGAAAACAAAATCATACATATGAGTTATGTTGACACAAATACGTTTTTATTTAGGCTTTTTTCATCTGAGGGAATTGAAATCAATTATGCTCCTCAAGTGGTCAACGTTAGTAATCATGATACACATCTTGGAGACTATGACCCTGCAGATTTTTACTATTCAATGGCCAAATGCTTATCTGAGAATGATACTAAATCATCATCACTGGTATATGATTTTTGACCTTAGATGTTATAGTGCAACATATTTTCATGTGTTCTAATTATAACTACCAATTTGATTTTCTTTCAGTACTTGGAATCCGAATTTGCAGCAAAAGCTCTTGTTAAGAAGAGGACACGATACATATTGGTCAATGCTGAAGGTGATTGTTGGCCTTGTACAATTCGAAGATCTAGAAGAAGGAACAAAGAATGCTACTTAAGTTGTGGGTGGAAAGAATTCTACAAGCAGAACAAATTAAAGAAAGGAACCATAATCAGACTTGGTGTAGATAAGGAACTATCGAATTTTATCTATGTAATGGAGATAAAAGTATAGCCTTTGTATTTGGTAGTTTGTTTTGTCGAACAATTAACCACAATAGTATTTCATAGGTCCATCAGAAGAACAACAATCTTTTTGATATATATCTGTTAACAAATGTTGCTTATCGTTATATATTTATATATATAAACATATATTTTGTAGGTCTATACAATTCTTATTTATTACTAATTCTATCTGTAATTATCTTGCTTATTCTTATATTTTGTACCTCTTCATGCATACAATAATGTTATAACCATAGTTCGACCTTCTACACAAAAAATATTATAATATATTGAATGTGCGTGGGAACTTAGGACTATAACTTCACACAGGCTTAAACGATTAAGTTGATAGAATATCAATTTGAATTTACGACGAAATAACTTAAACACATTTCCAAACATAATAGTTAAATTGTATATGGAACTTAGAATTTTGATGTGCAATAGTAAATAATAACATTTACATAATAATATAGTTGGTAAACATAATGTTTGGTAAACATAGTTGGTGGATAAAATATTACAACGATGGTGTAGTCAAAATAAACAACTGTCCGCAAATCCAAATGTAGACAAAACCATTAATATGATAATGATTTCCAAAATACAGGACACCATCACCAACTTTGATCACCACGACGTCAAAATCCATATGTATTTACAAAAATGACTGGTCAACCTTAGGGTTTCTCCTGTTTCATCCGCTTTTTATTTTGGTCCTAGAAAATTCTGCACTTGGAATATCATCCAGATGGTCGCAATCAACCTCAAAGTCGAACAACAGTTCCTTGGTAGGGGTAACACAGAAGTCAATATAAGGATCATGATTTGCGGATCCACTCAAAGTCAATTGCACATTCCAAACAATTTTTTATTATATTTATTTTGTGGATTCCAAAAACATCTAAAACTAACATAAGAATAGATTATATATTACCATGCACATATCAACTTCTGTATTTTGATCAAAACTGACTGTCCAATGATTTCTTTGTTCTGCGAATTTTAAAGATAAAATCCTTACTTCAAATCAATAGTACTATCAAAATTAAGTATACAATGAGTTTAAACTCTAGATACATTTCCTGTATGCCATGCACTTTTAGTGGAACCACCAGACTTTGATTTGTTTGTGGATCCATCAGATGATTTAGATTGCTTTGTGCAAACTCATACAGTTGTGGGACTTGACTCTTCAATCTGTCAAATTCATTCAAGAAATTTGAATAAATTTATAATTACGAAAGAAGTACAAAATTTTACAAATTAGACGTACCTTTTTTGTATGACGACTACTTATATTCAATCCAATTGTTTGAGATTGCGTATTGGGACCACATATAGCCTTGCGGCTTGACTCTTCGGGCTATCATTCAGGCAAAAGGAAACTGTCAAAATCTACAATTAAGAAAGTAAAAAAAATATGATATTACATATAACTTTATCTCGTGAGGTGCACTTTTAATAGACCCAACTGTTTTAGATTGCTTATTCGAAACACATATACCTGGTGTTTTAGTTCCTTTATCCTATCATTCAAAATCAAAGTAGTAAATACATAATTTCAAACTAAGTTATTACATCACGAAATCAATAAAAAGGAAAAACAACTAAATCATAATCAAGAGAATGACCTCCTCTCTTTCGGGTCCGCCCTTAGAGTTTGCTTCGGTACTCGAATCAGATGTACCTTCACCACTGCAGTCCTTAATCTACATATCAATAACAGTAAAAAAATCATGTTATTAAGTATAATTCAAACACATAAATTCTCTTGGTACAACATATTAACCTACCATCTTAGGATCAACTTTACTTCTAATGGAAGCAATAGTTTCAGGATTGGTTGAAGCTTTCATTACAGAGGAAGATCTGTTACTTGGTTGAACTCTAACCTTAAAAGCAAGAGTACATCCTAGCAAAGCATCTAAATCCTCTGGAAAACATTTGGGATCATCTTCACCATCCTAAAATAAAAAAATGCAATGTTACACATCCATTTAGTGGAAGCAATTGACAAACATACTAATATCACCTCAATCATCTTATTCATCAATTCAAGAGCTGATACACCAATCAAGTTAGTACAGTCTTGATCCCACATTGCAAAATTTGTGTAACTGTCTCCATCTGTAACCTGTAATTCTAACTTATATCTGCAACAAAAAGATTTACTTATTTAATAACATATTGCTAATGTAAACATGAAAAATATCTAAAATATAAATACAAACCTAATTCTATGCTTTTCATTATCAAACCCACAGAGAACACACTTAAAAGGACCTACTTCATCAGTCTTCTTCCTGCAGCTATTGCATACTGGATAACACCATCCATCATTACCTAAATTAAACTTTACAGTATTTGCAAAGGTAACACAATATTGTTCCTATTACAAAACAAAACAAACTTATCACAATAAATAAATAATAAATTCAATAAAAATGTTACAAAAACCAAGAATAACTTTCTGATTACCTCTTTCATACATGTATTTCAGATATTACGCACAACAACTTTATACATAAATTTCTCATGTTCACTATACTAGGACGGTGAACTCAATTGGCTACACTCTTGACTCGGATTAACTTCATTGCCAAAACGTCTATAAGTAGAATATTTAAATCATTATCATACAATATATGTTAAACATAATGTTAATATCTAAAATATAACAACACATACTCTATCCATTGCTCCCTGAATCAAACTAACTCAGCACATTCTTCAACCATAAAGAGCTTTGAACCATTCCAGGAATTCGATATTGAGATTGGCCATCGTCCTAAATTAACAACAAGATCAGCAGAAAAAAAACCACAAAACACAGAAATAAAATGGACAAACCTGAACACGGCTTAATCTTAGCCTGTGTCAACATAACGACAAAAAGATAGGAATCTGGTTCACCCCTCCAATTACTCATAAACTTGAAGTAATATGAATCCCACAACGTACAACCAATGACTGCAGAACTGTAAAACACGCGACAATAGTTTAAAAATATCAAGTCATGAATGAGAATACAACAATATTAAAAAACATAGTAAATAATTACTAACCTCATATCCCTTATATGAAAGACAACATTCTTCGACTGAGGATTACACCTCACATTATCAACCACTCCTATAATATCTAAAAGAAATAATAACAACCCATTAAAATCATAATCTTTATATACTAAATTCCAAAGAACAACATCATATGTACATACCATACACCAGATCAGCAGAGTAATTTCCATATACTATATCTTCAATACTTTTGAAGTTGTAAACGTTCAGTGAAATACTTGAAATTGGTTGTTGTTTTATAGTTTTGCCCCAATGAACAACAATTTGTAAGGATGTTCACATACTCGAAATTGTCCTTGATTTTTCAATATCTTAAAGTTATGCATTATATAGGTTTGACCCTCTACCACTTTTTCTTCCCACAAACATAAATCCTCCTTTTTTACCATGGTAGGAATCATATCACCCTGAAAAAAAACATAAACATAGCAACACATAAAACAACAACACAATTGCATTACCTTTTGATCCAAAAGAATCAACTCCATATGATGACTGTTATCCCGGTTTTGAACAAACCACAAGTCTTTGACTCTAACAGCAAGCTTCAATGTTTCTTTTGTTGTCATCAATATCTTTGATGAGATCAAGTTTTCTCGCCATCAGAAGATACAAACACAACCTACACCAAGTTAACATACAAACAATGTAAATAACACCAACTATAGAATCTGAGAAAAAACTAACAGCAACTCTTAAATGGAAAGAAGAAACGGAAACCATAACTCATCAAACTGAAAAACACAAAATGCATACCTGGTAAACCATACAAAACTGAAACAAAAGAAAAACGAACGAAACTACAAAATCAAAAAAATCAACCAACTAAAAAGACAACAAACATAAATAATCCCAACATCGAAAACGGAAAAACTAACACAATTGAAAAACTGAAAAAATAAGAAAAATATTAAACGAAAAAAAACAAACACAAACTGATGAGTTCAAATTTTTGCCATCATGTAATATTTAAATTTGGGGATTTAATTGAATTTTCTGTGCTTAAAGATTGATTTAATTAGGATTTGTGATTATTGGATTTATTGAGTAAGTTTGGTAAAAGTGGCGTAAAAATTGATTTTAGTTGCAT
>Ga0214543_1007107_pt1 | contig 19448 bp, 6 predicted proteins | sample CNSS2metaG_FD_160094 | JGI IMG/M metagenome (GOLD analysis project Ga0214543, IMG submission 160094) | Root nodule microbial communities from cowpea collected in UCLA plant growth center, Los Angeles, California, USA - CNSS2 | ecosystem: Host-associated > Plants > Roots > Nodule | place: USA...
TTTTTTTTATTTTTTTATTATTTTTTATTTTTTGTTTTTTCTTTTTTTTATTTTTTTTTTTTTTTTTTTTTTTATTTAATTAAATTTAAAAAAAAAAAACTTCCACGTGTCAAATTAAGGTTCTGTCATGTGCCAATTGTTTATGTAAAAAATCTCGATTTGGTCCCTATATTTGTTATTTTATCTCAATTTAGTCCTAATTTTTTTGTAAACTGGAGTAATTTCATTCCTTCCAAATTGAGGCCAAATTTAATTTCTATATAAATATTATAATTATATTTTTATTATAATAGATATTTTTAACCCAATTAAGTTTATTTAAATTTAAATTTTTCATTGAACTTTATTTAATTTTTTTAATAATTTCTAAACAACTTTATAAATTCAAATGTAAATTTTTAAAATAGTTTTATATAAGTTACAAAATTCAAATGTAAAATTTAAATGTATGTAATTATTATAAAATTTTTAGACAATTTTACATTTGAGTTTATGAAGTTGTCTAAAAATCATTAAAACAAAATTTTAAATAAAGTTCAATGCAAATTTTAAATTTAAATAAAATTAATTTAGTTAAAAATATCTATTATAATAAAAATTTAATTATAATATTAATATAAAAGTTAAACTTGGTATAAATTTGGAAGGAATGAAATTACTCCAGTTTAAAAATAAATTGAGACTAAATTGAGACAAAATAACAAATATAATGACCAAATTGAGATTTTTTACATAAACAATTGACATGTGACGGAACCTTAATTTGACACATGACACACAGTTAACGTCGTCAATGATGTCCTAACGAAAATGACCAAATTGAAAAAAAAATTCAAAAAGTAGGACCCAATTGGGACGAGCTAGAAGTTAAGGACTCAATTGAGATTTTTTAACAAAAATGGGGACCTTCTGTATGATTAAACCTAAATTTATTGATAGCTCCTTTATGTGGTGCAGTTAAAGCATCAATTCTCCTTTTCTTTTGGATTTTTGAATAGGTTGTCCAAATTTCCTAATTGACATATCTATATATATTTATACGAAATAAAAAAATATAATATATAAAACACTACTCAAGATAAGTATATAAAACGAATGAGTTAAAATAATATAACTTGGATTCTAGTTGTCGAGAAAGTAAACTCTTAGACTTGTTGTATATTGAAGTCTGAAGTCTCTTTCTCCTTCTCAATTCTAACATTTTTCACAAACCTCCAAAGTTTATTTAAGATTAATCATTAATACAAATAATTAAAAAAAAATATTGTTCTTCTCAATTCGGTAATAATTCTTCTCAATTCGGTAGTAATTCTTACAAAAAATGGGACTAAATTGAGACAAATTAAAATAAAGGGACCAAATTAAGACTAAGAAAATGACACCTGGCATAATACTGACACATGTCACTGTCATTGCCACATCACTCTGTCACTGCCACGTGGCACGATGACAGCTTGACACGTGGCAATTTTTTTATTTTTTTTTTAAATTCAAAAAATAATAATAAAAAAATTCAAAAATCGAGGAACTGACACGTGGCACTCCCTCTAACGGCGTCAACCTTGACTTAACGGAAAGGGCAAACGTGAGACGTTTCAACAAAAAATGGGATCATTTTGAGACTTTTCAAAATTTGGGTACCATTTTGAGATTTTGACTCTAAAATGGGGACCAAAGGCATAATTAAACCTAAAACTTAACTTTGAATTTTGCTCAAATTAATCTATTATCCAATAGATTACTAAACACTAATCTAATTAATAGTTTTGTAGAAAAATCCTGCTACTCATCAAGAAATATACAAAAAAAACTCCTGAAATTCGTAAATCGAAAAGTACTGAAAAACGAAATTGAGAAATAGAAACGTGTTTGTAATTCTCATACAAATCCAAATCAGAATAAAAGCAAAAACACAAATAGAAAAGAGAAACATATTAACAAAAAATAAAGATGAAAAAATTGGTACACACTAATAATATGATATTCAAGGGATTTAATCTTGCAAAACCTTAAAAAAAGACTCTTGGAAGAAAAGAAGTAAAGAGAGACAGAAGTCACAAATTGAGATTTAGACCTTGTGTGAAATGTATACACATAGATTGAGATACCAAAAACATATTTAACCCTTTTCAACTTCTATCATCTTAGATTTAGACCTTCTGTGAAATGTATACATTAAGATGGGAAGAAACGAACCCATTTTCAATGAAGTTATACTATAAGTTGATGAGTCTTTCGAAGGAGGATCACCTGGATGATACAACACTAATGAGACATGAGTCAACCAACACATAAGGAATTGACATCACCTTCCAAAACCTAAAGGTTATGGGTTTATGGATCTTCATCCTTATATGATGCTCAACTTTTCCAGTTTTACTTAATGTAGGACTTAGACTCACACTTGGATATCCCAACAATCTCACCCTCAAGTGTGAGTCTCTTCACATTGACATTTTCTCCTCGAGCTTAACCATGAGAACCCCTTTCTTTTATTGTCATTCAACTCAATGAGACACGCTTGTTTGTTGTAACGTCCCTACTGGAAATTACTTAATTTAAATAAATAAATAAAGAATTGAAATTCAATCGCCATGATTATATTATTCCCAAACACGGGAAAATTTAAAACATAATCCAGTACACCAAATTTAAAATAAAACTAGAGTAATCAAGTGATACAAGTTCCAAATTATCCATTACAAGAGGATAAAAACATAAAGAAATAAATCTCAAATGAAAGATTCCCTGATATCCCTCTCTCCACATCTACGTATCAACAGCATCACCTAGATTATCATTTGCTCCCGTATGATAAATCACACGATCATTGCCAAACACAAACAGAAAGGGTGAGCTTAAAATAAATAATCAGTTAATTTAATAAAATTAACAATATAGCCACTTGTTTTATTCTAGTTAGTTTTTGGTCAAGACCTTAATACCCCAAGGCTTTACAACCTTTAATTCATACAAATAGTTAACCTTGGATTCAGGATTGGTGATGCTCACACAAACCTGCCCGCTCGTGATCCTGCTTCTACGAACCTCCCCGCTCATAGTTCTGCTCTACGAATCTCCCTGCCCGTAGTCCTACTCTACAGACCTATCCGCCCATAGTCCAAAACACGTGATCCACCAGCTATGTACCTCCTCGCACGCAACATCTCTCAAGTGTGAGCACAGAACATACGGACCTACCCACTCATATCCTCACACGAGAGTAACTAGATATGAACCTCTTCGCTCATATCATCACATGTTCACTACCATCCATGAACCTACCCGCTCATGGCACTGCATCTCTTAATCCAAATCGCATCAATGCGTACAAGCAACACACGCAAGCCAAATATCTGCAGCACGACCATCTGGCGCAGCCTAAGTGCCGCCAAGCAAAAAAACTGTGCAGACCGCCTGGCGGAACACCCATGCCGCTAGGCACCAAGCCTCTCCCAGACCCACTGTTTCAGGGTCTATCGCCTGGCGGAGTATACCTTGCCGCCAGACGCCACACAGTGCAGGAACACCCTTGGTGATCCTATCGCCTGGCGACCACATCCGTGCCGCCAGGCGCCATACCAGGAGCGTACCATCTATTGTTTTAGCACCCAAACTAGATTATCCTACAATCTTCTAATACCTCCAAAGGTATTCTTGTACTCTCAGCCATTAGGGTCTTATTATTAACGCATTGTCACTCCATGCATGATTTCATTACCTATAACTTACACTCCCAATTCCCTCTATTCAAGACATAGAATTCTTCCAATTTTGCTATCATTATCCAATGTCTTAATCTAACTTACAAAAGTGACACACAATCCAGTATATCAGAATATACAATTTGCTTATCTCTCATTGTAACAGTATCACATATTCCTCTCACATACCTTCCAATCAATGCTACACAATTTATGATTTATATATCAATTCTCTAAAATATGATTGTCCAACATCCCAACCCTTCTTAATCAGTACTCTACATCTTTTCTTCTTATTTTAACTGATGAACCACCCAAGACAGAATCCATAGTCATTACCAAGCCACTTCCAACTTAGCACACTATCCTATTTTCCCCAATTGACTCTATCACAATGAATTCTTGTGCACTAACTCTTCCAATTTTATTGACTAATTTCTCTAGTCCAATTCGCTCCAATAACCTCTCTCGTACCTAACCATCTAATGGCACACATCTGCCTCTGAACCAATTGTCGCCTAGCGGCAAGCAGGGTGCCGTCAGGCGGTACTCCAGCACCTAGTAATATCCCATGTTTCCTTACCTGCGAAGAACATAAAATTCCCAGAATTTGATCAAGCTACCAATTGCAACATAACACAATAATTCATACATGATTTGTTAGACCCCCTCCCCATAATGTTATCCTCTACGTATCATCCAACTTCCAATCGCATCTTAATCATCCCTAAATCCATGATTCATAATAATACTTTAATCTTAATATGAACCCTTCATGTCCACATTCCAATTATAATCACAAACACCCCAAACAGTAGGAATATCATAGTATTATGCAATCATACAAACATAGGAACATAACTGGAAGTTCAACATATCATAAAATTCATAGAAACATAACAAAATAGTGACAGACAACGTGCATCACCTGGTGGTTCCATCTTGTCGCCCGACAGTTCATGACAGAACCTAGAATCTGGATTCAAATTGTTGTGTCGCCTGGCGGCATACCCATGCCCGCCAAGTAGTTTTTGAACGAAACTCCAAAAACTTACAAGAATGACACAGATAGTGGGGATTTCTCACGCAATTAGGGTCACATAATACAATGTACATTACATATGATAGAAAAAACACAAAAGCAACTCCCCTTACAAACCAACACGAATTCTCTATAAATTCTCTACCCAATGATCCTCACAAAATGCAATACTTCCTCTCCTTTCTCTCTCTCTCTCTCTTCCAAAATTACCTTAATTAGGATTACATTATCACTAATCACATTCAAACATAATCTTTAAAATAATACTCATATTAAAATAACATACAATTGGCACACATAAGACTCGAACACAAGTCCTCTCACACAATCAAGTACTCTAAATCATTTGAGCTAGTAATTTTCCACGTCATAACCATCTGCATTAAATGCCATAAAGACTTCTACTACTCGCATTTAATAAATAATTATTTAATTTTCTCGGGTCTTACATTTGTCCTCCTGTCAGGAAGATTTTCAATACAAGAGCTTGTCTAAGCTGATCACAACACCAACCATCGGCTCTAACACCACTAATGGATATTTTGAGAGAGGATCACTTATGAGATACAACACCAATAAGCCAACACATATATAAGGGATTAGCACTACCTTTAACTCAAAACCTTAAGGTAATGAGTTTATGGGTCTTCATCCTTGGTGCTCAATTTTCCCACTTTTACTAAATCTGGGACTTAGACTCACACTTGGATATCTCTAACATAAGTTTGTGAATTATCTTCAACAAATCCAATATGGAGAGTATTTTGAATTGGAATGTGAACTTTGTTGCGAAAAAGTTTGATAAACTTTAAAAGTTGTGTAAAAGTGTTGCAAGTTATATCATTCAGATATAGAAATAGTGGGATAATAATTTGAATCTCGATAACCCTTGATGGTGACTAGAAGATAATTTTTTTCTTTCACTTTCTTCTTCCTCACTTCTTTTCCCTTCTTTATCTTCATCTCTAGTGCCTTAAATGTTGATCCCTCAATGTTGTCAACCACAACCCTCATCACACTAAACCTCATTCTTCACTCCTTACTCTCTACTAGACCAAGCCCCATCCTCTTCAATCTACATCCCCATTTTCCAGCTTCTGGTGAGCTTCCAATGCGCCTTGACCACCAACGATGTCAATAAGGGCCATCGCACACCTCCTATACCTCAACTCGCTGGCTATTCCTCCTTCTCACTACTACCCAATGAGTTTTTCACCCACATTACGCCATTGTCTCCTTGCTCATGCACCAAATCGGAGCCATCACAAACCAATCCAACTTGAACTCAGATTGTAGTTTACAATTAGTAATTGGAATTCTTAGGTTGTTCTATAGTTATTTTCAGGTTTGTGATTATGTGTATTTCTGGATATGAGAAACAGTTTTCAAGATTTTTTAGATAGGATGAAAGGAGAAGAGGGACAAAGGAGGGAAAGGAAAAAGCAAAAGAAAAAAAAAATAATATATATATATATATATATTAAATTACACATATCAAATGCATGTCTATTAAGTGTTATGAAATTTTATTCTAGTCAATATGGTTGTTTAACACGTCTCTTAAAAGTTAACGTCTTTAATTTTGAGAGATATATTTCACATTAAGTATAAGAATAAATTTTATATGAACTTTTTTGGAAAGACAAATTTCAATTTTACATATAATTTGAGGGACTAAAACATACTCAATGTTTTAAATAATAATCATAATAATATATATTTAAATATTAAATAAAATTGAATTTTTTTTATTAAAATAATATTTTACAAATAACACAATAGCTATGATACGAATTTGTTAGAAATTTAATTTCAATATAAGCACGATACAAACAAAATTGTAAATTTTAAAAGTTACATTTAAATATATTGACTGGTGGTTTATTAAATAAAAATATAATACTATAGTATTTTAATAAGTTAATGATTTGGTTTGTTTCTTAACTTTTAAACCAAATATCGAACCATACCGATTCACAATTCCATCCAACGAAATATAAAAGAAAATTATCAATTATAAATTTTTATTTGTATTTTTTAAATTTATTTGGTTGGTGTGAGAAAGAAGAGAGTTAGAAAGTGAAAATAAATAACGCGGCGTGAGCTACTTTTTGAAAAGATGCTGTCGGGAAATCTATTTAAAAATTAGAAAGGTATTTAATTAACGAAGAATATTGAAAAAATAATGGGGGCGAATGTGGCATTTTTTTTTAACTCGAGACATTTTCTATCTAAAGTTTAAAAGTAGTTTATTTAAAAAAGTAATCTCTCATAAGTTGTAAGAAAAACTTTTTCATATATGTAATTTAAGAATCGAATTTCTAATTTTTTTATTTTGAAACAAGGTTACCATGACAATTATATTTCACCTTGATTATATTTGGCACGTCACAAATAATATCTTCAAAGAATAATTGTAGCTTTTGCATCATATCCTTATCTCATAAGATACCCATATCCATGAAAACATATATCCACCACATACTTATATGAGCACATTTTTCTTTTTTTCCTTTTTATTGATTGCATTAGCCAAAATGTCAACAAGACTAAGACCTCAAAGGAAGAAGCTTTACCAAAAATCATTATTGTAAAGCTACAACAATTATTTAACATCTACAGTTTCAATCATTACAAAATTCAGTAAAGTATATTAAACACTTCTTTCAATAGTTTAAATTACTAATTGCAAATACATTCCGTTATTCTTTTGATTGTAATAACAAAATTTGATAATTACTTTTTTTTTTTCGTTTAGAAATCTAAAGGAAAATAAACACTATTCCAGTTTTTTTTTTTTTTAATTCACGCAATGGATTTTTTTTTTTGAGTTTAATGGTTTGAATAAGGGATATTTGGAAATCTTACCTCCAAATATTACTTCATTTTTATTTTTTAATTAACAATCGTCTAAACTATTAGAACTTCCTTTATTTTAATTCTTTTTAATAGATTAATTAGAGCTTGTACCACAGGTGACTTTGGTTTAATTTTTTATGTACTTACATGAAATGTTTCTTATTTAGTTTTTATAAACAGAAATTCTATATTTATATTTCAAAACTATAGGCGATTTTTTTGTAAGAAAATAATTGATCAACATTTTAAAGTACATATATTAATAAGGGCGCATAAACAATATATAGAAAAGAAAAAAATGAATTATTTGTGAAATATTACTCTACGAATAAATATTTATAACTCAGTAATTTGATTTAAAAAGTTTATTTAATTAGACAAGTTAAAAAGTTTATAAATAAAAAATTTAATCATTCAAATTTCGTTTTGTAAAAGTTATTTTTTTCTAAAATCAATTTTCCTAACTTTTCTTAAATATTATGGGTTTACCTCGGAGATAGCAAATAGTAGAACATATTATCTTCATTATATTTATGTTTAGAGTAAAAAGAAAATTGATTTCTCTTGAATTGTTTATATGTGAGTGGTTTGCATATGGATTTTGAGTGGCAAAGATGAATCTTAGGTGGTAATGCATGACACGACGTGACGTAAACATACGTCATACTATATTAGAACATATATTCTTCAAGATTACGAGTTTACCTTAGTGGAGATATCAAATAGTATAACATATCATCTTTATTATATATATGTTTGGAGTAATTTTATTTTTTTTCTCATTTCTTTTGAACTGTTTATATGTGAGTGGTTTGCATGCTTGAGAGAAGTGTTTGCATGTAGATTTTGAGTGGCAAAGGTTAATCTTTGGAAGTTTAGAGTTGTAGTGACACTTTAGTTAAATGATCGGAATTTTCTATGAGCAAACACTAACACATAGAAAGTCTTTTACGATAGTTATTTGGGGATTTTACATATTTTTTTTGTCTAACATTAATGCATGACACAAAAGTTTACGTCGCATGAAAAACATGCAATGTAAATTTACGTCAAACTATATCAAAATTAATATAAAAAGCAATTTACGTTAAATTATATCAAGTCCGACGTAAAAAAGTTTGCATTAATAAAAAAAATTATAATGAAATAAGTATTTTTGAACTTATTTGAGTTTAATGTGTTGCATATCAAATGAAAGATTATAATGAAGTTGAAGAAGAGTTGGTAAATAGAAAAATCAAACTTAGGACAGAGGTTGGACCACACAAGAAGAAGATTGAATTGTACAAGTGCAAAGGTATATTACCCTTAATCCTGAATACCCTTGAACTAGTAAAACTAAATTTTCTCCCTGAGTGACTGAACCTTTATCCTAAATTTGATTTTTCTATTTAGTAACTCTTCTTCAAGTTTATCAAATATATTTCATTTGGTACGCAACACCCCAAACTGAAAGAAGTTCATAAATACCCATTTTATTGTAGTTTTTTTATTGGTGGTAAAAATAAACCAAGGTGAGGATCGATGTTTAATTTTGATTTTAAATGTCATGAAAGTAAGATAAAAAAACATTAACTTTTTTATCACTACAACATATTCTTACAATGACAAATACGATATACAAACAAGGAACTTTCATGCAAAGTCATGACGGAGTTCTCCAGTTAACTATCACTATCACAAATAAAAATGTAAAGTTTAACAAACAAACTTCAACAACAAAGCAAAGCCATGACTGAGTTGCACCATAAAAAGCTCATAACGAAAAAAAATAAGACTCGGTCAGAAATGGACTCTCTATCTAATACCATTTTGTCACCCAAGAATAAACTCGGATTCGTAATAGAGTTTTGAGTGTGTTTTTGTGTAATGAGAAATGAGGAGGATAACCTGAATCTAATTTATAAAAAGAAATTTATATTAGGCCCCTTGTTGGTCAATGTAAAACACATAATTTACATCGAACTTTATAGTGTCTAACATAAATGGTTCGATGTAAATCGCTTCCACTTAAATACAAAAATGTTACTATATTGTTTTTTTAGGTGAATTTTTTACTATTAGACATAAAGTAAGTGACAAAAATGTCTTCTTTTGTATTAGTGTAATTTGAGCATCATATATTAGAAACAAAACTTTTTGAAAGTTGGCTTAGTGCATTTTTGGTTTAACTTTGGAAACACCCAAAATCAATTCATGTGTTAATAAATTGTTTTGAGGCACTCATAATCAATTATAGATAAAAAATTGACACCAACGATGAGCAACTTTTTCTAACTTTTTCATCAACCAAAATTAATTTCTCACATTAAATAGAATAAATTCTTCCAAAGTGAGTTAAACATAGAGTAGCTACTAAGTAAATGGAAGCTAGTTAAAAATCGATAGATTTTAAATAATTTATATTTAACTAAATATTTTTATATTTTGTCAAACTATTATATTTGGATATTATTATGTTATGAAGAATGGTGAATTGAATTTTATTAGCAATTATTTTTACAATGAAATATAGGATTTTAAATGATAGAATTGATATTGAGTGTATGACTTGTTATGTTATTAAAGACGTAATTTCATAAATATGATTTGTATGACGAATATATGATTTGAGTTTGAATTTACATAAATAAAAAATATAAAATATATGAAAGGATAAGTGAACCAATGCTTGAATTGTTGTATTAAACGGTGTAACCTATAATAAAATAATTTAACTATGATGATTATGTTCTTACACATATATCACGTTAGAGAGGTATGAAAGTTCCTATAAATGATTTATGAAGCTAACTCACAAAAAAATTCTTTTTCACTTAACACTTTCTTAGGTGAATTTATTAACATTAATAATTGTTGACCAGTTACTTTTTCCCATAAGAATTCCACCTTTAAATTAAAAAAAAAACTAAATATACAGTTCTCAAATTATAAAATTTAAATAAAATAAAAGCGATGATCAAAGTCATTCTTTCCAGCACGGTTTTATGTAAGCGAATAAAAATAAAAAAAGCGAATTCATATTTTAACAGTAAGTTTTTTTTTTTATTCTGAAATTACCTTAATGTGTGATTGAGGTGATTTTTGTTGATCAAATATTATTTTAAGGTAGAAGGGGTACCATTTACCACTACTTACTCACCCACATATTTTATTGATTGAATTGAAATATCGAAAATGCTAACAACATTTGGATTTTTTTTTTTTTTTTTACATGGGGAAATCCTAAGTCATCACGTGCTTCATTTTAAAAGGAAAATATAACCACAAAAACTAACCAGAAACAAACGAGTAGCTTTCACGTGGTACAGTACAATCTCGAAATTAAAATAAGAACAATGATATTTTGGAATTGAATAAACATTCTTTGGAATTGAATCTAACTATAATGTACTAATTTTTGTTTTTAGGAGCAAGGCTTTGAACCCGAGCCTTGAAATAGGTAGAAAGTTGGTCTTTAGTAGGCAGAACCTCGTTCACCAGTGGATGGTTGTGAAAGTCTTGGCACCATTGAAATAACTTCGGAAATTTCTCACTCGAGAACAATGGCAACCCTGCAATCACTTGAACAATAGGTATGAACACTGCAGCAATATCCACAAAACCAATCTCATCCCCACCAAAAAACCTCCCCTTCAGCTCATTCTCTAGAAACCCAAGAGCCTCAAATAACTCTTCTTTAGCTTTTGCTTTCTCTGTCTCATCAACCATGAAGGCAGATTTCCATGCTGGAGCCACACACTGGTCTCACAAATTAGATTAAACAATTAGAACTAAACAAAACAGTGATTACTGTAAATATTTCCAAACAGATCTCAAACTACTTATAACTAACCAGATCGAATATTTTTCTCAAATCACAACCAACTGAAGGCACAAAAAATTGACAGGAGATTTAGATCTAAGAGTTATTACCTTGTCGTCGATGAACTTGGCCCAGAAACGAGCCTGGGCTCTCTGGTAAGGATCTGAAGGCAAGATGGGGTTGTGTTTCCATGCGTCATCGATGTACTCAAGAATCACAACAGACTCTGATATTGGGTTGTCGTTGTGAACGAGCACAGGAATCATTTTGTAAACTGGGTTATACTTGAGGAGAAGATCACTCTTGTTGTTCAAATCATCTTCCACGTATTTGTATTCTATTCCCTTCAATTTGAGAGCGATCTGAACCCTGTGCAGAAATGGGCTTCCCATAACTCCCAGAAGGGTTAACTCTTCCTTACTTGCGGCCATTACAGCACCACTTCACTTCTCTCCTCTTCACCAACCAATAACCCAGTTGCTTATTTTGGTAAATAAATCTTGTAGGCTTCCCCTTCTGCAATTTACTACTATATATAGCGGACACACAGGACAAAATTGAAATTCTTATCTTGGTTCTTGGTAGTGTGTAAAATAGAACTTTACCCTTTCAAATGGCAAATATGAGAATTAAGAAAATATAAGTTTAATGACATGTCATAATATGAAAAGAATATATATTCATATCCGATGATTACTATAACAATACATAAAATAATTATCTCTTTTATATTTATATTTCAAAATTTCAATTTTACTTTTTAAAATATAATTATTTATTAAATTTTTAAAAATTAATTGTTATTTTTACAAATTTTTTATAAAATCGTATATATTTATTTTTTTTTTACTTTTTGTTTGTCAAATGTTATTCTTTATATTTTTTAATATATTTTATTCTATTTTTAATAAATATAATTTTATTTTATATATTAATTTAATAATATTATAATATTATCACATACTAATATAATATCATGTACATATATAAAGATATAAAGATATGCATATGTAAAAATTAATTAATCTATCATTCAAAATAATTTGTAATTTAATTAGAATGTAAAACATTTATAGTTTCTTTCCTTGGAAGAATACTTATTCTTCAAGTAAAAAGATGATCTTGATACATTTATCATAAATTAGTAAATTTATCATAACCGTGATGATTTAATATGGTATAAAAGTGTTTGCAAATTTATATAAAAATACCATTTTTTTAAATACGTATTACAATTTTTTTTTTCGATCTACCTGGTTTTTTTTTACGGCATACAAGTCAAGCTCACTGCGTCAATAATATAAGTATTAAAATCGGAGGGATTAAAAACTCGGTTAGGACATCACATGGGATTAGAGGATCACTAATTAGATTAGTGTATTATAAGGCGTAATTAGGAGTTACTATCAATATTTTATGTGAAGGGCATTCATTTATCACGTGTCATATAATTAAACTAGTATTATGTTACATTTTAATTCTAACTCGTACTTGACCCGTATTGCACGGGTCTTTGTTTTTTTCTTTTTTTAATTTTTTTATTAAGAGAAATAATTAATTTTTATTGTATTTGAGAAAAAAATGTATTTTTTATTTTTTATTTTAATTTATATTGAAAAATTAATGTATTTATTCTTATATTTAAATAAATAATTATGAGTAACTTTTATATAAAAAGTTTAATGATATAAGAAAAAGACAAATAATTAATTATGAATATTTTTACATAATAAAATAAATAAAATTAAAGTTTATAATTAAATTTTTGAATTATATATTATATTAAAATAAAATTTATATATATATATATATATATATAAACTATTGTTAAATTAAAATTAGGTATATTGTATATTATAAATCTCGTATAAAAGAAATTCAAACATGTTGATGTTTAAAAAAAATCGTATGTAAATATAAACCTATAAAATGTTTAAACAAAGTAGGAACATTGAATAAGTATTTGTTTAATAATAATACAAATAATGCTAATACTATTAGTAATAATACTAATAGTAACAGTACTAATAATAATAATAATAATAATTATTATAATAATACAAATAAGAATAATAATAAATTTACTAAAACTACAAATATTAATAATAATAATAATAATAATATATAATTAATTAAAATAATATATTAATACAAATAATACTAATAACAATAATAACAACAATAATGATAATGCTAATTCTATTGTAATAAAAATAATTTCTAACTATTATTATTATAATAATAATAATATCAATACTAATACCAATACATGCCATAATATTATACCCATGATAATAATTATAATACTAATATTATAAATAATAATAACAATACTATTAATAATACAAATAATTATTATTTTATTATATCTAAATAAAAAACTAATTTATATAATTATTTGCAAGTATTATAATTATGTATGATTATATATATATAATATTTACATAAAAATTTTAAAAATATAAAAAAACTGAAAATATTTCTAAATTATAGGGATCTAGTTAAATCATTATTGAATAATGGAGATATAATTATATCGATAAATAATAACTAATGTTAATAACTAATTTATAATTGATCCATAAATAATAGATAAAATTATATATTTTTAATAATAAAATCTGATTATATTAAGTATTGTTAGCAAGGTAGCTAAAATTGAGATTATAAGTAGGAGTATAAGGAGTTTATCTTTTGAAATTTTAAATCATTATTAGAAATTCTCATATTACATGAGATTTTTCTTGCAAATTTGTTAAAAAAATTTGCAAGAAAAGATTTTTTCTTGCCATTTTTTGTAAGAATTTTAATTGGTAGGTAATTCTTTCGTAGGTAATCATTTCTTACAAAATTATAAAATTTGCAAGTATTTCCTACAAAATTTGTTGCGAAAAGTGTTTTATACAAAATATTTTGCAAGAAAATTGGTAACAATTTCTTGAAAAAAAAATTCACAACAAAATTTGTAAGTATTTCCTACGAAAAAAATTTCAAAACAAAATTGACAAGAAATATGAATTTTTTTAGTAGTGAATAACATGTATGAAAATAATTAATGTAATAAAATATGAAAATAAGAAAAGAATTAAAATAAAATACTAAATGTTATTATGTTTTTGGTGTATACAAAATTGTGGCTGCAAATTTTAATTATTCACCAAAGTATACATGTAGTGCAATAACAGAAAATTCGAAAAAAAAATGATAATTTATATTATTTTATGATTTTGTTCGACGATCCTACTCGAGTCTTATGTGTAACGATTTATAGAGATTTGTTGTAATATCATTAGTATAAAACTTGTAAAATTCAAGAAATTTTTAACCAAATTAATTTTTTATAAAAGTTCTGGATATTAAATTATTAGGATTGTTATAATAAAATAGTTATGATCACAAATAAACATGTCAATATAATAATATGTATTTAATGTATTTAATTCAGGAAAGAAAAGTAAAAAAAGTAAAAAAAACTTGCATTGTGATAAGGTCTTTATGCTTTAGTAAGTGATCAATTGTTCTTTTCAATTTAGGATACTACATTGTCATATTTTTCAATTCACGAAAAGTTTGGAAAAAAATTTCCAAAAACTCATTATTGTCGACGAAGTTAATAATTGATCTAGAATGAGTTCAAATCAAACTAAATAATAAAAGCGCGTTTAACAACTCTAATAAAACTTGTGATTTATTATAATGACTCAAACCTAGCAGCCCTCCAACAAAACATGTAATAAACATGTCTTCTACTAATATATTTGGAGAATTGCTAATGATGGTCAGCTTTGCCCTGCATTAAGAACTGCAAGTAAAAAATAACTAAAGTTCCTTAGCTAGCCACCAATATTTGATAAAAATACACATAAAAGAAGTCAAGAATGTTTTTGTACTTTAATTCTTAATCATGATAAGTTTATGCTTTTTGGTATTATTATTACCTTGACAACCAATACAAAACAAATGAACATTTCTGACGGTTAAAAAAATCGCCAGAATTACGCATGTCAATAACTGTTCTTGACAAGAAAAAGTTAACCGTCGGTATTGCAATTAGAAAAGAAAAATGAAATTACTATCAATTAAAAACCGCTACAAAATTTACTTTTATTTTATGATATTTTATCATATTTTGACAGTTAAAAACTGTCACAAAATATATCATATTTTGACAGTCAAAAACCGTTACAAAATATATCATTTTAATGGTTAAAAATCGCCACAAAATATATCGTATTTTGACGATTAAAAACTGTCACCAAATATATCATATTTTGACAGTTAAAAATCGTCAAAAAATATATCATATTTTTACAATTAAAAACCATAAAAAATGCTTAAAATATTTTTTATATTTTTTAATATTCTAAAAGTATTTACTAATTGTTTTTCATTCATATGTTAACTGATATTTCATTCATCAATTTTATTTAAAATTATTTTTTATTTTCTTATTTTTTACAAAAAAAATACTCTACTTTGCCAAGTCCTATTATTCTTTATTCACTTATTTATTAAATTATTAAATATATGTGAAAGTCTTTACACGTAAGTATGATCAATGAAAGAAGCTTGGACAACATGCTCTTTACAAATATTTACCTGCATAATAAAAAAATTATTATTAGGCAGGTAAATATATATCTATATACATATAACAAAATTCTCAATAACAAATACATGGTATCTACAGTTATGAGGAGCATCAAAGAGTAAAAGTAAGAATAAAAGTGGAAATTTAGTTTGAGAAGCATTGAGATACTTACTCTTTTAACCTTTAGGAGAGAAATCTACATTGATGCACTTGTGTTTGTCCAAAACTAGTGGGTTATTCTGAATTGGAGAGAAGAGAAGAAAGTTCAAAGAGAATATACAAAAAAGATTCTACAGATATATACAAAAAAGAGGCTTATAATTGCAAAATATCATCTAACTTTCCCACGATTTTTAAATATTGAGTTTCTTAATGAGGTCAAAGACATGTCGCAATATAGAAATTTGATAAAAAAGAAACACACATAGATAAAACTTGAAAGATATTTATTTGGATTGAGTCAACACTCTAAATCATCACTTACTTCCCATCGTGTTTTAGGTTTAGCATAAAATAGAGAATCCAACAAAGAGCATAAAACCACAATTCAGTTATTGCATATTAAGGTAAGAACACTAACTGATAAAATAAATATCATAAAAAATTTGCAAACCAATAAGAAATTTCATATCATATGATCATATTATTAATAAGAGGAAAACATTTTTTTGTAACATATGCCTCAACAATTAAGAGAAACTAACAATATGGAATGGACCATTATCAAAAACACAATATTTGGAACCTTCCTTCCGAAACTAACCAGACAATAAAGAAATATTTTACAACATTCAAAGATACTAGAAGAATTGAATTGCCAAAGAAGAATTACAACATAATAACCCAAGAAAGATGCGAAATATATTTAGAATTCTAACTTTAGAAATCCTAATACAATATCCAAAATAGATAAGCTAAGAACATAACTAAATACCTAAACAATGTTTCAACGAGGTAACTGTTCTTTGAGCTTAACCTTATTCGATTTCAATTTCAGATCGATTCTCTACAACTTTTTCCTTCAACCACGACAAAAAATATTCCATTAAATCCACGGATAGAGCAAACTAATAGCATAATCAATAGGTTTAGGGTTCCAAAAATAGAGAAAGAGTAACGGAAAGAAGAAGTTCTACCTTCAAGATATTATTTAAATGGCTGTGCCGACAGTAAATGATGGAAAACATAAAGCTCTGTGAGATTAATTTCCTACATAATCAACATAAAAAAAATGTTATAAAGTTGCTAAAGATTTAGAGAAAGAGAAACAAAACAAACCATTGAAACTCAAATTGGGACAAAGCAGAACCGCAAATTAAGAGAAGCATCGGTCATAAAAAGGAACCAATTAAAGCTCATAAGGATGGTTCTGAGAAAAAGGAATCATAACTGAATCTCCAATATTTTTGCTTCGACGTTGAAGGTGGTTTTGGCTTATGGCTATCACTTCCACTTTGACATTGAACGTGGTTTTTTTTAACATTTATCAGATCCAAAAAATGTTAAAAAGGAGTTTTTGGCAACAAGTTAAAAATTATACAATGGATAAAACTTTAAGAAAGGGAGAAAGGAGAAGTGTAAAAAAACATTCAAAATATTAAAAAATTAACGGTTGCGGTTAAAATTTTCTGACACAAATTAAAAAAATTAAATATTTTCTAACTGTTTAATATAACCGTAAAAAATAAATTGCAAATAAAAATAATTTGTTTGTAGCGAACGTTTGAACCTCGACATACTTGTTAATTTGCAACCCAAACCTTCACCGGTTACCAACATTAGGTATCCTCCCATTGATTTAATAATATCATTTAACTTAGCCTCCCATTGATTTAATAATATCATTTAATTTAGTAATCTACAAAAGAAAAAAAATCAACAATAAACTACAAGCAATTAGCACCTAGAATTTGCTATGAAAACAAATAATTTGTTAAATAATTCAATTTAATTTCCAGTTGCAACTTGTAGCAACATCTACATTCTACAAATTATCAACTCATTGAACAGAGAAACAGGAGGAAAAAAAAAGTAAAACAAATTTTGGAAATTCAACAACAGAAACACCTTCATCTTCAAATAATGGTCTCCCTTGACAAAATACTCATATATTTCCAGCAAATAATATTAATTGTTGCATTTTTTTTAAGCTAATAAAAGTTTATATAGAAACAAAAGATAAATTCTTAATTTCGTTTATTTTAAGAAACTAAATGCTAAAAATGTCAAATCTATTATTATTATGGTAGCATAGATCAGTTCTCATAATTGTGTGAAAAACCAAGATTCTATTTTCCTACACAAATTTAAATAATGAATCTCACATCCTAAAATAAAGTATTTCATTCAAACAAAAAGGATTTACAAGAGAATTTCAAAAGCTTCGGTTCAAAAGCTAGATAAATTAATTGTTTATCTAGCTTGCGAGTTTAACTAAATAAAGTTCAAAACAACACTGATTTAGGGAATAACACTGGTTTAGGGAGTACATAGAAAATAATTTGCACCTTCATCGGCTGGTCTCATATGAGAATAAAATGATTGAAATTAGAGTTGTCAAAATGGGTTGGAACTCGCGAGCCAACCCAACCCATTACAGGTTCGGGCCAGGTTGTGTTGAAAACTTTTGACAAATTTCAATATGGGTTGACTTTTGACCCAACCCACCTAGAATCCGGCTCACCCGGGTTGAACCCGTGGTGAGTCGGGTTGGCTCACCAACCTACAAATAAAGGGTCACAAAGTGTTTTTTGTTAAGTTGGCTTTGCATTTGGGTCATGTTAGGTTGTTTTTTTAGACAACACATAGATAATTTGTATTTTTATGATTTTGGCTTGTATTTGGACTGTATTAAAGTTTATAGATTTTAATTCGAATTATAATTTAGTTTTAATTGAAAAAAAATAAAAAAGCAGCACTTTTTTAATTGAGTGAGCCTATGAGCCAATCCGTTTAACCCACCAACAAGTGGCGAGTCAGGCTGGATTCAAATTTTTTTGGCTCACTAATAAGTGAGTCGAATTGGGTTGACTCACTAAGTGATGAACTCGTGGTGAATCAAACCGGACCGCACCGGATTACTTGTTTTAATAGCTCTAATTCAAATAAATAATTATGGACTATAAATAAGATTAAGATCAAATTAACAAATCTACGTTATAAAGTCTAACAGTAGCTCTTAGAGATGGCAAATAAACCCGTGCCCGTGAGTATCACCCGAACCCATCCCCGTTTTGACGGGGAATCCCCGCTTTGACTGGGTATGGGTATGGGTATGGGTAATACCCGAAATTTTCAACTGGGGATGGGGATGGGGATGGGGATATATATATATATACCCGCCCAAATACCCGTCCCCGCTTAAATTACTAAACTATTTATAATTTATTAAATAATCTAAAAAATATATATAAATAAATAATATATTTACACATAAAATATAATATA
>Ga0214543_1007108_pt1 | contig 19448 bp, 15 predicted proteins | sample CNSS2metaG_FD_160094 | JGI IMG/M metagenome (GOLD analysis project Ga0214543, IMG submission 160094) | Root nodule microbial communities from cowpea collected in UCLA plant growth center, Los Angeles, California, USA - CNSS2 | ecosystem: Host-associated > Plants > Roots > Nodule | place: USA...
CGGCACACATCCACTCATCTTCAAGGTTGCCATGGCTTCTAGCCTAGCCTTGTAGTGGCGTGCTTCTCACATTTTTACCATTTCTTTCCTTTCCATTTTGTGTTTTCTTCTTCCTTTAATTGTTCTTTGTTTTCTATGGTTTATGTGCTTTCCATTTCCTTTTTGTTTTGAATCAACCCATCATCTTCTTCTCTTGAGCTTGGTGAAAGGAACCTTCACATCTAGATAGCTTGCTATCTTAATGTCCAGTGGGGAATTCACATAGCTTTCTTAATCAACTCACACCATATTCAATAATCTTAAAAAGGAACAACATAATCCTTCATCAAACACCATCCATGGAGCCTCCATTCTTCATGCAAGCTTCAATGAGACAAGAAGAAGCCATCAGTCTGTAACGCCAGGTGGAATTCCCGATACGAACCATAGTTCGTACTCTCGACACAAGATTAGCGCATCACTAGCCACAACCTGTGATTGCTTAATCGAGTGGAGACCTTCTGTACGAGCCACAACATGCACACTCACACCAGCAACAGTTGCCAATCCCAGTCACAACTCAAGGAATGCTCGTGTTCATCTACCATCCCGAGCCACAACTCAAGGGATGTCATTCCGAGCCACAACTTAAGGAATGCCATGTGTTTACCCTCTATCTCGAGTCACAACTCAAGGGATACCGTTTCGAGCTACAACTCAAGGAATACTCCAGCAAGTCGATCTTTAAGTTATCACCCAAAACCTTGTAGACTATGCATATCCAAAGCATGCAAACATTCTGCTCTTGCATTATCACCTGACACTACTCTCGAGCCGCCAGGCAAAAGCCAATTCTAGACCGCCTGGCGGAACCCACGAGCCGCCAGGTGCCACACGCTATAGTGCTCATTGTCCTCCAGTTGTCGCCTGGTAGGATCGCCCTTGTCCTCCAGTAGCCTCTACAATTGTAGTTATCGCTTGGCGATCCAAGCCTCCCTGCCAAGCGCCACACGAGTACAACGAGGGGTACTGATTTTTCCTAGTTCTGTACATTTTCTAACACAATTTATACCTCAACACTCACTCAAAATCCATATACCTGACTAAATATTACCATCACTGTTCCCAATCATCTTATCCTATCTCATGTGCATTCAATTAGCTTTATGTGATCCCATATGTAAAAGATCATGTTTTCATACTTAGTATGTCAACTGGTCATTATTGTACTCTTCCTTTAATCCTTAATACAACCCTGATTCAACCTCACTAAATTATCCTTTTTAATCCCCTACCAACTTATACCACACTTTAACCTATTGATTACACTCTTGGCTAATTAGGAACTTAACAACGATCTCAAATTCTAGGTCCTCATCCGCACCCAACCTCACTCATACTCCTAGTTTAGGAACTAAATTGTGATGTGTTTAATTTCACAATTCTTCTAATCCCACATCAACCCATAGTTTAAGTCATGCAACTACTCATTCAATTATTCCTTGATTCTCTTATTCCATAACTCACAATTTCCTAACGTAAGAACAATTTCTCCAACAGAACCTCAACCTCGCCATTGCCCTCACAGCCACGCAAATACCAAAGTCATTGGCGCCTGGTGATAAGAAAAGTACCGCCATTCGATGCATAGGATTCTAGAGACTACCTAGAAATTCCTGCACTTGCGAAGGTTCCAAGAACTTCCAATTCCATTTTTCTGCCCGTTCTCACAACCTTGCAACATATCACACTTATAGTTGTATAATTTCTCGGCCCAAACCATTCCAGCAACCTTTCCACTTCAATTAAACTAACTATTAATCTCAGAACATTAAAACCCTCAAATTCCCAACGCTAAAACATGGTCTTCAAATTCCTTCTAATTAACTTCAATCATAGCGTATTCAACAATTACTAGCATCTATTAATCAACCAAAACATAAAGTTCCATTTTCTCCAATCAGAACCAACCCAGAAAACCCAAAACATCAAGATCAAGCCAATTTTGCTTACGTCGCCTGGCAGGTCTTCATCACTACTAGGCAGTTTCTAGAAAAATTCCAGAAACTCGTAGAGAACCATAAAAACATTCAACATAGTTCAATTAATCAATCATGTACTGGACAATTACACAAGAATTTCAAGTTCAGCACCCCTAACTTGGATTCCTTGCTCAACTTTGATAAATCTCAGACTTTTTCTTGCTCAACAATGGCTTCCTTTTCTATTCCCCGATGTAGCTCCTCCTTTCACTCACCAAACAGAATAGTTCCTCTAAATTTCCTCTCCTCACAGTGTTCACTAATGGTAGCCTCCAAAACACACTCTAACATTCTTAATTAGACCCTTAATTATGTCTTAATTGTGGTTTATGGCAAAAAAACGAGATTGCATTGAAATGGATTTAATTACCATTCATAAACCATTATGAGATGATTTTCCAACCTTTCCATATGCTCCTCAAGACAGCTAGGGTTTCTTGAACCCTCTCATTCATGCTAAAAGTAATTTTAGCAAAAAGATAGCCTAATTCATGTCTACCAAGGTTTAAACACCCAACCACACAATTATCAAGTCAAGTGCACAAGCAACCAACCAATTCATGTTTCATGATAATTATTATAAATATAGGATTATATTATCACTCATCATGTTCAAACATATTATTATTAAAATAATAAACAAGTAAAATAACACACAAATTGCATACACAAGACTCGAACCCAAGTCCTCTCAATAGAATCAAATACTATAAATCATTTAAGTTGGTACTTTTTCACATCATAAAAGCTAGCATTAACTATCATAAAGACTCCCACTACCTGCATTTATTAATTATTTATTTAATTAATTAAATTTCTCGGGTCTTACCCGCAATAGCAAGAATTTCACAATACTCATCCCAATACTTATTAAACTTGTTCATTATACTCATTGACATATCTTTAATTGTCGGATAATCGCATTTTGCATTTTCCCACAAGAAACATTCAATTTTCCAAACTTGTATGAAGTAACAATTAGAAGTTAGGATAAGAAGAACCTAAAATCAAATTAGTCATTACATAAAATGAGTTCAAGAACTCACATTTTTTCAGCCCTCATTTGATGGACAATGAACATAATTTGTCACCAATAGCAAAATTTCCAAAGGCATGTCGATATCTAATTGCACTCTCAAGCATAAGATAGGTAGAATTCCATCTAGTAGCAACATCCATTCTCAAACCTCCTTTGGTATCAATACCTTGTAATGGTGATACTCATTTTAAATGCAATTTTTCTTGCCTCTGATCCTCTCACATACTTGATACTCTCTCAAATTTTATGCAAAGCATCAAAAGCCACCCTTAATCTCTCTTGCATAATAATATTCAAGGCATGTGCACTACACCTTACATGAAAGTAATCACCATTACATATCAATTGCTTACACAATTTCTTTTGCAACACCTCATTGGCACTAACATTGTCTAATGTGATAGAAAACATTTTCCTATCTATTCACGATCAAGCAACAAAGCAAAAATATTTTGTGCCAAATCATGACTAGTTTGTGGAGGTTTCAGTTTAGAAAAGGCAATAATCTTACTATTCAACCTCCAAATAACATCAATCAAATGAGCAGTCCAACAATCATATGTCTAACAAATTCAACTATGAGATATACGCATTGCAAGTTTCACCCTCTCTTATGTTCATGAAATTTCTTTAAAATATTAGACATAACTGTATTCCTACTTGGAACTCTTACTTCTAGATTTAGATGTACAAGTAATTCTTTAATCTACTTATATTCCATAAAATTATATGGAAGTCCATGTTGAAATAGCTAATATAATAAGGTCATCTACAACTTTTTGGTCAATTTCCCTAGACCTTAATTTTCTAGCATGATGAATTATCATGTCCTCGTGTCATTGTCTTTTAATTTCCCTAGTCTCTATCTTTGTACCACTAGAAACATATTATGCACTACATGCATTGCATTATGCCTTTTCTTGGCCATCTTTTATACCAATTTTTGTAAAATGTTCCCAAACCTTAGAAGTAGTTCCGTAAGTCTCTCACTTTCTCAATCAAAATATGTACCCTCATTTTCAATCTCTTCTACGATTGGTGACAAAGAATCATTTAAATTATCATTAACACATTGATCATCTACTAGTTTAGAATTCATTTTGTTCTGTAAACACCACAAACATAAACTATGTCAACAAATAACCAAAAATGTCAAGTAGCATAACTTTGAAACAATATATAAGGTGGAACCTATGTGTAGCTAAGAACTAAACCACACTCAAAATCTTACTAGAATGAAGTAGTTACAATATATAATATAATATATTCTTAGTGCTCTGACTATAGTTGTCATTAGAGACCAACAAATTACCAAACTCATTCAACCCTTTTGAGCATAAATATTCTTCAATGCCACATAATAATAACAACTACATCGAGATGCACATTGTAAAACACACGCAAAAAAGAAATCAAAAGAAAATTAATAACTTGACCTGAATAAAAAAGGTAGTGCAAAAAAAATAAAAAATAAAACAATTCATTTTTCTAGTATTATTAAACTATGTCTTTTTTAATGATCCAATCCACATTTTTTTCCAAATCCATTTTTTCACCAAAATAAGATTGGATTTTTTTAAAATCTATATCCAAATATTTAGAAAAAAGATTTAAATCCAGATCCAAATATTTGGATCAAGTTCAAAATCCAGAATCCATTTTTTTATAAAAGAAATTTAAATTAAATTTTCTAAAACTTATGTCCTTAGGACCGACACCATCCAATTTGACAGATTTTTTGTTGGGGCCAACTCGGCCGAATTTTAGCATGGGACAGACTCGACTGACTTTCGATCGTGGCCGATTCGACTAAATTTTGGTCAAGGCCGACTTGATCGAATTCAGCCAAATTCAAACGAATTTTAGTCGGGGCCAACTTGGCTGGGTATGTTCAAATTTCATTTAGCATCGAGTTGGTAAAATTTGGCCACACACAACCAAATTTCGGTCGGGGACGACGTGATCGAATATGACCAAATTTGGGCCAAGACTTACACGATAAAATTTCAGTCGGGATCGACTTGACTGGATTCGACCGAATTTCGGTTAAGATCAATTTTGCATAATACAACCAAATTTTGGCCAGAGTCGACTTGACCAAATATGGCCACATTTTTAGGTAGAGGCCTACTCGGTCAAATTTCCTTCGGGGTTGATTCCACTCAATTTTTCGATCAGGGTCGACTCGGTTGAATACTGCTAAATTTTGGTCACAACCGACTCAAGTGAATAGGCCAAATTTTGGGTACGTCGATTCTATTAAATACGAAAAAATTTCATCCAAGACTGACTCGGCCGAATACGACTAAATTTCGACCATGGCATACTCGACTAAATTCAACTAAATTTTGATCAGAACAAACTACGCTGAATACAGCCAAATTTTGGTTAGGTCAACTCAGCCCAATGCGGTTAAATTTGGGTCAACGTCAACTCAGCTAAATACTTCTAAATTTGGTCCACGGTCGGCTGGGCAAAATTTCGACCGAGGCCGACTTGATTGAATTCGACTGAATACGATCGAATTTCGTATAGGGCCACACCGACTCAGTCAAATACGACCAATTTTGGGCTAGTCGATCTTGTCTTTAGGCTAACCCAACTAAAAAATTAAATTGAAAATTTGGATTGGATTTTTTGGATTATCCATATTTGAAAATCTAGATTTATAGAATGGTTATTCGATTCATAAAATATATAAAATGTATATCAGATTGAAATTCAAATCCAACAAAATGAATTTTAAATGAATTGAATTTTTAATAAGATGAATCTTAAATACATTGGATCGGAACAAAAGTGGATCAGATAAAGAAAATTGAATTTTTTCCACTCCTATTAAATACATTAATTTAAACCAACATGAAGCACAAATGAAAAATAGTTTATTAAAAAAATGTGACATCTTGCTCTTAGTAGATGGGCGGACATAGGACATAATATACATAGAAAAAAAAAAGCTAAAAACAATGAGATCATGTTTTGTTTTGTAGTGTGTGAAAACATGACCTTATCTTAAGAAATTCACATTTTTGTGGTTATAAAGATTGTCATTGAATCTCTATTACCTTCATTTAAAATGAAAGTAGGTGTTAAACATACCTCAGTCACAAATTTTGTTGGCTCATCTCGTGGTAAACTTTAGTTGACGGGCTTTTTGAAAAAAAAACAACTTTTATATTTCCTTTATGCGGCTACTGAAAAAAAGTATTTTTTACTCCCCAACAAACCCTCATCTTTTTATGATGAAGATGTGACCACCTCATCAAGTTCTAAGGAGGCCAACCCCGAGAGGATCACTAGGAGTATTACAAAAGGGAAGGCATCATCCTCTTTATCTTTATTTTTCATTACTCTAGTTTTAATTTCTTGAAGTTGGTTGTGCTTGACTATTTTTAGTTGACTTGTTGACCTTGACTTGAAGGTTGACTTGTTGACTCAAACTTAGCTTAACCTTAAACCAACATGCTAATGTCACTTATTTGCTTTTGTAGGAATAATAAAAGGGAGAACAACATGGGTGACACTTGGCGCATTAAGGAGGGGAGAGAAGGAGCAAGACTTTCTAAAAACATCTAGAAGAGGGGCGGCCCACATGCCTTGGACACCAAGATTTCTAGAAAGTTCTAGAAACATCCTTTGGAGCCTTAGCCGTGAAGTCTTGCCACCTAGGTGGCTTGGCTAAGAATCCTATCCATGCGCACCCTATGTTGACCTACCTTCTAGAATATGCTAGGTTTATTTTGTAATCCTCCTACTTTGTTGTTTTGCTAAAGAGGCCCCTAGAATTGTATATTTAAGGGGACTTCTAACACTTGTTGAGGGGTTGAACATTTTGGAGAAATTATACACTTTGTGTTTCAACCTTTTTGTGAGAGCATTCCTCCTTAGAGAGTGGAGTTCTTTCAAGCCTTATCTTGCCTTGGCAAGTGGCGGCATACACCATTCATCTTCAAGGTTGCCATGGCTTCTTCTAGCCTAGCCGTGTACTGGCATGAATCCTTCATCCATCCTTTTTCCTTGTTTTTCATTTTAAGTTTCTTCATTTACTCTTCTCGGTTTCTTTCTCTCTTGAATGTTTTTCCTTTTGGTTTCTCAATTACAATCAATCCATTCCTATCTTCTCTAGAGCCTTGGAAAGGAACCTTCACATCTAGATAGCTTGCTATCTTAATGTCCAGTGGGGATTTCCTTGGTTTTCTTAATCAATCATCACTATATTCATTAATCTTTTAAAAGGAACAAGATAATCCTATATCATTTGGTATCTAGAGCTTAGGTTGTATGAATATGGTATTTTCATGTGCTAACCTTGTTCCATATGTTTTATCATCTTGAGGGAGACTCTCGGTGTTGTGAATGGTAGCAACTTGGTGAGCACATATTTCTATTTCAATCAAGGTTCAAGTATCCGAAACCTTTGCTTTTATCTTCTCTTGTTGATTGATGAAGTGACAACATGCTTTTGTGTTGCTAAAAGTGTGGTTGACCGAGAGCTTTACGTAAGAATTCCATTGCTTAAAATTTCTTTTGGACATGTCATGAGCTCTACTTTGAGTCATATGTCATATGCTAGTTGAAGTCTTCTTTTGTTGTATTTTAAGTGCTTGAATTTTTGCATGAATCATGTATCTTGCTTGGTGTATGTTTGATTTGATTCCCGTAATATGCTTTATCATGACCAATATCTTGCTTATATTGGTCATTATAATTTAGGTTAGGATTACATTGGTATTGCAATATGTATATATAAATACACAGTTTGTCTTATGAAATGGGATCGGAAAAAAAAATCTCTACATTTCTCTCTTTATTTCCCATTACCACTCACACAACACACCTCCTTTTTTACCTCTGTGGAGAAAAACAAAAAATTTATAGAAGAAGACAAGAAAAAATGGAAAAAAAGGTAGTTGTAATGTAGGAAACGAAAGAGTGAGATTGATAGAGAAGAAGAGGAATTAAAAAGTTTGGAAGACACGCCTCCTTTTTACCTCTTTTGGGAGAAAAAGAAAACTAATATAAGGAGGCAAGAAAAAAAAAAGGAGAAAATGTAGTTGTAATGCAAGGAATGAAATAGTGAGATTGATAGAGAAGAGGAAATGAAAAGTTTGGAAGACATGTCATTGTTGATTTTTTCCTTTTGATTTATGCATTCATAATTTTCATTTTAAATATTGTTTGCATTTTTTTTAAAACCTACTTTTATATTTTCTTTTGAAGACATTATTTTTTTATTCAAAATTATCTTGTTCTAAAACTCATAAAATAATGTTTTTCCCCATTTCTTTTAGTGTTTGTCAGACCACTTGCATCACCTGTCATCCATTTTAAAATATTTTATTTCTATGAAGTATATAAAGATATAAAGATAAAAAATAATTTTCTTTATTTATTTTTTTGTGTATGTCCAACCGCTCATGTTATGTGACACTCATTTCAAAATAATTAAAAATACAAAAAAAAAATATAAAAATGTTAAAATTATAAAAAAAAAACTAAATCAATAATTTCTCAAAAGGTTCTTTGAAAATTACGTTCTCCCTAATTTTTCATTATTCGCTCATGTCGTGTGACACTCATTTCCAAATAATTCAAAATATAAAAAAAACATATAAAAAGGTTAAAATTATAAACAAATCAAATCACCAATTTCTCAAAAAGGTTCTTTGAGAACTACATTATCCCTAATTTTCCATTATGAATGAAAATACGTAGGAGCGAGGTCAATCCTTGTCGGATTCAGCAAACGAAAATTAAATCATTTCTCAAATAGGGTTTCATTTGTTAACATGAGAAGCCATAGTGGTATGTTCTTGAAGATTTGATGAGGATTTAATGAAGCCCTTTTGAACTATCTTGAAGTCATTACCATTGGAATAAAGCCTACATTGATGAAGGAAATGAGATTTGATGATATCCATGTTGATCAAGGTTGGAACGTGTGCTCTCCACATAGTTACATCAAGAAGAAAGTGTATTTGAAGTTTGTAATTCATATTGTAGACCTTGTAGCATTAATTAGATGTATTTGGTCTTTGGTGTGTCTTTTCATTTGTTGAATGGTTTTTCAATAGGTTAAAATGTCTCTTTTTAATCTGTTGAATGGTTTTTTAACATGTTAAAAGGTTGGCTGCAGTACTCTTAAACTACAACAAATTCAATCAATTGATTTACTTTTTAATCGACTGATTTCACTTAAGTCAAGTGAAATCAACCGATTGTTTTGGAAATCAACATGTTGAATTTAGTAACAATTTGAGTATAAAAGTTGTGATTTTCGAAAGAGAGGTCTATTGATCATTTTAGAGTGTGATTTTGTTCTGGAAACTTGTGGAAACTCTCTCCTTCGTGATCATACAGTTTGCAGCAGTTGAAGATTGATCTTGGATCAATTCTTGGAGCTTTTGGCTTGGTTTGAAGCTTGGAGAAAGTGGTTTGTGGTAGGCTGGGTTGTGCTACCACTCATCTTTGATCTTTCTCAAGCTTTGTGTGTGTGCGTGGTGGTTTTCCAGGTCTGCAAGAGGGTTCTGGCTGTGTTGGTGACTATTGTGTGATTCAATAGTCTTTTGTGTGGTTTTTGCATATTTTGAAAGTGTAAGGGTGAATACTTTGTAAATCTTTTGAAATAGTGCAAAGTCAAACTCAGGTTGCCTTGACAAACTGGATGTAGCTCAGGTTTGAGTGAACCAGTATTAAAATCTAATAGTCTCTTCTCTTCTCTAACCATTCTCACTTGCATATTCATTTTAAAGTTTAAAGAGCTTGTGCTTTAATCATCTTTTCATGTTTTTGCATGTTTTCATGAAATCTGTAACATTAAGCATGTTTGCATAATCATTTAGAAGCTGTCTTGATCATTCTTGTGCATTGTTCATGGTTTAAAACTCGAAACTGCATTTCTGCACTTTTCCCAGTATTTCAATCGATTGTTTTTCTGTTTCAATCGGTTGATTATACCAGAACAAAATCTGTTTAGTAAAATCAATCGATTAACTCTATTTTGGACCGATTGAAAGTATACAGTTCAGTGGTGTTTGCATTTTAACTTTGTGATCTAATTGATTCAATTAAAGTTGGTTTTTAGCTTTCAAATATAGCCTAAATTTTTAACTAACTTATTCAACCCCCCCTCTTGGCATTTTAACCATTTCAAAACTAACATCATTTAGAACTACAAGGTTCCTGATTTTTCATTTTGCATAGAAATATGTAGAAACGAGATACATCTTTGTCGACCCCAAAAATAAAAGAAAAATATTTTTTCTTTAATTTTTTAGAGTGTCTTCTTATTTTTGGGGAAAATTATGTATTTTGAAAAATCACATATTTTTTTGAATATTTAATTAAAGGTACATTATTAGGGAGAGTACTATAGGGTGCTAACACATTCCCTATTAGGGATGGTAACAGGTTGGGGCAAATATGGGTTTTCTTATCCCACACCCATCCCAGTAGAAAAAATCCATTCCCATCCCTATACCCAAACCCAACGAGTATAAAATAAAATTTCATGAGAACCCACACATTTATTAAATTTGAAAACATTAATGAAACCTAGTTGATAAAAATTTAAAAATATTTTAAAAAAAGTATAAAAGGAAAACAAATATTCAAATTAAAATATATTTTGAATGCCTATTTACTTCAATATTTTAAATTTTAATGAATATCTTTTGGATACAGCAATAAAAGTTATAATATTTACCTTGATCAAAATCACGCAAAGAACAAAGCTTAAACTAATAATAATAAAATCTTAATATAAATCTTGTATCTTTTAAACTTCAATATATGTTGAATGGTGATAAAAAAATTCATGATATTTACATTAATTTTTTATAATATAGTAAATAAAATTTATTTATACAACTATAGTCACAAAATTACAGTATGATAATAAGTTAGAAAATAAAAAAATAATTATATTAAATATATCAAAATAGTGTTCTACGTTATAAAAATAAACAACAAATAAAAGTATTAAAAACTTATTAAATGTATGTCTTATAAGCAAATTGAGAGACTACTAAATGAAATCGCAAAACGGAAAACAAATATATAATTAGGGGTATGATAAGATGAAAAAAAACCTTAAAGATCTATTTTTTTTTTCAAATATCAACATAGTTAATGGTTGAGAAATAACGAAAATTGTTTTAGAGAAACAAAATAGTTGTTCAAATAAAAAGAAATAATAATAATAATAGAGTAAAGAAAATAAATTTTTTATATTAACTAGTAAATGAAAGATTTGTGCTATTAAAAATTTAAATTTAGAGTATTAAACATGCTCATGTGAAAGGAAAATATACAATAAATAAAAGTATTAAAAAATAATATAAATATTCAACATATATATATATATATATATATATATATATATATATATAAGGTTATTTAATTGAATATGAATATTTTAATAGTTTAAATGGGGACGGGAATATGGTAGACACAGGAATTATGGCGGGAATGCGAATGAGGACAAGGCGGATATGTACATTACCATACCTAGGGATGTCAAAAAAATCCGTACCCATGGGTATCCGCGGATAAAACTCGCAATGGGTAGGAAACGGATATTAAAAATGGATACCCGCTACCCGTGGGTATGTGTATTTTTGATACCCGCATGTTAACGGGGCGGGTATGGGTATCATAGTATCCGTACCCGTGGATACCCATGCCCGCTAAACTTTAATTCACAAAAATACCCTCATATATATATATATATATATAATGATATATATATGTATATAGTAGTAAAAAAATTCTGACCTAATTTTTTCTAAGTTGCACATCTTGTCTTCTCTTTTCATTCTTCCCGCTTCAAGTATTAGTATGTTGTTTCTTCCAGATACACCCCTTGACATTCTTCTCTTTCCATTTTTTTGAAATTGGGCATATACATCAATCGGAGAAAGTAAGTTTGTTGATCAAAGCACTAACTAAAGAATTTCCATTATGTCGAATGTCGTTTTATATTTATTTTTATAATTATTTAGATTTGTGTGAACTTGAGTTTATTTGAACTTTACTTAAAATTTATGACATTGATCTATTTTATTTTATTTTATTTGAATCTATGATTAAATATTTGTTTTTTAAATAATTTTGTAAATACCCGCAGGTACCCGTGGATACCCGTGGATATGAAAAACATAGACGGGTACCCGTATAACGGATACTCGACGGATATGAGTACGGGTACGGAACAGATATTTATCCAGCGGGTAGGGTATGGGGGAGCTACTACCCGTTGACATCCATACCCATACCCAATTGAAAAAGTCAAAGATTCCCTATACCCATACCAGTCAATGCAGGGATTCCCGTAAAAAAGGGGACAGGTTATGGCAGTACCCACGGGAGCAGGTATATTTTCCATCCCTATTTCATACGCGTAACCGACTCCTGGACCCAAAATTTGGATTTTGCGGACTTTGTCTTATTTTTTCGATTTTTCTGTACTTTTGCAAAATAAACTATAGTAGCAACTCCATACTTTGTTTTTTTAAATTTTATTTTTGGTTCGTCGTCTCATTGCGATTTTGCTTGTGACACCTTTATTATGAGCCCGTGGATAAGTTTCAATAACAAGTACATATATTAAATTTAAACTAAGTAAAGATATCATAACTAATGATGCGCATAAAATAGAATTGTAATACCAACAACAATAAAAACCATAAAACCCTAGCCTTAAAATAAAAATCCTTAATACAAAAAAAGAATCTAGATGAACTATCTCCCACTTAAATTCTTGCCCTAAATCATTAGGAAAGTAAAGACAGGAAAAAGGTTCATTAATTATGCAGAGAAACAAACACACTACAAAGGGGGCCACACACAATATGGTAATGACAAAGAATTTGACTACAAACAAATTTTTATGTGACAGGGTTTTTTTCCTAATCAAAACCTTGTTGTTGAAATCATTGAAAAAAAATTCATTTCCATTGTTTTAAGTGGGTTTTATCTAATTCAAGATATTTATTAGGTTTTAAAAGAAATTATGAAGTGAAAGTTGTTGACATGAGAAGCCAAGGTGATTTGCTTCTTGAAGATTTTATAAAGATTGAATGAAGCTCTTTTGAACTATCTTGAAGCCATTACCATTGGAATGAAGCATACATTGATGAAGGAAAGGTGATTTGATGATAACCATGTTGACCGAGGTGGGAACGTGTGCTCTCCATATAGTTACATCATTAAAAAAGTGTATTTGAAGTTTGTTATTCATATTGTAGACCTTGTAGCATTAATTAGATGTATTTGGTCTTAGGTGTGTCTTTTAATCTGTTGAATGGTTTTCCAACTGGTTAAAATGTCTCTTTTAGTCTGTTGAATGGTTTTTCAATAGGTTAAAAGGTTGGCTGCAGTAGTCTTAACCTACAACAAATTTAGTCAGTTGATTTAGTTTTTAATCGGCTGATTTCACTTAAGTCAAGTGAAATCAACTGATTGATTTGAAAATCAACATGTTGAATTTCGTAACAGTTTGACTATAAAAGCTGTAATTTTTGAAATAAAGGTTTGTTGATCATTTTAGAGCGCGATTTTGTTTTGGAAACTTGTGGAAACTCTCTGTTTCATGATCATACAGTTTGCAGCAATTGAAGATTGATCTTGGATCAATTCTTGTAGCTTTTGGCTTGGTTTGAAGTTTGGAGAAAGTGGTTTGTGGTAGGATGGGTTGTGCTACCACTGAGGTTTGATCTTTCTCAAGCTTTGTGTGTGTGCCTTGTGGTTTTCCAGGTCTGTAAGAGGGTTCTTGTTGTGCTGGTGTGATTCTTGTGTGATTCAAGAGTCTTTTATGGTGTTTTTGCATATTTTGGAAGTGTAAGGGTGAATACTTTGTAAATCTTTTGAAATAGTGCAAAGTCAAGCTCAGGTTGCCTTGACAAACTGGTTGTAGTTCAGGTTTGAGTGAACCGGTATAAAAATCTCGTGGTGTGCTTGTGCTTTAATCATTTTTTTCATGTTCTTGCATGTTTTCATAGCATCTGCAGCATTTAGCATGTTTACATAATCATTTGGAACCTGTCTTGATCAATCTTGTGCATTGTTACTAGTTTAAAATTCGAATTTACATTTCTGCATTTTTCCCAGTTTTCCTGTTTTAATCGATTGATTATACCAGAACAAAATTTGTTTAGTAAAATCAATCTGTTAACTCTGTTTTTGATCGACTGAAAGTATATTGCCCAGCACCTTTTGCATCCTAACTTCTTGATCTATTTGATTCAATTAAAGGTGGTTTTTAGCTTGCAAAGATAGCCTAAATTTTTAACTAGCCAATTCAACCCCCCCCCTTCTTGGTTTTTCAACCATTTCAAAACTAACAATTGGTATCTAGAGTTAGGTACTTGAAATTTGCTCAAGTAAGGACCTAAATCTATTTTGAACTACTAAAATGGCTGAAAACAAGTTACCCTTTGGTGAAAGTGCCTCAATTCATAGACCCCCTATGTTTAGTGGCATTAATTATAAATTTTAGAAAATTAGGATGAAAATCTTTATTGAGTCAATAGATCAAGGGATATGGGATGCAATCATAAATGAACCATATACTCCTAAGCATATTGTTGATGATGTGCAGGTTAATAAGCCATGGACTCAGTTGACTGAGGAAGAAAGGAGGAGAGCTCAATATGATTGCAATGCAAAGAATATCCTCACTCCATCTCTCAACATGGATGAGTTTTTTCGTGTTTCATAATGTAAGAGTGCCAAGGAAATGTGGGAGGTTCTTGAAGTGACTCATGAAGGAACCAATGAGGTTAAGAGAGCAAGAAAGCATGCCTTGATTCAAGACTATGAGCTTTTCAAGATGAAACAAGGAGAATCCATAACGAATGTGCAAAATAGATTCACTCACATAATCAACCATCTCATAGGTTTGGGTAAGGAATTTGACAAAGAAGAGTTAAACATCAAGGTGCTAAAGTGTCTTGATAGATCTTGGCGACCAAAGGTCCCGGCCATCTCAAAAACAAGAGATCTATCCACTTTGACTACAACTGCATTGTTTGGTAAGCTTAGGGAGCATGAGATTGAGATGCAAAGGCTTAATTAGCTTGAGTCAAGTGAGAAAAAGGTTAAGAATATAGCCTTGAAGACTAACACCAAGAAGAATGAGGAACTCGAGGATGAGGTGGTTGAATCAAGTGAAAGTGAGAACTTGAATCTCCTTTTCAAGAGGTCTGGTAAGTATCTCAAAAGGAAAGGTATCAAAGGTAATCCCAACAGGTATACTTCCAAACATAATGAATCAAACTCCTCTAATTTTACATGTTATAACTGTGGAAAACAAGGACATATCGAAATTGAATGTCTAAATGCTAACAAAGAAAAGGAGAAGAGTGTTGATAGGAAAAAGTAGAAGAAGCCAAAGGAGAAACGTGCATGGGAAGACAATATGATGATTCAACAACAAGTAGCTCCTCACAAGATGAGAGTGAAGAAGCCAACTTGTGTCTCATGGCTGGTTATGAGTCATCCTCCTCAAGCCAAGTAAGTTCCCTAGACATAAATAACTATAATAAATTGTTGCATGATTTTGAAGAATTGCATAATGAAGCATAGAAGATTTCTGCATTAAACAATCGGTTGAAAGGCTTAAACAACTGGCTGGAAAACAAAGTTAGCCAACTAGAAAAAGAAACAACTGATTGAAAAACTAATTTTGAGCATTTCGAAATGATTTATAGTAATTCAACCGACTATTTTAGAAATCAACCGGCTGAAATACCCTGTGAAAATTGTACAGTTTTGAAAAATCAAGTGAAATACCTTATAAAGACCTGTGCAAGGTTCACAAGAGGGGAAGCAAACTTAGAGGTTGTTCTTGGTTCTCAAAACTGTGTGTTTAGCAAAGCTGGACTTGATTACAATCTTTCTTTTCAAAAGGAAACCATGAAGTTCTCTAGTTTCTTTTCAAAAAGTATGCCAAGTGATATGCCATTCATTTCATGCAACTACAGTATGCAAAAAGGTTATGTTATTAAGAACTGTCATGCTAGAAAATATGATGTTCCTATAGGGATTATGAAATGGATCCCAAAAGGATCTAGAAAGGCATAACCATGATGGACCCAACCTATCAAAGGGTACCCAATAATCCAAATATGTTTTGCAAGTCATGAAAGGTGATAAGAAAGATTTGTGGTACCTTGATAGTGGTTGTTCGTGACATATGACAGAAGATAAAACCAAATTTGCAAAGTTGAAGTTGAAGGAGGAAGGGTTTGTAACCTATGGAGACAACAACAAAGAAAAAAATCCTTGGAAATGGAGTTATAGGCAATGGATCCTCTTTCAACATCAGGAATGTGCTGCTGGTAGAAGGAATCAAACACAATTTGATAAGTATAAGTCAACTATGGGATAAAGGCTTTAAAGTCATGTTTGAACCAAATAGTTGTTTGATATATGATGCACATGGTAGTATTGTTTTGATAGGCAAAAGAGTCAATAATATATATCTACTTGACCTACATCATGCATCATTTAGCATCCATTATTTGCTTACAAAAAAGGATGATACTTGGTTATGGCATAGAAGACTTTGTCACATACACATGCAACATTTCAATCGGTTGAATAGAAAACAACTGGTTGAAGGACTACCAAATCTCAAGTTTGAGAAGGATAGAGTGTGTGAAGCATATCAAAAAGGAAAATAGACTAAGGTCTCTTTTAAATCCAAAAATGTTGTTTCAACTGAAAGACCTTTAGAGATGCTTCACATGGATCTATTTGGTCCATCTCGAACCATGAGCCTTGGTGGCAATCTTTATGCATTATTCATTGTTGATGATTTCTCTAGGTACACATGGACTTTGTTATTAGCTGCCAAAAATGACACTTTTCATGCCTTTAAAAGATTTGCCAAGATGCTTGAAAATGAAAAGAGTTCCAAGATAGTGTCTATTCGAAGTGACCATGGTGGGGAATTCCAAAATGAAAAGTTTGAACACTTTTGTGAAAAGCATGACATTAACCATAATTTTTTTGTACCAAGAACCAAACAACAAAATGGTGTTGTTGAAAGGAAAAACAAGTCACTTGAGGAACTAGCTAGAACTATGTTGAATGAAAACTCACTACCTAAGTATTTTTGGGCTGATGCAGTCAACACTCTTGCTATGTTTTAAATATAGTGTTGATTAGGCCAATTTTGAAGAAAAGCCCCTATAAGCTTTTCAAAGGGAGGAGACTTGTTTTAAGTCACCTAAAAGTATTTGGATGTAAGTGCTTTATCTTAAATAATGGCAAAGAAAGTCTTGGCAAATTTGATGCAAAAGTGGATGAAGGTATTTTTCTAGGGTATGCTACACAAAGTCATGCATATAGAGTCTATAATAAGAGATTCATGATTGTTGAAGAGTCCATGCATGTTGTATTTGATGAAACTAACCCAAAGTTTCAAGATCAAGTGTCAAAGAATGCAGATGAGGAAGATCTACTACAGGAGCATATTTCTGCTGTAGAAAAACCTTCTGCTGCAGGAAATCAGTTGGCTAAAAAGGAAAAATAGTCGACAGAAAAAGCTGTAGACAATAACTTGCCCAAGGATTGGATCCAGCCTGGAGGTTTGTCAAAGGACAACATCATAGGTTATATCAAATAGGGAGTATCCAGCCTAGATGGTATTTTGTGAACATGTTGCCTTTGTATCTCAAATTGAACCTAAGAATGTGAATGATGCTTTGAAAGATAGTAATTGGATTGTTGCTATGCAAGATGAACTCAATCAATTCACAAGATATGATGTGTGGTTTCTAGTGCCTAAAACTAATGATATGAATATAATTGGAACCAAATGAGTTTTTAGAAACAAAATGGATGAAGATGGTAATATAGTAAGAAACAAAGCTAGACTAGTTGCTAAAGATTATAATCAAGAAGAAGGCATTGATTTTGATGAAACTTATGCACCTATAGCTAGGCTAGAAGCTATGAGATTACTCTTAGCATATGCTTGCATGTGTAACTTTAAATTGCATCAAATGGATGTGAAAAGTGCATTCTTGAATGGTTTCCTAAATGAAGAAGTGTATGTATCACAACCTCCTTAATGAAGGATTATCTTGTTTCCTTTTAGAGTTATGAATATGGTGAAGTTGTTTAAGAAAGCTTTTTGAAAATTCCCACTAGACATTAAGATAGCATGCTATCTATGTGTGAAGGTTCATTTCTCAAGCTCATGAAAGGAAGAAGAGAGTTGGATTCAAGCTTAAACACACACGGCAATAACAACACTTAAAAAGCAAAATGAAAGAAGAAACAATAAAAATGGAAAGCATAGAAGATGAAGAATGGAAGAAGCATGCCACTCATAGGGGGGGATCTAAGACAACCAAACCCTAGAGATGAGTGATGGTGCCGCCACTTGCAAGCAAGATAAGGCAAAGGTGAGTTCCCTTCTAGGAAGGAGAGCTCACGAAAATTGGTGGTTGAATGCACAAAGTTATAACAAAATGATCAACCTTTTTACAAGAAAAGGAGCACCCTTTAAATAGGAGTTCATAGGCGTCCTTTAGCAAATACAAAAACATGAAAAAGGATTAACTAGCAAACCCTAAACCTAATGTGAAAGTGAGTCTTGGCCAAGTGAAGGGAGATGATTGGTGGAGGCATTCCCATGAGGATTCTAAGCCAAAAGAGGAAGGAGACCAAGTGCTTTATGCTTTTTGCTTTCCTCTCTCTTCCACTTCATCCAAGTGCTCTAATCACCAAGTGCCACCTAGCCATGCTCTACTTTCTCTTAATTACTTCTAGTGATCCTTCTTGAGGGAGCTTCTAAGGAGGTGGTCACACCTTCATCCCTCCTGGATTGAGGATCATCTCTATCCTAACCATGTTTTCAAATTGAAAAAGGCCTTATATGGTTTGAACAAGCACTAGTGCAGATTTGGGATTTTACCTCGCCTTATAGGCCTCGGTTATGGCGGAACCGAAGCCTATAAGGAGGCGGTGGCAATTTTGAAATTAAAGGCAACTTATAGGCCTCGGTTCAGTCAAAAACCGATGCCAAATTCTGCTTTAGGCCTCGGTTCTTAAGAAACCGGTGCCAAAGAGGGGTTATAGGCCTCGGTTAAGGAGGCCCGAAGCCAAAAGGTTGCCAGAAATTGACCTATAGGCTTCGGTTAGGGAAAAGCCGGTGCCAAAGAGGGGTTATAGGCCTCGGGTGTTAGGAAACCGAGGCCAAAGAGGGGTTATATGCCTCGGTTCTACGTGGAACCGAGGCCATATCGTTTAATTAGGGCTCAAAAACAGAACCCCTTCTTCCTCGCGCGCGCAGCTGCCATTTCTCTCTGCAAATTCCGGCGACGCTGTTTCTTCTTCTCTCCGCGACTTCCGGCGAGCCCACCACTCGAGAC
>Ga0214543_1007109_pt1 | contig 19446 bp, 8 predicted proteins | sample CNSS2metaG_FD_160094 | JGI IMG/M metagenome (GOLD analysis project Ga0214543, IMG submission 160094) | Root nodule microbial communities from cowpea collected in UCLA plant growth center, Los Angeles, California, USA - CNSS2 | ecosystem: Host-associated > Plants > Roots > Nodule | place: USA...
TCCCTTAACTTTTAGTAAATTTTGGAATTAGTCCATTTTGAAACTTTGGACCAATTTAGTCCTTGATCTTTCGAAATACGTGGATTTAGTCCTTTTAATCAAATTTTGGTAGGTTTATTGGATGTTTTGTACGCATTTCAGAATTGTATTTGAGTTGTTTATACTGTTTGACACATTTTTGCTTTAATGTTAAGTCAAATACTATTATGAAACGCGCTTGAAATGTCAAATAAACTTAACAAAATTTGATTAAAAGGACTAAATTCACGCATTTCAAAAGATGGAGGACTAAATTGGTCCAAAGTTTCAAAATGGACTAATTCCAAAATTCACTGAAAGTTAAGGGACCAAAAACATATTTAACCCTAAATAAAAAAATCTTGTGGACTAACATTTTGAAGAATCCAACTTTTAGGAATTAATTAGATTTATCACGTGGACCTGCTTATGCACCTGCAATGATAGAAGAAGATACCGATGGAAATTAATGGACACCTAATTTATTGTCTGCCTAATTCAATCCACGTACGGGTCACCAGGAAAATAGAAGAAGCTAGTTCCAGTTATAAAAGTGAAGAGAAAAGGCTGAGATAAGAGCATCAAAATGGGAAAGTTGAATTTACGTTTCATTTCTTCAGATCTGGTTCACTATGGACTTCTACTTTCCCTACTTCTTTTATCGCACTATTCCTTTCAACCTGCATCTTCTGCCTCCAGAGTGAAGTTCCTTCCAGGATTCGAGGGACCTCTTCCTTTTGTTCTTGAAACTGGGTAAGTTTTAAACTCTTTTTGCTATCTACCAACCCAATATGGTTTTAATTATGAGATTGAAAGCAATTGATATGAAAGGTACGTGGGAGTGGGAGAATCAGAGGATGTGCAGACATTTTACTACTTCATTCAATCAGAAAACAACCCCAAGGAAGATCCTCTCATGCTTTGGCTTAACGGTGGTCCTGGTTGCTCAGCTCTGACTGGGCTTTTTCTTGAAATGGGTAACAGCATTTCATTTGTTTTCAGTTTTGACTTAGAAAGAGGCAAAGCTAGGTTTAATCAGTTTGGGTGATGCAGGTCAATCACTCCGAACCATCGACTCTGATACCACTGTTGGTTATATATTCTTTCATACATATGAGTTATAGTCATGGTTGGCTATATGGTTATATGACATTAGTCTTAAACATATAAAACTTTAGACACCACTTTTACACCAAAACCTTAAGGCAATGCTATTATGGGTCTTTATTCTTATATAGTGTTCAACTTTGTCTTTTCTATCCAATGTGAGACTTTGACTCACACTTAGACTATTCCCAATAAATATATATATATATATATATATATATATATATATATATATATATATATATATATATATATATATACTGCTTTAAAATACAGTTTTTAATATACTTTTTGGTCTTCTTGGTAGGTTAGTAGCATTACATATGTAGACTTGCCTGTTTTCACAGGCTTTACTTATGCCCGAACGGAACTTGCTGCTCAAAGTAGTGACACGTTGTTAGCTAGTCAAGGCCATCAATTTTTAAGAAAGGTATTCATCTAAATTTTATTTCTTTATTTCAAAATACTTTATTTTTCTTTTGTTTTTAGCTGTGTTTGCATCTACATTTGTTAGTCAATGACATGCTTATTTTTTGTAGTGGTTAATTGATCATCCAAATTTTTTGTCAAATGAAGTTTACATTGCTGGTGACTCATATGCTGGCATTCCACTTCCAGCAATTGTTCAAGAAATTGCACAAGGTAAAAAGTTTCGAAATGATTAAAAAAAAATAGAACCACATATTAACAATCATTAGACCGTTACAGTTGGTGAGGGCTGGAATGTAAATCATATCATCACCTTAATTCCTATAGTTTCGTTGAAAGTATATCTATTAGCAAATTTCATTACTTTCAGGAAATGAAAAGGGGTTTCAACCAAGTATAAATCTCCAGGTTAGCATTTTAAAGTATTGTTTTATGCTATATGTTTTAAATTAAAGTTTTAATGTAAGTGCGTTCATAATTAATGAAAAGAAAATGTATGTATTTTGTATGGAGTTGTTGAATAATTAAATAATGATTATTTTAGAAATCAAAATAATTAGTTACTACATTAACTAAGTTCAGAGTTTAAATTGATATCTAATACTAGTTACCAATATTTTAGCTATTCACTATTATTGATTTTAAATTATCTATAATTTAAAATTACAGATTAATTTAAACACTAATTTCTTAGTAATTAAAACTTGGATAAGTAATTAGAATTAATTTAAATTTTTAATTCACAAACCAATTATAATTTTTTATTTATAGAAACTATTTTAGATATTAATAGTTTAATTTATAAAATGGTATTTATGTTAGTTAATACAGTGATTAATTATGTTTTGTATCTAAAATGGATTTCTATTTGATAATTTTTTTAGTGTCATGAGAAAGTTAAGAACTTATCTCAATTACAATTAACTAGGAAAATTTAAACTTAAATGAAGATTCAAATGATAAAGATTCAAACTTAAATTTACAATATCTTCATAATCAACAATAAAGATATAAAAAATATTAAAAAGAATGACTTTAGAAAGAAAACACTTTCATTATAAAAGCGGTAGTATGTTTTTTCCTTATGTAATAAACGATGTTTTCAAATGATAAATTCAATCATTCTTTAACAAGAATATCTATTTAAATATTATTTAATATACTGATATTTGAATTTAAGTGTCTATCATAATTTAACATTAATTTTAGTATAATATTTTTTTAAAATACTATAAGACAAAGAACTTAAAATATTAAAATACACAATGTAAAATATCTTTATTACAATTAAATATCTATATTAAAATTACCATGATTAATGGTAGAATATTTTGAATAGTCACATATTACGAGAAAGTTTTAATTTTAACTTTAGTGATCACAAAAATAAACCAAATTCAATAAGTCAAAGTTTGCTTGGAAGAGACACATCATTTCAAAAGAAAAATATACTATATCTGGTAGTTACAAAAGTGGAGAAATAAATTAAAACAACTTTTTTTCTCACTCTGAGATTACTGGAATATGACAATTTACTTAAATGAAACAAGTTTGAGATTAAAATAAACAATTCATAGAATCAATAATATTAGGACAACAAATGTTATAAAAAAATGAATGACAAAAAGCATGGGTTAACTCAAGTATAATGTTATCCATAAAGAGAAAATATCGGTAAAAAGAAATTAATATTACTCCATTTTTATATAATATGTCAAATCAACTAAATGTAACGAAGAATCTCCAAATCTTATCAATGTCAATATTTTTAAGAAAGTACAAATTTTGAACATTTTTGTTTGTTTATATATATATATTCTTATTAACTTATTTTTTATAATAACAAAATTCTATGCACGACCTATTTAATATGGTATTCTTTGTGGTAATATAATAAAATGCAACATGAAGAAGCTCGAAATAAGATTCTTAGCAAAAGCTAGAAATATAATAGCATAACAAATGAAAAACCTTTTTGTTTAGATTGTAATAATAAAAGTTGACATCAAATGAATTTTTATATAACAACTCTTTTACTAATAATGAAGTGTTTTTTCTTTAGGGATACATTTTGGGGAATCCAATAACAACGAGAACGGAGCCAAATTATGCAATCCCCTTTGCTCATGGAATGGCACTTATTTCTGATGAATTATATGAGGTGATTTTATTTTATTTTAATTCATGAATTTCTATTTTTAAGGATTTTATTTAATAAACAAAAAAAAAATCAAAGACTAAGGAAGTCTCTTAATTTATGAATAGTCATTACAAAAGAATTGTAAAGGAAACTTCATCGATGTGGACTCCGAAAATATATTATGCTACAGAGATATGGAATCATTCAATAAGGTATGCATTCCCTATTTTTTCTTCTCCTTATTTTCTTATGAAATTTTGGTGACTAGAATTTCTAGTGAAATAATAAGAAACCATAAGGTCAATTGTTATTTTTGTTAGAATTTTAAGAGAAACAAAAAAGGTAGTTGTTATGTTAGACATCTTTAGTTGAGTGAGTAGTAATTTAGGAGATATAAGTTATAGAGGGTAATTTTGGAAATAATGAATAATGTGGAGGTGTATATATTGATCTTTCATGTATGTTACACTAAGTGGTTTTTCCTATTTATATGCTTCAACCACTAATTCTACAATTTTCTAGATGATTCTAGATTTCCTTAACTTTTATAATTATCTTATTGTTACAATTTTTGATTTTATATATTACTTGTGTTTCCAGCATAATTTCAAGTATATATCTTAGTTGTTTAAATTGACATTGGGTCTTGGTGAATATGTTTTCAACTTGATCTTTTATCGTGTAGTACTCAAGTTGAATTTGCATGTTTGGTTATACCTCTTTGATGAAGTGATATTTAATAAGTATGTGATTTATTTCTTCATGATGGAATGAATTATTTTTCATTGTCATAGTTGGCCTCTTATCACAATATATTATAGTAAATTCATCTGGTTGTTCTTCCATTTCATCAAGTATATTCTTCTACGTCTTGTTGCTTCACTTGTAGTTTTTACAGTTGTCATGTATCTACTTCAGTTGTTGATATTTTTTTATCCCTATGAAAAAAAATCCCAATCCAAGTGAGAAGCTATAACTTGAACTAATATTCATGTTAACCAATTACTATTAGTGTAACCATTATCATGATGCATCAACTTCTTGTGCTCCATCATCGTTTTGCATCTTTTCATTTGTCACTAGTGGAGTAACAACAATTTTTCACCATACATCTTAAACTACTTTAGGGAAGTCTTAATATATTTCTTTTGAGAGGTAAAGATTTCTTCTTTTTATTGTCTTACCTCTCTATGTCGAGGAAGTAATTCAACTAGCCAAGGTCGATCATCTTAAATGTTTTCATCATTTTTTCATCATTTCCTTGATCCACTTTTCTTGCTTTGTTGCTTCTTGATAACATTTTGGCTCAAGCAATGCCATATTTTTTTATATGTATTCACTAAGGGATCATATTCATTTAGAACTAGGTGAAGAATCTAGTTGTGTTGGTAAAGGAGGTGTAACAATATCTTCCATCTATCCTTAAAGTTCATCTTGAGGTTTGTACTAGATCAGGAAATTTGTATGGTAAACCTCTCTTCATGTCTAATAACTTCAAAATTTAGGTGTTAGACATGACCAAATGTTGATGACAAATTATGAATCATCAACTTTGACTTTCATGAAAATATCAACAAAAGCTTATGTTTCTTTTCTCCATTTTAACTTCACCTATCCCTCATCTTCTATTATCATATCTTACACATGTATCTTCATTAAAGCGAAAAGTGTACGATTTCTCCATCATTGGATAATGCTCAAGAGATTATTTCTCCATCAATCACTTCTTTTTTGTAAAAATAAAAGATTTTTAAGTATTTATGGTTATTTTTCTTCAACTCGTTCCTCTAAGTAGTTATTAGTGTAAAAATATTTGTATTAGTAATGAAACCATGTTCAATAATCTCCCATAAGTTTGAGAACAAAAAATGTCTCCATTTAATGTTTTAATAAATATAATTTTTGAGTAAAAATATCAACAGGTATCGATGAAGGAAAATTTGTATTGATCATGGTTAAGGAAACATTTTGAAAATACTATGAAACATTAGGAATTTTGAGGTAGTTGGGCAAGATACCTATATCCTATTAGTGACCAAATGGAACTTTGGTACCATACTTAGAATTTTCGAGGAAATAGAAAAGGCAAATTGTTTTGTTATGATAATTTAAGTGATTGTTTCAGTAACAATTTACTAAATGTAGGATATAGGTAGCAACTTCAAATATTGAAGTATGGAGAAATTTATATTACTTTTCACATCTTTTACTATTTTATGTATGATGGATGAGTCACTTTTACATTTTTCAAGATTATGTTAGGTTTTCTTAACTTTCAAAACTATCTAGACATATAGTTGCAATTTCTAAATTTATCTTTTACTTATGGTTTGAGTAGAATCTATGTTTCTAAATTTTTGTTTTCTTGTAAATCTTAGAAAATTGTATCCAATTTAACAATTCCACTGCCACAGCTTGTATCAAGAATTTCTATCTACAATATTTTGGAGCCATGGTGTGAGAGTGATCATATCGTATCTCCTTTGAGAAGATCCTTAATTGAGAAATTTCCTAGAAAGCATTTCTTGAAAACTGATCTCAAATTGCCAGCCGTAACATGTCTGGTAGTGTCCATGCCTTCATTGAATGATAAATGTTCTCTAATTATTGTTTCTTTTCTATGTATTTACACACTGATGTTTGCTTCCTTTCCACCATTAGACTTATACGGAATTCTTATCTGCTTATTGGGCAAATGATGATAATGTTCAAACTGCACTTCATATTCACAAGGTGATTTCATAGTGGTTTTCCTTTACACACTTTGTTAGCACCTAACAATGCTACATTATAAAAAAATTACAAATGCATATGTTGCAGGGAAGTATAGGAACATGGATTCGTTGTCATCGTGATTCACGTTTCAAGTACGATATCTTAAGTAGTGTTGAATATCACGCAAATCTTAGTAGAAATGGCTATCGTTCACTAATATACAGGTCAATGTTCCTTCTCTACGCTCTTATGTATTGCATAAGGTAAGACTATACAATAAATTAACTATAACTCAAATTTCTTATGATAAATAATAGTGGCGATCATGACATGGCATCTCCTTTCTTGGGAACTCAAGAATGGATAAGATCTTTAAACTACTCTATTGTTGACGATTGGAGGCCATGGAATTCAAATGGCCAAGTTGCAGGGTAGTTTGCTAACTTTATCTTTTTCTTACAATAATTTGAACCTTGTCTATTAGGTTGTTGTCTTCCAACAATATCCTATAGACCAAGAATGTGGGCGATATTCCACTAATGTAGTTATACGTAACCATGCTTAATTTATATTAAAAAAAATTGAGTTATACACTTAATGTTTGTGTTTCCTACATGTAGATACACAAGGACTTACTCTAATCGCATGACATTTACAACTGTGAAGGCAAGTATCTCATTCTCTTTCACACAAATAATGTAGTATAACTTAGTTTTAATATTAAATTTATCATATCTTATTTGATCTAGGTAACTTTCAATGGTACACTCATATAAATAATATAATATAGTTGAATTTGATCTTAAATTTATTATATCTTATTTGAGCTAGGTAATTTTGAATGGTTAAGTCCACTTGTCATTGATAGTCATTGATACAAACATCTTACCCCAATTTCAGTACGAAGTTCTAATTCATTATTACATGTGTTGACAAACAAGTGTCTAGAAAAAGACTTTTGTATACTATAACTTGTTGTGTTTTACAATGAGCAGTACATGGTCAATTTATACGCCTTTAGACAGGTCCTTCAACTACATGCATTCAATACAACCACTACCTAAACTATAATCAATGAACTCCCAGTGCATTCCACAATCATTACTAGATGCACTCTTGACCTCTGCACTTTCTAAGACACTTCTACTAAAACCATTAAATGCAACTACTAACATTTAAGTTTACACAATAAACCCCCATAAACTTAAATGTTTTTCTTATCCTTCATTCCAAGCATCCTCTTGTTATTCTCGAACAGAATGGTTAGTAGTGGCTTCATGGACATATTTACAACTTGTTCTCGGCTTGCGATATCTCTAATTCCACATTTCCTTCTTTTACTTGTTCTCCGATGAAGTGAAATCGAACATCAATATGCTTGCTTCTCTCATGATTGACCGGGTTTTTCACCAATTCAATGGCCTACTTGTTATCAACTTGAATGACAATCCCCTTTTCTTACTTCATCTCTAGTTTGCTTAGAAGGTTCTAAGGTAAATTGTATGGCAAACTCTCTAGGATGTTGCAACGTGCTCGACTTCATAAGTTGACAATGTTAAAATGGTTTATTTCTTCGAAAGGCAGGTGAACACTTTGTTTCCCATGAAGAATATATATCCAGAGGTGCTTTTCCGATCATCAACATCTCCATACCAATCATTGTCCAAGTAACTAACTAGTTAGTAATTATCTGTCCTAGTATACATTAGGCCAAAAGACATTATTCCTCTCACATACCTTAAAATTCGCTTTAGTGCCTTCCAATGACTATACCTCGATTCCTTCATATATCGACTTGTTATTCTAACACTTAGCATTAAATATGGTCTAGTATTTGTAAGATACATGAGACTTCAAATCAGACTTCAGTATTTGCTCACATCAACTAGGTCTCTATTTGCATACTTAGAAAGTTTTGTACCAAATTCCATAGGGGTGGAAACCGGGTTACAACTTATCATCTTAAACTTCTTAAAGACCTCCACATCATACCTTTCCTGGGACATAAAGATGCCTGCCTCTCCTTGAACAAGTTTCAAACCAAGAAAATACTTCATAAGTCCCCAGCCATTCATCTTTAACTCCTTCTTCATCACTTTTTTAAAACCTTCAATTAGCTAGAGCATGTTCATAAGGACTCTACTTATACCCATTCTTTTTGTAAGTGTCAATTCTTTCATTCCATGCTCGTAGAGCTTGCTTCAAACAATAAAGTGGCTTATTCAATCTCAACATTTTCTTCTCTTTGCCTCTTCGCATGTATCTGAATGGTTGCTCTATGTATATACTTCCTCCTCCAAGACTCCATCTAGAAATGCTGACTTCACATCCATTTGCAAGATCGTCCATCTATGTTAAGATATTAAGAAAATCAGCAGTCTAATTGTTTTCGTCCTTGTCACTAGGGCGAATACTTCGTCATAGTCTATCCCTTCCTTCTATTCGTATCCCTTCACTAAGAATCGAGCTTTATATCACTCAACTTCTCCTTCCACATTCGTCTTCTTCTTGTACACCCACTTTATGCCAATAGACTAAGCTCCTTTAGGAAAATTGGTTAGCTCCCATGTGTTGTTGCGTTCAATTGCCCCAATATCCTCATCCATTGCCTTTTGCCACTTCTTGTCTTGCACGACCTTCTCAAAGCTCATGTCTTATGAATATGCTAAGAAACATACAATGTGCACTCCGTTAGTGGAGTTGTATATGTCTTGCAAACTTCTTGCTATAGGTGTTTGAGGTTCATCCTTTTCATCAAAAATTTCATGATATCTCACGGTAGGTGGTGTATCAACTTTCGAGCTTCTACTTCTAGTAGACTCCTCCTCCGAGATGTTCTAGTTTCACTCACTCTCTTAATCAGTTTGAACATCTCGGTTCATCATGAACTTCTTTGTTATTGGGTTGAACAACCTGTACGCTTTAGTTTTTTCATTATACCCAATAAACACATACTTCTTGCTCTTATGTTCAAGGTTGGTCCTTTGTTAAGTTGGAACACGGACATAAGCAATGCTCCTAAACACTTTAAGATAAGACACATCTGACTTCCTCCTACTCAAGACTTATTGTGGTGTCTTGTTGTTTAACTTACCATGTTGGCACCTAATTTGCACATAGATGACACATTGTGTAACATCTCGGCGGATGTTACGAATTTTAATAAAATAAAACAGAAATAATAAATAATCCTCATTTATTATATTGTCCTTTCCCAAAACGCAGGAAAATTAAACATTTATTTCATCGTAAAATAACTCAAATCCATACTTTATAAAACTCAAATACAATATCCAAAACATAAAAATCAATGAGTTCGAGCTCCCCGAACTTGGATTCCTTGCTTAAAATTGACAATTCAAGAGTTCTTTTGTGATCTCCAATAGCCTCCCCTTGCCTCTCCAATCAATAGCTCTCAATCCCTTCTGCAATGCAACTCTAGTGCTCTAGAAATCTTCTGCCCAAGACCCACCCAAAAATGCAGTGTTTTACTCTCCTCCAATTCCCTTCTTTCTCACCATTACTACCCCTTAATTACCTTCTACTCCACAAAATCGAAATTGATTAACAAAAATGATTAATGGCTATTCAATAACCATTAATCAATGGTTTCTCAACCCTCTTATCTATCCTCTAAGACGGGCAGGGTTTCTCTATTCCTTCACATTCATGCCAAAATGAAATTTGGCAAAAAGGAAAGTTATTTTGCGTAGGCCAAGGTTCGATGACACAACCATTCAATTTCCAAAGTAAGTGCACAACCAATTCCACCAATTTATGTTTTGTGATGATTCCTATAAATCTAGGATTATATTATCACTCATCATGATTCAACATTTTATCAAAATAAAACAATTAAAATAACAAAAAAATTTGCATACACAAGACTCAAACCCAAGTCCTCTCAACACAATCAAGTACTCTCAAACATTTGAGCTAGCACTATTCAATGTCATATAAGCTAGCATTAATTGCCATAAAGGCTCCCACTACCCGCATGTATTAATTAATTAATTAATTATTTAATTAATTAATTTTCTCGGGTCTTACACATTACGTTGCTTCTGCCCCTAACTCCTTAAGCATGTTCTCTCTTCTCAACATTGTTCGAACCATATCAAGGATGGTTTGATTCTTCCTTTCAATAACTCCATTTTGTTGGGACTAGTATGGTGCTGTTAGAAATCTCTTTATCCATCGTTCCTCAGAATACTTCATAAGCTTAGATGAAATGAATTTGCCTCCTCGGTCAGACCTAAAGAATTTGATACGCATGTCCATCTCTTTCTAAATCATTGCTTTGAACATTTAAACACTTCGAACAACTAAGATTTCTCCTTGAAAAAATGCACTCAGGCTTTTCTTAAAAAATCATTTATGAAGGAAATAAAATACCTTTTCCCACTGAAAGACTCAACAGTAATCGGTCCACAAAGATTTTTTTGAACCAATCCAAGTTGTTCCTTTGTGTGGTACTCGACAGTCCCTGGTATGAGGTCCTCAGATGTTTCCCGAGCACGCATTCCTCATAAAACATTTTTTATAAACTTCATACTTGGGAGTACCCACACCATCCCTTTCTTAACCAACTCGGTTAGCCCACCAAAATGCAAATGGCCAAACTGAAAATGCCACATCATAGCTTCTTCCCCATGTCAAGTTTCAAGCACAGCTCTTCAACTATCTTCAAGTCCAGCTTGTACATCTTGTTCTTCTTCATTTCAACTTGGGCAATCAAACGATTCGACTTGTCCTTCAAGTATAGTACTCGGTCTTTCATCATAACTGAGTAGCCTTTCTCAATAAGTTGGCTCATGCTCAATATGTTGCTCTTGAGATCGGGTACATAGAACACATATCTAATTTCTCCAATTAGGCTATTCTTCTGTAGGTACTAGATTGTACCTTAGGCTTTTATCGTTACCTTGGATGCATCTCAAACGTTACGTGTCTAGCCTCAACTTTAGTGAGCTCCTTAAAAATATTTTCATCCCTAAACATGTGACTACTTACTCTTGTATCAAAGTACCAAAGCATGTTTTCAAAACAACTCGGACTTGGCTCGAAACCCGAACTCCTCAACATCATCAATGCCCCCTCTTCCTTAGTGTCCTTAGAGAGGAAGTTTGTTCCCTTCTTGCTCTTAGATCGAAAGTCCTTTATGAAATGTTTGACCTTCCCACAATTATAATATTTGATTCATGAGTTGCAATCCTTAGCAAAATGACTGTACTTTCGACATTTGAAGCATTCAAATCCTGAGTTGCTTGACTGACTTCCGTGGCATCTACCTTCACGACCTCTAGCTCGGTACAACACATACAAATTTGTTTTATCTTTTACCAGCACTGCTCTCAATGTAGCAAGCTAGGAAATCATCTGTTCTTCAATATCCTCTGGTTCTTGGTGCCCATTTTCGAACACATCCCATACTTCCTAGGAACCAAAGAGAGCCTTCATCTGTAGACTTCAGTTATCATAACTGACGCCTTTCGATAAGTTTAGTAAGGAGATGTTGTTAGCTAAGTTGGCCATCACGATCAAAGACTCTAACTCTCAAAGACTCTCTCTAACTCACTAAGGCACTCAGGCTCTCAAGCTTTGATGCCAATTTGTTGACAAACAAGTTTATGGAAAAACACTTTTGTATATTATAACTTGTTGTGTTTTACAATGAGCAGTACATGGTCTACTTATAAGCCTCTAGACATAGCCCTTCAACTACGTGCATTCAATAACCTCTACTTAAACCATAATTAATGAACTATAGTTCATGTGACAATCATTACAAGATACACTCCTGACCGTTGCACTTTTTAGGACACTTCTACCAACACCATTAAATGCAACTACTAGCATAAAGTTTATCCAACAACATGCACTTGAGAATGATGTAAATTTTTGTGTGTAAATTTTTTCTAGTTTAATGTTCTATTATTTTTTGCTTTGATAATTTCAGGCTGCAGGCCACACAGCTCCATTGTACAAACCCGAAGAATGTTTTGACATGCTCAGTAGATGGATATCTAAGAAGGCGTTATAGGAAAACATTAAGGCCATTTGTTATCATGCCAAGTATCAAATTTACCCTTTTCCTAATAAATGTGTTTATGAATCCAAAAATAATTTTATACCTTCTAATATAAAAGGAGGGATTCAATAGTTCTTTTATGTAATGTTTTTATTTTGAATAATCACATGAAATAATATCATATTTCTTTCTATTATTCTATTTAGTTACGAGTTAATTATAAATAAGTATTTATGTAAAATCGAGATGAGTTGATAGGCAATTTTTATTGGTAAATAACCTAATAAATGTATGTCATTAAATAAAAGTTATTATTCATTAAATATATTAACTTTTATTTCATGATCTAATTAAAAAACTTTGTTTGAATTAAGATTAATTATAATATATATTTAATGAATAATCATGTGAATACTAAGTTTGCTACTTCTTATTTTTTACATCTCGATATTTTTACATCTCAATATAAATACAACTCAATAATGTATTATAATTTAAATTTAATTTGTATTTTGGTTTTAACATTTTTTCAAAATTTATTCAATGTGATTTTTTAATTTTTTTTTCTCTTCAATTCGGTCTTGATTTTATTTAAAAGAATTCAATGTAATTCCTTCTGTTAATTTGACATTAACACCATTTGGAAGGTGTTGATATACTACAAAAAAAATAAACATTTGTGACGGTTAAAATTACAAGTTGTAGCGGTTAAAAACCGTTACAAATAAAATTTCTGACGGTTTAAAAAATCATTAAAATTACATATTTCAAAAACGGTTTGTGACAAAAAAATCTAACCGCTGATATTACTATCAAAAAAGAATAAACATTACTAGTAGTTAAAAATCGCTACAAAATTTATCTTTATTTTTTTATATTTTATAATATTTTGACGGTTGAAAACTGCCACAAAATATATCATATTTTAACGGTTAAAAATCAACACAAAATATATCATTTTTTGACAATTAAAAACCGCTACAAAAAATATCGTATTTTAACAGTTAAAAATCACTACAAAATATATTATATTTTAACGGTTAAAAATCGCCACAAAATATAGATTTTGTCAATTAAAACTGTCAAAAAGGTAGTAGGTCTCTATTTTCATTAAATTTCTCAATCTTTTTCATTATTTGATTAATTTCCAAGATTACTAAGTCTTTGTAATTTCCAAAATTTTGTAACCAAAATTCTAAATCTTATTTCAAATGAAATTCAATCAAATATATAATTAAGGCAAAAAAAGAGAAGTATCATTACACTTACATCAACAAGATTTCAAGAAAAAGTCAAATATATAATTAAGGCAAAAAAAGAGAAGTATCATTACACTTACATCAACAAGATTTCAAGAAAAAGAATGTAAACATATGTTATAATGTATTACAACCCAAAATAGACATACCAAATGTCATTCTTTTACCATCATAGGTTTATCAAAATTCATCACTAAACAACATGATGACCCTTGTCTGCATCATATTGTGGATCAAACTCCATTGATGAATTTGTCATCTGTCATCAATTTAAGATAATTCAGTTCTTGTCAGAATGTAAAAGTACAAGTAGGAAGCCAGATATAGACGACAATGCCATGACTCATAGTTCATGCAGGTATATCATTGCCATAACATCTTTGCACTAAGCTAAACTTGACGAATTCCAAACAACAAAATCATATAAATTGTCCTTGTTTGTTTATAAATTAAAAGTGCTTCTTTCATTAGGGAGATAAGAAAGTCAATATAAAAATAATTTACTGAAACATTAGTAATATACTTTCTAATACTCTTTGAAACATATTATTCACTATTAGATGAAATTTGTTGAAACAATGAGTCTTACTCCACCAACAGTAATGAGTCTCATTGGTGATTTCTTAGTTTCCTATATGCTTTCAAGCAACAACCTAGCATTAACTTTCTCACCCATTCATTCACGCCAACATGGTAATTGAAGGGTGATTCAAAAAATGAATCAACAATAATAACATGTGGAACTTGAAAGATTACAGTAAAGTGTCCAGAAAATGAGAGAATCTATCATATATTGGCTTGCAGAAGAACTACAATAGGCAAAAGAAAAAATAAAACCAATTCAAATAGGGAAGAAGAGTGAAATGCACTAAAATACAATAATCTACTCAGGAACAAGCTAATCCAAAGCAAACAAAAAAACTAAATCAAGAATAGAACACGCTAGAGCAGAGAACTAGTGCCAAACTGATTGATAATAAAGAAAAACATGCGTGAGTTGAACCAAACGATCTTGAGTAACTTAAAGTGTTTAATAAGATGTATTTAATGTCTTCCCTACTCATGAGCACACAAACATAATAAATATGACAAGAACATAAGTTCTAGAATAAATGATGTAAAAAAAGTAAAGGTATCTATGAAACCAGTATATGACAAGAATAAAAAGAAAAACAGAAGTACATGATAAAGAAGTGCAGGTTGAGATGAGTGAGTCAAGACACCAGTAGCCAAAGCAGTTACTAAACCAATGGCATACCCAGGTAGTGCATACCATATGTACTTGTGCCCCTTTGAGGAATGTAACTCAGAGATTTACAATGTCCCTGCTCTTGCGATAATCAAAGTAGAGGACTAAAGCCAGGAGCATTCATAGGATAGCCTATAAAAGTAGACAAAAATTTATAAAACATGGTCAGCCTACGGTGATATTGTAAACAAATAATTGATAGTTTAACAATACAAGCACTAGAGCACAAAGAAAGCATAAGCATTTAACATATCACATTCAATGCAATCTTACAACATAAATGTCAATGAAATCAAACCACCTTGTAGCATGAGAAGTTAAACACCCTTTCAAATTTTAGTCCAATATAAATTGGTTCAGGGGAAGGAGGTTACAACAACATGTACAATACAACAAAGTGAACAATAGCCATATCTTTTTTTTTCAATTTTATTGCTCTTGCATATGATATGACATAATATTTCCCTGAAAAGGGGTTCAAAATCATAATGATAATACATGTTAATCCACATAACATACATAAAACCTAGCAAGGTAGGATGCATGAAGAAAATAAGACAAAGAAGTGCACGACATATAAAATTTGCACAACCGATTTAAATCAAACAACATGAAGCTTTCTATAGTTCAATATTAAGCGCAGTAAATCCAAAACAACACAGTAGTACTTCATATGACAGTAAACAATTGAAAAGAGAGTCTAAAACTCAGAAACAGTTACGTACAAATCCACATATCGTTAGAGATCGAGGGTAAGAATGTCATACCATGTCACCTAAACCAAGCATCATAAGTCTGTCGCATTCTCTCCAGGAACAACACCGCCCAAGAAATTTCTTGGAAAAACAATCTTTACAGGCAATTTATAGTGAATTCGAATTCAACATGGTCTTTGTCTTTATAAAGCCTGGTAACCTAAAACGTAAATAAACAAATAGTAGGAAAAGGTTATTAAAAACAAAGTAGAGGCATTCAAATATTCAATTAAAGTATTATTTACGGTGAATTGTACATATGTTAAAATCTATAACTTAATGAGCTAAAAGCAAAGAAATGAGCTGAAATCTATAACTTACCAACCATTGGACAACTTGCTTTTCATGGACTTCTGCTTCTGTTGTGCCTTCTATGGTGCTTCCTAAATAATTGGTGTCGCAAATCCCTGTTTTTTATAGCTCTCTCTGCTGCATGCATATACATCTTTACACTTTAATTCAAACATAAGATTCAGCCAGATATCAGGCCTTGCCAAAACCAAAATGCTGCATTAATTAGCCATAATTTCTATTCCAATTAAACACCCATTTTATTCACATACTTGCAAATTACACTACAAAAATTTCGCTTGTTATTAGCCATTATTTATTAGCGGTTATAATTAACCGTTACAAATATTTTCATTTTTGACGATCTTTCTTCACCGCTACAAAATTTTTATTATTTTAACTCTAAATTATTTCATATGTTTTTGTTTTGTTCACAAATTATGTTTTTCATTTCCTAAAGCTTTTTAATCTTCTTTCTCCATCACATGTTCATCGCAACAACTCAAATTTGCTTACGATAAGCGATTATTTGCTTTCATTGTTTTTCTCCAGGTAATTTTTTCATAATTTAAGTGAAATTTTCTCTGTTCCTGAAACCTAAATCTCCAATCAGAGTGAAGACCATTTTCGTCGAGATTCGAAACCTAAAAATCTACTGCTATTGGCACCGCGTTGGAGTTCACCGACGAAGGCAGAGGGAGCGACAAGGGAATCATGGAGATGTCGAGGTCGAATGCGTCGAAGAGGAGCAAGTCGTCGAAGTTCACGACAAGGAAAAACAACTTGTCTAAGTGAGAGCGGTAGTGGCGGGACCCACTCTAAGGCATCTAGTCAAGGTCTACCATCACCAGCGACTCTCTGATGAACTTCGGGTCCATCGAAGTAACAATAAGAATCCAATTCTTTTTTTCTCTTCTTTACGAGCTCATACATTTTCATCTGAAATCTGGATACATAGGAATGCTTTTTCATCGATTTTGTTTGTTTAACTTGATGATTATGTACGTATATAGTACTTCTTGATTAGTGCTCGATTATAAAATTGTGTAAGAAGATGGTTTTGAGCCTTGACGAAGGAAGGAAGACAACAAAGAACTAAGAGATTGATTAGAAAGCTTGTAAAGTTCCATTATCTTAATCAATTATATTCAAATGAGAATTTTAATATCATTATCTTAATCCATTTTGCAGTCTTAATGTATTATTTTCTATAGAGAATGTAATATTCAATTAGAGTAAATATGGCTTTGCTTAAATTTAATAGTTGTTTAATTATAATGTTATATAGTCTATTATACACTACCATTCCATCACAGATCATCATTGAATTAATATCTAACACAAATATTGTAAAAGTGAACAAAGTTGGTGCATATTGTGGTTTGTGATTAGATCGATGACACTGTATAACTTATTTTTTTCTTAATGTTTATCATGCATTCACCAGTGCAGGAAGGGCTTTTGGTAGTAGTTGTTTTTTATGTTCTGCACCGGTTCTCGAACCGAAACATATTGGGACAAGGCCAAAAGGTGAAGGTTTTTGGCCTCGAGTGTGACCTGAAGCCATAGATCCACGTTTATGCTTCGGTTATCCTAGAAACCGAGGCCATAGAGTCTCTAAATTTTTAGAGATTCACCGTAGCGAACCTCACTACCGTTTGCCGCAAACGAACCTCACCACCATTTCGCCACGAACTCCACTGCAACAAACCTCACCATCGTTTGAAACCCTAATCGTGAGAGATCACTACGCTGCCTCCATCTTCAACAGAAAAGCAATCCAGATCGCGCCTAACAGAAGAACGCGAGTCATCTGCCACCAACATGAAACCCCAAAGCACGAGTGAGGCGCTGGAACGAACCAGAGTTCCTCCACAGCAGCACCTTCGAACCTTCATCGGAGCAACCGCATCAGACCATTGCGGCAACAACCCCTGAACTGCGTAGGACCTCATTCTTCTCCGCCACGAACACGAACTTGCTGGAACGAACCCACCTTCCTGCACCGTTGACGTATAGCCACAACGTCGCAACAAAGTGGCACAGAGTAGTGACAACCTTCGTCGGAGAACAGTGGTGTTTGTGGCGGACGGTGGCGCAATGGTGCGATGGAGTGTGGTGGAGTTCGCGTAGAGAGGGACAACAGCTTCGAGTTTGGGATGAAGATGAGCAGTGCTGGATTCGCGAATTTGGAACCCTAAATAAGGGATATGGCATCGGTTCAATTAATAACCGAGGCATAAAGTGGAATAGGCCTCGGTCCTACCCGAGGCCAAAGCCTCTGCCGTCGATGGCAATTTTGAAAATTTGGAGAACTCTGACATGTTATAGGCCTCAGTTGAGTGATAACCGAAGCATAAAAGCCCTTATAGGCTTCAGTTGGATTGGGACCCGAGGCAAAAGAGTTCGAAAAATTTCAAAAATGTCACCGCGTCCTTATAGGCTTCGGTTCCGCAATAACCAAGGCCTATAAGGCAATGTAAAAACACGATTCTGCATTAGTGATTATAGTTTTATGATGGTTAACATTAGTTCTTCTGCTAAATGCATGCCTGCTATATTTGAGTTTGGTGAATAACTATAATGACAGGGAAGAAACAATATTTGAGTGGGCACAGAGTAACTAATTTATTTGAATCATGTAAATGCCTTGATGAGTTGAGGTTGTACTAAAGAATTAATATACTTAAGTTGAAATTTCATAGGCTTTAGATTGTTACCCATCCCACAAGAGTTCTTTCTCCAAGTCTTTTATCTATAGGTCTCATTCCTGTTATTAGCTGTAGTAGAACCACCCCAAAGGAATACACATATGTTTTAACTGACACTTTGCCAAATTCTGCATATTTTGGTGTCATCTCCATCCACTATAGTTTTAGGATACTGGAACCAACCACCTGGGGTTAAAAAGAGATTGAGCATTTTATATATCTCCTTTATTTTACTTTTCTTCATTTGGCAAAGGGATGATTATGCTCTTTCTATTTTTGTTAATATTTGGTATTAAGTAAGCTTCCGTTGCCATTGAATCAATTTGACAGATTCCTTTTACATCTACTCATAGTTAGGATAATTTCTTTTGATGGTTTGAAGGGAATCAGTTTTTCACATCTAGTAAATTTTGTATTAGCATATTTTAGTATGAAATGTTGTTCCATGCAGGTTAACAATGCGGGAATTGGTGGAGTTGTAATTAAAGACAGTGATTTAATCAGTAAAGTAATCCTGAATCGTGGGGTAACACTCTACTCGTTTTGTGAAATCTAATTAATAGATATGGAAGGTTGTCTAAAAGGGGCCTAAAGTTTTGCAACTTTTCATGAAATATTGAAATAGTAAAAGCAGAGCTTATAAAGGCTTGCGAAATTCTCATATCATGAACTTGCATTTGTTGTTAAGCCCAACACAGTTAAGGAATTATGAAAGCATTTTCACAATAGTTAAGTTTTTTG
>Ga0214543_1007110_pt1 | contig 19442 bp, 10 predicted proteins | sample CNSS2metaG_FD_160094 | JGI IMG/M metagenome (GOLD analysis project Ga0214543, IMG submission 160094) | Root nodule microbial communities from cowpea collected in UCLA plant growth center, Los Angeles, California, USA - CNSS2 | ecosystem: Host-associated > Plants > Roots > Nodule | place: USA...
GAGAGAATAACAGGGTTACTACTGTGAATCCTAACAGAAACCACAAAAACAAACTTAGAAAGGAGGGAGTACGGTTCAAGGACCAACTTACGTGAGACGAGGTGGGCTTTTGAGCTAGCACGAACAAGAGGGAACCAAACCCTAGCAGAGCTTCTGTTGATAGGGAAAGGGAGAGAGTAAGGTCCTGTTTTTCGAAAGAATGGCAAAAATGAGAGGGGTTAGACTGCCTTAGGGGCTTTGGACACCCTATGAGCCAGTCCTTAGACCCAACAGATAGGGCTAGGCCCCTTTAAATTTTAAGACAGAAAAAGAGGGTTTTACAATTTAAGTTTTCTTTTTTCCATTTTCTTTACTCTATTTATTATGTTTTTTATTTAGGTTAAATTAATATTTTGGTCCTTCTATTTATCAAGTAGTATTAATTTGATTCTTAAATTTTTGTCTGTCTCAATTTGGTCATTTTTAAAAAAAAAAATTATTCAATTTTATCATTAGCGTTAGTTTGACTACACGGTGTTAAAGTTAATGCTTCATATCATTTTCTAGTTTTTTTTTTTAATTTTTTTAATTTTTTAGTATTTTTAATATTTTTTTAATTTCTTTTAATTTCTTTTAATTTTTTACACGTGTCATTTTACGGTCGTGTCGTGTCATATGTCAAAATAATTCAATTGGATCTTAATATTTTGTTATTATTTTCCGTTGGCTAAAGAGAACTTGATGATTCAGAATATTTTAGTTTGTACGAAGCAATTCCTTCCAAGAAACTAAACGTAAGAGATAATTTTAACAATATGAATTGATAATGTTTAAAACTTGAAAGAGAAAAAAATGATATCATACATTTTATAAACAATAGTTAAATTTCCTTTCTAGTCCGTCTCATTGAGGATATTATAAAAGTTCAAATGAATGTGAAGAAAAAATTATAACAAGTGGTATTGCGCAACACAGACTATAAATACTGAATTAGTTTAAGTTTACTGAAATATAAACACAGTCTAATTAATTTTTCAAGCTCAATGAAGATTCATATAATAAAAAGGAAAAGAAAAACTTTATTTAGCTAATTTATATATTTATTTATATATAAATGCTGTATCAATACATGTAACCGTTGTTTTTGATGAATTTTGATATCACCAAATTAAGATCTCAGTGCATCGGCTAGAAAGTAGCCGTAAAAACTGCTTCTCCTACTACATGCCCAGCTATTGCATCCAAAAGCTTCGTCTTCGTCACCTGCAAAATGTTTTGAAAAAGTCCTTCATATTTACTACGAATAGAAATCTACTTTCTCGTGACAAATATAATTATGCTTTCTTTTAAAAGTATATAAATTCAATTAATTATGGTTTAAATTATTTTCCTTTGTTTATTTGTTTACTTATTTTTCCTTTTTTTTTTCTCTTCGTCCATTTTTTTCACTTTACAAAAAGGATGATAAATAATAAAATGATACTTGAATTTTATACCTGATTATCAAAGTGCATAAATAATAAAATGATACTTCAATTCTATACCTGATTATCGAAGTGCATGTGATCATCGAGGGCATAGAGTCTGAACTCAAACCTATCCTGATAGTTAGGAACTTTGGGACCTCGCCAAACACGTACGTTCCAATCGTTAACCCCTTCTTCAATGTTCTCATACTCTCCACCCAGTTCCTCCTTCTTCCCAGAGAACCCTTCAGGAAGTCCTTTAACGCTCACCGGAATGTTCACCACCACCCAGTGGGCGGGAGCCGCCGGGTGACCCGTCGGATCCACCGCATCAATGTCCTGCACCACAAGGGCCATGCTCTTGGTTTTGGGAGGCACGTTGTGCCACTCCAGTGGGGGAGAAATGTTCCACTTTGAGCCAAGACCTTCTTGGGTGCAGTATCTGGGTAGTTTTCTGTTCCCTTCCTTGTCAATTGCTGGTGAAACCAACCTGAATTCGGTGCTGGCCATGGATAAAGTTAAAGACTCTTGCTAGGGTTTTGGTGTGTGAAGTGTTTGTGTAGTGGTGAATTTATTGTCTCTGTTAAGTAAGTTAAGGTTTAGGGAAGTCATGGTGAAGTGTGATTGCGGTGGAACATGTGTCATGCCATGAAGAAGAGGTAGAGTATGGGTTTGACACGTTTGACAACATGAAGCGGTTTGGCTTAATCATGATAGAAGTAGAAGCAATTTATATTAATATTTGAGAAACGGCAAGGTAGGGACGATTTGATTATTAAATATAAATTAAGTGACTTATTATCAGATAAGAAAAAAAAATAATTTATTGAATTAAGATGTATTTTATTGAACGTGGCAATCAAAGGTCTAATTATCACTTTGTTCTTAATATTTGTTAAAATTAGTTGATGTATTTTTTTTTAATTTCTTTTATTCAATCGTACTTTTCATTTTTGTTAAAAATAGTTGTGTTTTATTTCATTAAATTTGTGTGAACATTGTTTAGAGAACGATTACATCACAATGTAATGGTACATTACATCATTATTAGAAGAAAGTTGTTTAGTCACTTAAATAATGTGCTCACAAATTATGAATGAAATAGTCATCAATTTTAATAAGTCCCAATTAATCACTGAAATAGCGACAAGATGCTTTGTTAGTTAAATTAGTTTGTATAGCGACTGAAAACATTGGTAACAAGAAATTAGTTGCTATAATAAAATAAATTATTAGATTTAACCTTTGAATTAGTCACCAAATAAAATGATTTTGTAGTGACTGAATTTATTCTTTTGGCTAAATAGTGATTGAGGGCATTTCGGTGATAAATTAGTGACTGAATGAGTTTTGGTGACTAGATGATATTTGTATGCTTGCCTATAAAAAGTGTGAGCTTATTTATTAAAATATGGCCTAAAATAAATTACAAAAAAATTAATCTTCACTAAAAAAATCATGTATATGTAAATGCAAAAAAGTAAAACTTTCATCTATATGAAAACTAAAAGGCGAAAAAACTAAAATAAAAAAAAAAAACATAATATTTCATTTCCTTCCATGAGAACTAAAAAAACACTAACTTTTCATTTTCCTCTTTTCAAAAGCTAAGCTAAAATGGTGGAACCTAAGAGCTTGAAAATGCATAGACTTAACATTGTGGTCACTATCACCGTTCACTGTGGTCATTGTCAAGGTGGTCACTGTCAACATTGTCCTCCCCGTGGTTGTTGTCAACATGGTTGTCCTCCCCGTGGTTGTCACCAACATGGTTGTTGTTACCATGATTGTCATCAATGTAGTTTCTGTCACTGTGGTTGCTTGTTGGAAGGCATAAGCTTTTTCACTAGTGTCATCGTCTCATTGTCATTGGCCTTATCCTTCAAGGCAGGTTTTCATTGCCTCTTCATGAACTACTTCTTCACCTCTTCGAGGCAACTCTATGATGTCCCACTCAATGTATTTTGCTTGGAAAAAATCATATCTACCCCCATTTGGAAGCTTTTCATGATTACATGTATCCAACAAATTAATTTCAGCTTTTGACAAAATTGCTTTTCTTTGTCGTCAACATGGTTGTTGTCACTATGGTTGCCATCAATGTGGTTTCACCATGGTTGCTTATTGGAAATCGAAAGCTTTTTCACCAATATCGTTGTCTCATCGTCCTTGGCCTTATTCTTCAAGGCAGGTTTTCATTATTGCCTCTTCGTGAACTCCTTCTTCACCTCTTCCAGGCAGCTCTAAGATGTCCCACTCAACGTATTTTGCTTGGTAAAATCATATCTACCCCCACTTGGAAGCTTTTCATGATTACATGTATCCAACAAATTGATTTTAGCTTTTGACAAAAATGGCTTTTCTTTGGTTTTCAACGAAATAAAATCTTATCTGTATGTATTACACTGAACTTGAGATGATAGGTATTATGGTCAGAGTTAGGTGTGTTATTGTTGAGATTAAATTGTTCTCAAAGTTATATGTGAGTGTTGGAATTAATAGTCTCTATGGCCACGCAGTAGCATAATCTAGTGGTGGCCTTGACCTGCCCGTCAATTAGACAACAAGCACAAAGAGAGGAGGAGTTAGCACAATCATTGTTGGTTCTCATGTGAGTCTTCACCAAAGTTCCACATCGAGTAATATGAAGAAAAGAGTAGTAGAAAAATATTATAAAAATAAATAGTTGCTTTTGGAATTGTCACAAGTCAATAGGTCTCTCGGGTGTATGGGGGCTTGCGTAGTTGTGTGTCATTGGAAGGTTTGCATTTTTTGCCAGATAAAATTGCACTATGAAAGGTTTGGAGTTTTGGTCCATAAGAAATTGTACTTGAGTGATAATACTTTTTGTTGAGTATTTATGGATGTAGGCCTTGAGGTGTCAAACCACGTTAAATTTTCTGTGTGTTTTTATTTATATTTTTATGCTTTTATTTATGGGTGTGCTTCTACTGGGAGATATTATTTTCTTAGTGTGTGATTTCCCTACGATCACAGCGTCATATTTTAGCTCTTCAAGTATGTCTTGACAATTTTAGAACATGTATCTCATCACCCATCGAGTAATCTTTCTTTCATTTGTAATATATTATAATATAATATGATATAGGTGTTTTAGGAAGAAATTGAAGAGCTTGAACTTGACATTAATCATTCACTTCAATGTGTCATTATACTACCACTTAAATGTTGTCACTTTACAAATGATGTTAGAATCAATTTAACGAAAGATACCACAATAATTGTTTTATAACAAATATGAGGACTATTAGAATTGATGAGTTCCCTTTGATGTGGTGGAGTGAAAGAAACCCATGGTTGCAATGGAAATCAGTGGAAATGAGAATGGAGACAAGTTTTAGAGGCTCTTGTAGCAACAATGTGGAGTGGTGAAAGATGAAAGACTAGGAATATAAGGCTACTCTAGAGGAAGGTGGCTAGAGGATACTAGGGAGAATCCTAGCTAGTTATGACTCTCACTTAGGCAAATGCATGGAGTTATCTCAACATAGGTTCATTTATCATTCAAATCAAGAGTAAAGTTTTGCAAGGCATGAAGGCTCTTACTTATTGTGAAGATTCCTCCTAAATGAAACGCACATGCACTTTGAAATGAGATGCAAATATGCAAGCCTATGCATAGGATACATGTTCAAGGAACCTTCTTGGCCAAGCTTTCAAATGAGCTTTAGAGGTGGCCCAATTTGGAAGCTAAAGGGAAATATATGTTGGCCCTTTATTGGAAAACAATGGCTTAACATTTGGCCCAAAGTAAATATATGTTACTGCTCCTTAAAGTCCATCATATCTTCACATATTCTTTGGTCCATGAGAAGAGCATATGAAGCTCATTAAGCCTATTGGGATCTAAGCCCTATTAAATCTTCTTCATCATATTTCTTGTGACTGGGATTTTGGATGGGCTTGAGCCTGGATTGGAGCTTGGGCCGCGAAGTTCACCTAGGCCTGATTCATCATCTCCTCCCCTTTGGAAAAGATTTGTCCTAAAATCTTGATGCTCATCATGATCCATTGTACCTAGAAAAGGAATCAAGTCAGTCACATTGAAAATGGAATGAACACCATATTCAAAAGGAATATCTAATTGATATGCATTGTCATTTATCTTCCTTATGATTTGAAAAGAACCATCACCATGGGGATTTAGCTTGGACTTGCGTAAATGAGGAAACCTTTCTTTGCGTAAGTGCTACCAAACTAAATCACCTTCATTGAAAATCCTAGCTTTCTTGCCTTTGTTGTTGTACTTGGCATGTTTGTGAATTTGAAATTGAATTTGGTTTTGCACATTTTCATGTAAATCTCTAATGAAATTGGATTTAGACCCATTCTTTATGAATAAAGTCAAAAGAAGTTGGAAGAGGTATTAAATCCAAAGATGTGATAAGATTGAAACCATAGACAACTTCAAAAGGAGAAAGGTTGGTGGTGCGATGGACCACATGGTTTTAGGCAAATTTAATGTGAGGAAGATACTCATCCCAATATTTATGATTGCCTTTCAATACTACCCTTAACAATGTGGATAAAGATTTATTTACTACTTCAGTTTGCCTATCAGTTTGTGGGTGACAAGTAGTAGAAATTTAAGCTTAGTCTCAAGTTGTGACCATGAGATTCTCCAAAAGTGACCAAGGAACTTAGTATCTCTATTCCACATAATTGTCTTTGGAAAACCATGAAGATGAACAACTTCTTTGAAGAAAAGCTTTGCAATATTGCGAACATCATCTACTTTGCGACAAGGTATAAAATGAGCCATTTTAAAAAAAATGATGCACTATCACAAAGATAGGGTTGAAGATGATGTTCTCACTTCTCGCTTCAACGAGGTTAACATCGTCTTAACCAAGGAGATTTGGGCCTCCATTGTTGGCTTCCGGCCAGGTGGCCTCCCTACCCATTGTGTTCTTCCTGGGGCAAATCGTCTGGACATCTATCAATCGTGTTTGAGGGATTCCCCTACAAAGCGTGATTACAATATTTTCAGGGTCAACGAGATGAAGAAGAATGAACGTGTACTCGCTTTCATCATTGCCTGGATTCTGGTTCCTCGTAATGGCAATCATGCTCAACTCACGACGGAGGATGTTTTTCTCCTCCATGCCTTCAAATCAAACCTTCTCATCGATTGGTCCAAAGTGGTCACTAATACCATCCAAAAGGCTCTCAAGCTCCCCTATTATCCTCTACCTTACGGTGTCTTCCTGTGCAAAGTATTTGAACATTATAATGTTCATTTCTCTAGGGAAACCTCTCACGGCTAAAACCACACCAGTCTGATTGGAGCAAACGCTCTTCACCACATGGGCCTGGCCTTTAGGGCAAACACCTGGGCGTTCAAGGATGAACTTGAGGAAGACCCATGTGGCACTACAAAACCTTCCTCCGCTGTCGCTTCCCATACTGCCTATGAGCAAGACATGCTGTGAATGGTCACCACTCTTCTTGGTCACCATCAAACCTGGATGGCCAAGATGGACTCCATTGAGAAACAACTCTCCTCCGTTCAAGAATAGTTGGCTCTGCTCATTACTGTTCGTCAACCTCCAAATCCAACTGATGTTTTTGACTCTGCAGAAGGCACTGAGAGTGAGACATACATGGATGCCACTAATGACGAATAGCTTTGTCCTATCCTTACACACCCACTTTTGTTTAACCTCCTTTAGGCTAACCTTTTTTTTGTGCCCCTTTAGCTTTTGCTTGGATTTCTTCCTAGTGAGGTGGTGTACGTTTTGCTTGGCCTCCCTTAGTTCTTACCTGGCTAATCCTTTCCCTCTTGTATGTACTTAATGTAAACTCTAATATTCTTGTTGCTGGCTCTATTTATCCATCCCATTGGTCTTGGTTTCTACTTGCTCTTGGTTGATGTTTATTTTATTTGCTGCATGTATACACTTCCATTAATTTCTACACTACTAACTTACACTACTATTGCACCATTTAAATGTTGATTTGCCTTATGATTGTATGCAATCTGCTGTTAACACTGTGCTACTGATTTCACATGCTACATTGTTCCCATTGCCATCCTCTGTATTGTTCATCTGTGATAGCTACGGTCTGTGCTGGTTTCGTTGTGTTACACACCCCTGTTCTTTTTGCTAATGTCCAAAGGGGGAGAAAGAAAGAAAGTCTTGTCTCTGTGTTGCAGGACACATTATGTTGCTATGTTGCAGGACATATTTTGGCCATCATAAAAAAAGGGAGATTGTTGAAAGGGGGAGTTGTTTCAACTCAAGTGAAGATGGTTTTGATGATGTCCAAGGCTACACATCATGTGCATTACTAGATTAGGATTAGTCCTGCTTTCCTAGCTTGTGCATTAGATGTTGCAGATCAAAAATTACACGTAAAACAAGCTTACATTGAATTGTATCAACCATCAAACTCTTAAATGTGAACTCGTAAATAGATTAGCTACTTAACTAATAGATTAGATGAGGGCACTGCACTAATGCAGTGAAAATACACTCACGTTAATCTATTAGGTAAATGCCCAATCTATTAGTCACTACATCAGAATTCTTGTATAAAAATAGGTTTTGAAATCAATTTTGAGAGAGAGAGAGAGAAAACTAACTGAAAAACTGAGAAACATCTTTCAAGACTGTTTTTCTGAGATCTACAGAGTTCTTGTGCGTTCTTGAGAGATATTCAAGTGAACCTTCAAGAAGTTTGATGATGTATTCAACCTTGATAGGTCAAACTTGGATCTAGAAATCAAGTAACAAATCTGCACAACTACTAGGTGTATTCATTCCTTGTTTCTTCTCTTATTGTATTTCTGTTACAGATTGATTCATCGTGTAAAGTGAAGGTATAAGTGCAATTGTGTGGATGCATTGCATCTAGGGGGAGTTCTTGATTTGTAGATCAAGCTCCCTAGTCTTTACGGTCTTGAATTATATAGATGCTCTTGTAATTCTTGAATCTCTATTGATTTAGTGGAATCCTCCTAAGTGGGTTACTTAGGAGAAGACTGGACGTAGATTCATCTTGAATCGAACCAGTATAAATTTTTGTGTTCTTTGTTTCTCTCTTCCTTTACACCTTTCTTGATTGCTTTACACAGTCCATTAACACAGAATTGTAAAACTTGTCAATTGGGTCATAAAGGTTAAAGAAACTTTCAAGATCCAATTAAAATAATTGAAAGATTCAATAACCAATTCAGATCCCTTTCTTGGTTGGGTTATATTAGACAGATCCATTTTTTAACATTCTTAATATCAAGGGGGAGACTAAGAAGTGTTATACCTAGATAAGTTTGTACTCGTGTAACCTGAATATATTTGTGTACTTGTTGTAACTTGGAGATGTTGGTGTAATTATTATAATAAAAATTTATTTCATTAATGAAATCTCTTAAGTTATTTTTGAGAAAGAATTGGAGAGGTTTTGTTTGAAAAAAAAAAAACAAAACAAATCAATCCAATTGCATAGTAGTAAAATTAAGGTTTTATAAAACTAGTCATTCATATTATGTCCCTTGTGGTATCATAACATTCAAACAAAAAAAACATGAACCAACAATAGCCGAAATATGGAAACCAACATTTGTATGTAATTCAGAAGCGTGACTTTCACATGTATATTGAGGATTTATTGTTAATCACCACCCACTTCACTTCCCCCTATAATCATCGCAACTTATTGCATATTTAGCCATATATCTCAATCCAAAATTTATTACCCATTCACACCAATGCGTACTAGTGAATTATGTATCCAACTTGAAAATTTCTTGTTGTGTTTCTTTCCAATTTTTTCAATTTCTCTCTCTACAATAAATTTGATTAACGCAAACTAACCTATCATCATTGTATACCATATTCATTCTAATGCAACTTAATAAAGATTTTGAGCATGGTTAACCTATTATTCTTTCACATGCCACCTCATTCGTTGAATTCATTTATACAAAGCCATTATATCTATTGTAGGCCATTATACGCTTTTTTCTTTCAAAAAATATCATGTCTTTGTAATATATTATTTGTTTAACCAAATCTACTACAATGTATCTCATCTAAATCTCCTTCTTCATACCAATGTACAAGTAAGGAACAAAATCCTTAATTTGACTTAATTAAGAAAATAAGCCTTTATAGCTCAGTGGTAGAGCGGTCTTGTAAACTCAAGGTCTGTAGTTCAATCCTACATGAAGGCATCTTTCAAATGTTTTTAAATAATACCTCCCACGTCCAATCTAACTTCCATGAAATTTTAATTATTTTCTTGGGAGAAAATGAAATCTAATGAGTTTCAAGTGTAGAAAATGGGTGTATTGGAGTTGCAAATGCAGTATTGGAGTAAACAAAAACCTTAATTTGACTTAATTAAACAAATAAGCCTTTATAGCTCAGTGGTAGAGCGTCAGTCTTGTAAACTGAAGGTCTGTAGTTCAATCCTGCATGAAGGCATTTTTCAAATGTTTTTAAATAATACCAATCTAACTTCTATGAAATTTTAATTATTTTCTTTGGAGAATATGAAATCTAATGAGTTTGAAGTGTATAAAATGGGTGTATTGGAGTTGCAAACTCAAGATGCATTATTGGAGTAAACAAAAACCTTAATTTGACTTAATTAAACAAATAAGCCTTTATAGCTTAGTGGTAGAGCGTCAGTCTTGTAAACTGAAGGTCTGTAGTTCAATCCTGCATGAAGGCATTTTTTTTAAATGTTTTCCATTTTGGAAAAAATGGAACATCAACTATTGCAAAACTATAAGTGTAAATAATTGTTTAAATTATAATAATATTGTATATTTACATTTATACAAAAAAAAATTAATATAGAATTTTTTTTATTTTTAAAAATTAAAAAGAATAAAAATATTTAAAATAAAAATAAAAACAGACCAGGGGCGCATTGACCCGTATTTTTCCTGCCAGTTTGATGGGTTAGGCGGGTCGAACCAATATGGGTTGGTAAGTTGAAAACTCTAATCCGGTCCGCCCTTTTTTTGATAGGTTGGTGGACCGACCTGACTATTTAGGCCGCTTTAACACCCCTATGACAAACACTATTAAGTTTTGATTATATTTATGTTATTATAACATGTTCACAATTGTAAAATATATGTATCTTAAGACAATATACCCTAATCATAACTTATACTTTTAGAAAGTATTTAATTTTAATCACAATTATATATTATTTTGAACTTTTCGTTTATATGTATTCACTATTCCAAAATGACTCATAAATTATGACAACCACTATCAACAAAAAGACAATGTTAATTTTGTAACTAAACACAAATTTTAAATAACAATTAGTCTAAAATTAATGTTAAAAGTAAAAATAATTTACGAATAACAATTTTTTCTTCAAAGTCAAACTTTTGAAAAATAATGGCGATTACTTATATAGAATCATCATTAAAAGTTGATAATTTTGAAATAATGACATATTTTTTTAAAATCATCACTGTTTCTCTTATATCTTGCCAAAACAATGAAATTTTGAAAATTCATCGTCATTTTTCTTTCGATAGTTTCAATTTATTTTCTCTCTCGCTGTGGACCACTCATGTCGTTATTGCTAGGGGTGGGCATGGATTGGATTTTTAATGATTCAATCCACATCCATTTTAGATCCAAATAATTGGATTATATTTTCGACCCAAATCCATATTTTTAGCAAAAGTTGTTTGGATTTTTTAAAATCCAGATCCAAATATTTGGATTAAGATTTAAATCCAATCCAAATATTTGGATCAAGTTTAAAATCCAGAATCCATTTTTTATAAAAGAAATTTAAATTGAATTTTTTAAAACTTGTGTCATTAAGGCCAACATGACTCAGATCGTACAGGTCGTCAGGCACAACCTGTTTGAGTCGTCAAGTCGACCCATAGAGGTGTCAATTTGGCCCAGCCCACAGGGCTTAGCCCTGACCCATGTGGGCTAGGGCCAAAAAAGCCCACACTAAAAAAAAGCCACCATCAAAGAAGCCCACAAGGCCAAAAACCCTACAAAAGCCCTGTGGGTCAGGGCCAACCCATGGGCTTTCATCTTCAACATGAAAAATATATTATTTTTTAAAATAGATCCAGATAAGCACGACGACCCAAATAGGTCAGACGACCTAGACGGGCCTTACGAACCGGACGGGCCCGACGACTCAAACGTGCCCAACAACCTGAACGGGATCGACAACCCGTCCGGGATCCGATGACCCGAACGACCTGGACGGGCCCGACGACCCAGACGACAAGCACATGCCCGACGACCCAGACGAGCCCGACGACCTACATGGGCCTTACGACCAGGACAGACCCGACGACACGAACAGGCCCAACGACATGAACGGATCGGATGACCCGGGTGAGCCAAACGACCTGAATGAGCCCGACAACCCGGACAAGATCGACAACCCGTCCGGGATCCGATGACCCGAACGACCTAGACGGGCCCGACGACCAGGAGGACCTAGACATGCCTGACGACCCGGACGGGCCTGACGACCTACATGGGCTCGACAACATGAACGAGTCGGATGACCTGGATGAGGCCGATGACAAGAACAGGCACGACGACATCAACGGGCCCGACGACATGAACGGGTCATCGGGCCCGCTTGACCCGTTCGAGTGTTCGGGCCCACCTGACCCGTTCGATTCTTTGAGCCCACTTGACCCATTGGGGTCATCGGGCTCGCCTGGCCCATTCGGGTCTTCGAGCCCGCTTGGCCCGTTCGGATCTTCGAACCTGCCTGGCTCGTTCGAATCTTCGAACCTGCCTGACCCGTTCGGGTCTTCGGGCCCACTTGGCCCGTTCGGGTCTTCGGGCCCGTTTGGCCCGTTCGGGTCTTCGGGCCCACTTGGCTCGTCGAGTCAATGGGGTTGCCTGGCCCGTTTAGGTCATCGGGCTCACTCGAATTTTATGGATTGTTGAGCCCGATCGACTCGTTTAGTTTTGTCGGGCCCGCCTAGCCCGTTCATATCTTTAGGCCCGACCAACCTCTTATGGTCGTCAGGCCTGCCCAATCCGTATAGGTCGTCGAGCAAGGCTCGTCCTAGTCTGAATTTAGCCTAGTCTATCTCAATCTTTAGGCTAACCCAACTAAAAGTTTAAATTAAAAATTTGGATTGGATTTTTTGGATTATCCATATTTAAAAATCTTTATTTATAAAATAGATATCGAATCCATAAAATATATAAAATGTAGATTAGATTGAAATCCAGATCCATTAAATGGATTTTAAATGGAGTGGATTTTTAATAAAATGGATCATAAATGGACTGGATTGGAGCAAAAGTGGATTGGATCACAAAAATTAGATTTTTTGCCCACCCCTAGTTATTGCCTATCAGTTGTCTTGCCTTTGCGGCGCTACTCTTTGTTTTGTCTTTGCTCATATGCAATGTCAAAATCACTATTGCAACTGTTCTCAACGCACAATAAGAAAAAAACATTTTAGCCACCGAAGAAATTGTTGGCTAACACCCCTAGGCACCGAATCGACCACTAAAAATAAATAGTGACGAAAACTCTAGTCGCAAAACAATCACTGATTTCAAAATCGGTAGCTAAATAGCCACTGAAATTATGGTCGCTAATTGGTCACTAAAAATCAGTGGCTAATAGGAACAAATTTTAATCTAATAAAATTATTTTAGTCACTAATTCGGTCGCAAAGAGGTACTTTTTTCAATTTAAGTAAAATAATATCGATGGCTAAATTGGTTAATAACTAAATCGATGGTTGATACAATAGATAAATTAATGGCTAAACCAGTAGCTAAATCAGTGGATAACAGTGGCTAAATCAACTTGCTTATATTCAATTTTCTACCTACTTATAAATGCTACATATTTAATTATACTAAATAAAAATAACCTTCAATATACAATGTAGCAAAAAGTAGTTTAATACTTGATCCAACATAAAACCAAAATGAAATTAGTTTTAAATACATCTGCAAGTTATAAAAGTCATCATACAATTAAGCTTAACTAATGTTCATGGGGACTACCATCACACATTTCTTCTATTTGATGAACCATTGGAGATTGGCTGATACTAGAACAAGAGAAAGTGATAAAAAAACTAATTAGTGTGAACTAATATGTCGATACAGTGGGTGCCTAACACATCAAACACAAAAAACTATTGTGGTTCATCCACTACAGGTTATATTAAATCAATTTAATATATAGATTAAAAAAAAGTTTTTGTGGGAAGCTAACTCCTAGTCCGTTGAAGTTGAAAATGGATTTTAAAAAAGGGATAAAATATGCTTTTCTATTAATTGCTTTTCTATTAAGTCACGTTTCTTAGTGGTCATTCTTCCTAAACCCTGCCCTAGGCTAAGTGTTTCTGATATATTCTTTTTATTATAATTATATTTCAAATAACCAAAAGAGAGATAAGTAATCTCAATACATCATAAAAGTTAGACTTGACTCGTTAAGATGAGTAAAGGATAAAATATGATTTTGGAAATACATTTTCTAATATATAAGAAAGTAATGTAAGATTACTGATGAACTAATCTTAAGTTACTTCTAACTTTTATAATTAATATATTTTCTCCACAAAAATCATTTTTTTTCTTTGAATTGTGTTGTCTAAAGAGTTTTATAACATACATATATATAAAAAGTAAGTTGCATGCACATATATGAACTTACATTTTTTGCATTCACATGAAAATACGTTATCAAAATTACAGTAAACTTCATGCACATGAAAATACTTCATCAAAATTAATTATAAATATAATGACAAGACAAAGCTCTACGAAGTTACAAATAATTAACTAAAAAGCATTATGTTAATCTTGTACATTTTTAGTTTTTGCCATGTGATTGGTTGAATGGTATCCAAAAACAAGTGTCCCCAAAATCATCTTTGCCAAAATCACCACCATTTCTAGCCAAGACATTATTGACACATCATGTTCTCCAAAGTTTAATTCCCTTGGGCCTTTATCTATAAAGAGAGGCGGTAACAGTATTGGACTCTATTCAAGTTCTGAAAAGATTATGACCCTAAGACACACCATCAAAACTCCTACTCTATAGAGGAAAAAGTCTAAGTCACAAAAATTACAAGAAATTGTTTATTTGTCCATAGTAATAAAATAAATAAATTGTATTATTTGAAAATTTGTGAAAGAGAGTGTAACATCCCTTTTGAGATGCCACGTGTAATTTTTTTTTTCATTTAAAATGTGAAGCACAACCTCCAATACCATCCAATTAAATAAGAATTCTTCACAATTATTTTATCCAAAATAACACTTGATAAAAAAAAAAAAACTTGTTCAAACCTTCTTTATTCATCGATGTAGATATATAGTTCCTCCTAACAAATAACATAATTTGTCAAAATGAGACTTAATCTCATATCCTTCAAATGCGAACTCAACCACTACACTATTACTTTTTTCTTATTTCATAACCAAAAACAAAAAAACTTTCAAAGGTTAAATTAGAACTCCCCAAAGCTGCCCTACGAGCTCCTCACAGCTAAGTCTCTCCAACTTCATCTACATCAACATATACTTCTGTACAACGTAAGTCATACGATCATCATAGGTGGAAACCACGTCCACAAACATGCAAAGGTAAGCTAACCATGTATCACATCACATAATAGGCATATTAACATGTAACTCATGTAGCACATTATAGTGTAACATAACTCATTCATAAAAAATCCACCAACACCACAACTTGAACTCATAAAAATATTACCACCAAGTAATATTAACGTTTTGACACTCTCATAGGAAACCATTATAAGTAATTTATAGGTTAAAATACCTTTTTGGTCCAAATTTTTGTTAAGTTTTTTCAAATAAATCATAATTTTGGTTTTATGTTCAAATAGGTCCCAATTTTCGTCAATTTTGTTCAATTGAATCTTTTTTTGCCAACACCGTTTAAATCATTAACGAACATGAACAGTGACTGTCACGTGTCACTTTTTTAAATTTTTTTAAAATGTACACGTGTCAACCCAATAGCGTGCCACATGTCACTTCATGGTTTTTTTTTTATTTTTTTTGAATTTTGTTTTTTTTAATTTTTTAAATTTTTTTTAAATGTCCACGTGTAACCCAATAGCGTGCCACGTGTCAAAGTCAATGTTCTATATTCAATTTGGTCCCTATATTTGTTATTTTTGTTCAATTTAGTCTCAATTTTTGTTTAAAATTGACCAATTTTGTCCCTATCAAAGATGTGACCAAATTTAATTTTTATATCAAAGTTATAATGATGTGAATTTTAATATATTATATAAAAATATTTAATAAAAAATGTGAATTTTAATATAAAAATTAAATTTGGTTTTAAAACACTCTTGCAAAACAATTATAAAACCATTTTTAAAATATAAATGCTCTAAATGGAAATACAAGGAATCTAACGCTTTACATCCAACATAAAACAAGTCTCTAACCAATTGTGCTACACACCGTTTTTACAAAATTATCTATTTCTTAATTTAAACATTCCCCTCACGTTCAATTACACTCTTAAAAAATATAATTATTTTTCCTAGGTCTTATAGAGAACAACAAAGAGATGAGTCTCATGGTCAAAATTATAATAGATGAGTTTGGTAAGTCACTCGAATAACTTATATTTTAGGTATAATTACTGAATTGGTACCTGAACTTTTTGGGATTGTTGAATTTGGTACCCAAACTTTAGAAATGTTCAATTTGGTACCCAAAATTTTTAAACGGATTTATTTTAGTACCTTTCGTTAAACATTGCTTAACGCCGTTTGGTTTCTGTTGAGGTGGTACTGTGCAGCAAAGACGTGGCAGAAATAAGGGTTGTGCATGTGAATTTAATGGTAAAAAAAAATTTCAAAGTAAATCATAAAATCCAAAATGCGATATTACCATATTGGGAAAAAATTAGGACAGAGTGAAATCCAGATGCAGAAGGTACTAATTTATTCACTAATATCAAATCCCGGTGACATGTTTTCGAATTGTGAAACAAATTTTGATTATGATTTCAAATAAAATATAGGATGTCTCCATGAAACTTTTATAGTCAATTGTCATATGGTACTGAACAATATTTCTTTGTTCTTTTAATTATGCAGCATTTCCCATGAGTTTGTTTCCTTTCATGTTCTACTACCTAATTAACATGGATTCAGTTCTTGCAATTAGGAGATAATATTTTCGAATCCAATGCTCCTGATGTTGTAGAATCTCTGTTTAAAGCCTTTGGTCCTGCTATGGAATCATGACTTTCTTGGGTAGGAGTTTTAGGAAACCACTACCAAGAATCAACGATGAATCATGAAGACTTAATGTCCTTAATTTCCCTTATGGATTATTCAGTTTCAAAAATCAACCCATCAGATGATGATGCAACTAAAGGTGGCTTGAAGACTAAAATTGACAGATTTAGGAATTATGACCTAAAAGTGTATGGTGCCCTAGGGTCCATGTTGGCAAACATCACTGTTCTGAATCTTTTCTTTCTTGACAGTGGAGACAAGGCTGTTTATCAAGGAATTCAAACTTATTGATGTATCAAGGAGTCTCAACTTCACTGGCTTCGTTGTGTTTCTCAAGAATTCCAGGTAACAACAAAATCTGAATATTGTCTGTTGCTAATCAAACTAATTTTGGGTATTATTTTGAAGAAACTCAATATTACCTGTCTATACTTCAATTTTGACATGATGCATGCTCATGATTGTCTTCGTTGACTTATATTTCTCAGTTATCTTTTGCATAAAAATACAATCTTCATAATGTTTTCCTTTTCTTTCTTTGGTATTGATTTCATAAGTTTTCAGTTTTTCTACAACTATATTTTCTATGGAAAGTGTGAGAATTTTGTTGATACTGATACACGAGCTTTGTTAAATAATATTTATTTAATTGTAGAGTAGAAAAGTGGTTCAAGGGGAATAGAGCAAAGTGAATTGTAGGTAAAGTATATTGATGCATTTATTAGTTTTGCATAAATCACTAGGTGGAAAAAACTCCATCGTCCTTAGGAAAGTTGCAAAATAGCACAAGCATGTCAGATTTTACACAATTTCTGCCCTAATTTTTCCTTCTGCACATGGATTTCACTCTACCCTAATTCTTTCCCAAATTCGGTAATAACGCATTTTGGTTTTTATGATTTATTTTGAAATTTTTTTACCACTAAATCCATGTGCACAACCCTTATTTCTATCACATCTCTACTGCACAATGTCACCTCAACAGAAGCCAAACAACGTCAAGTAGTGTTTAATGGAAGGTACTAAAATAAACCCGTTTAAAAATTTTGGGTACCAAATTGAACATTCCTAAAGTTCGGGTACCAAATTGAGCAATCCCAAAAAGTTCAGGTACCAAATCAGTAATTATACCTATATTTTAATTTAAGTAGCTTATATGAGGTTCACAAACTTCAATTGTATTATTGCCTTACAAAACCATACACATCAAAGAAAACACATTAACCTAGGCAACAAACAAATGTTAACTAGTTGCCACCTTAACAACTTATTAGAAAACCAAAAACCACATTCTAGCAATCACTATATCACATAGAATGGCAAACATAATGATTCTTTTGATTATCCTCTAGAGAATACGTGATTAAAAGCACATAAGTATAGCACCTTGTCAACAATAGCCTCAAGCGCAAGCACACATTGCATCACAAACTACCCATTCCCATTGAAGCACACACGCGCTCTCGATATTCCATAATCACAAACCAAACAAAAACCCAAAAACAAACTAAAATCATATAGTAGTAGCCAAACAAAAACTATATAGTTAAGGGAAAACTTGCATTTCATTAGCTCCACGGGTAAAAGTTCTACAATTATAAAAATAAGAAATTTCATGGGTACATCAAAAGATAAACTAAATTGCAATGGAGAAATGAAAAAAAGGATGTTTGGAATGAGAAAAAACATGTGTAAGCAATAAGAAGACACCCCAATGCACTACGGTTGAAATAGAAGTTGTGAATAGTGGTTCAAACCCCATAAGTGATGGAAGCTGTGAGCAGGTGATGGAAGCTGTGAAGGAAAAGGAAAATTAGGATTTAGGATTTGGCACGTTGTGAACAAGTATGATATGAAATGGGATTTAGGGGCAAACTCAAAATCATTTAATTTGGGGTAAGTTTATAATAATTGAGGTAAACACTGAAAATAATTTAGTCACCAAAATACAGTTGGTTGCTATTGAAACACTAAAATCATTGTAAGTGAGAAACACATTCGGTCATTATTTAGCCACTGCAACAAATTTTGTCGCTAATAAAAAACTTTATTCGGTGAATAATTTGGTGGCTATAGCGAACAATTTATTCTAGTTTTCACAATCACCAATTTAGTGACTGAATTGTTGCCACTAATATTTTCGGTCTCTATACAAACAAATAACACAAAGAAGTCACTCAGTCGTTGTTTTGGTGACTAATTTGATACTAATGTGAATCAATTGCTATTTCAGTCACAATTTGGAACAGCATAATTTTGGTGACTAATTTCGATGACTAAGTAACTTTTTATAGTAGTGGCATCAAGTACTTCTCTGCACTTTAAAATAACAATTATATATCAACCTATCTTTATTTTAAAAAATAGTATGAAAATGAAAAAAAAATATTGTCGTAACTACTTTAAAATCATTTGTAATGATACATTTACAAAATAATTTATAATGATATGTTTATAAATTATGAATATGAAACTATCTTTAAAAATTGCCTTTAACTATTGTTAAAAGTTTGTATTTACAATAATCATTATAAACTAAATAAAACACATTAATACAACAACAATACAAAATATTTATTAGACATTAATTTCAAACTTATTATAAAATTATAAGAAATTATAAGAATATGTTTGCCCGGGTACTTTAATCAAATTAATAAATGTTATATATATATATATATATATATATATATATATATATATATATATATATATATATATATATATACATATATATATCATTT
>Ga0214543_1007111_pt1 | contig 19439 bp, 10 predicted proteins | sample CNSS2metaG_FD_160094 | JGI IMG/M metagenome (GOLD analysis project Ga0214543, IMG submission 160094) | Root nodule microbial communities from cowpea collected in UCLA plant growth center, Los Angeles, California, USA - CNSS2 | ecosystem: Host-associated > Plants > Roots > Nodule | place: USA...
TATATATATATATATATTAAATTTATAGGTGGGATAAATGATTTTACTTCACTAAAATTAAAAACGAAAAAGAGAAAAAAAAAAATTGGAAAGAAAGACCGTAATTTAATGAAAAAAAAAGCATAATAAATAGAAAAAACTATGAAAGATGTTGAATCATATATTTAATTAGAAAAAAACTATAGTTAATAATTATGATGTATTTTTTTCTAATTAAAAGGGTTAAATATGTTTGTAGTCCTTCAACTTTTAGTGAAAATTGGAATTAGTTCCTTTTGGAAACCTTGAACCAATTTAGTCCCCTAACTCTGTAAATGCGTGAATTTAGTCATTTTAACCAAATTTTATCAAGTTTATTTGATGTTTCAAACACATTTTACGATAGTATTTTAGTTTGTTTACACCTTTTGACACATGTTTGTTTCAATATTAGTTGAGAAACGCGTAGAAACGTCAAATAAACCTATAAAAAATTGGTTTAAAGGACTAAATCTACACATTTCTAAAGATAAGGGACTTAATTGATTCAAGGTTTCCAAACGAGACTAATTCTAATTTTCATTAAAAGTTGAAGGACCAAAAACATATTTAACCATAATTAAAAATATAGCAGCCTAAATATTACCATAACTTTCACTTGATTTTCATTATAAGGCAAAAACAAAATGTAATATGGAATAATCTTCACTCAGTATATGTGTAATTGGACATCATTGGATTTTAATTTTAATTCCGGTTAAAATAAATGTTAATTCTAGAAAAGAGAATTGAATAAATGATGGAAACTCATCATAGGAATTGTAACATGGGTTAGTGAGAAAGCCCAATTTCATTCTTTGTTTGTAAATAGGTTATTGGTAGTATATTTTGCATAAGCCTACTCTTTTTTTTCTATGTGTAAATAGAAATTATATTGGATTTGTATTTTCGGTCCATTATTTTCTTTGTAATTTGTTAGGAATGGAGCCTTTCTCCTAATTGGGACAACATTTGTTGAAGAGTGCACACCATCTTCATGACCAAAACTAGAAGGCTCAACAAGAAAGAGGATTATCCCATGACTTCATATAAGAAGAACTTGAGATTGAACTTTTGACATTCAAAGGACATGAAGGAATGAAGATCATGACTTGAAGTACATTTGAAGAATAATTAATAGGAAAATTAATTTATGTTTCTATGTTTTTTGGGTTTTGGGTTTTTTTTTTTAGAAATTAGTTTATGTTTTTATGTTTTTGGGCTTGCGTTTTCTTTTACGACTTCTAGGTTTTCTTAAACTTATGTGTCTATATATATAGGTATCAAAAGCTTATGTAAGCACATTTTGGTCATATATTGAATTTAATTTATTAAAGAGAGGATTATATTTGTTCTTGGCTTAGGTCATCAGGTTCTTATCAAAGATTGACATCTTTGTGGCAAATCTTCCTTAACTTATCAATCTTATTGACATTGTCATGTTTCATTTTTTATTTATTTGTATATTTTATTGTTATTTTATTATTATCTTTTTAGATATTTTAGGTTTTATTTAATAAAATTGAAAAAGATAAGTATTTAGTTTATATATGTAATATTTTTCAGATAAGTGACAATATTAAATAAATTAAAAATAATATCAACAAATTTGATTATCAAAGTTATTAGCAAGATGAGATAATAATAAAGTTGGTTACTCCAATACAAAATCACGGACAAAGTTGCAGGCCTAATGCAATTGAAAATATATTTTTACCAAATTTTTCCTTTAAAATATATTTTTCACCATCACTTGTTGGGTGAATCCTCTGCATAAAGACCATATGGTCACATATTTTCATTTACTTGGCCTTGCAATTTCATTCACAAGCGAGTCTACTCGCCTAGCAAACGCATTGATGCTCGCTCAACAATTTTTTTTAGTTTGTGTCTGAACATGCTTAATTATTAAATTCTTTCTAAACTTTTTCTAATCATGTCCTCAAAATATATGAATTGAATGTATGATGGTCAATTGAGTTAGAATATGTTTGAGAAATGATTTTCTTGTCTCATAATTGTGATATAGTTGAGATAACATATCCCATGTGGTAAGAAGGGGTTGTGTTGTGAGAAGTATATGAAATTTTGTGGCAAAACTATTTTGTAGAGAATACCAGGATTCCATTAATTATTTACATTTAGTTGTTATCTTCGGCTCAATGGTGTTTTTGATTTCCTGAAAAACTATATTTCTTCTTCCTAAGCCTCATTACAACCTTTGAAAGACCTTTTGATCTAACCAAATGTGTGCATTTTGTAAATTAGATGATTGGAAAAAGCTGATGAAGTGGTTTTATAACATGGTAATTTTGAGTGATCATTCATAAACACTTGAGTGTAGAGTGAAACACTAATTTTTGTGAGCTTTTTGATTCAATTGTTTGGTTATTATCTCTTATACTAATTTTAGAATTGAAGTGATTAAGCATAATCATGTCATTCTATCTTAAGTTTTAAAGCAACAAGTGAAATTCTCTTTGATTATGATTGATTTGATAAGTGAAATTCTATCTTAAGTTTTAAAGCAACATTAGAATCTTGATTATTAATGCAAACTTTAATAAAAATTGGCAGATATAGGATTTTTATTATTGAAGTTTATACTTGTCGGTACGGCATTACTACTTGTTACAAAAGGTTTGAATGCTAGAGAAGAAATTAGAAATATATTGTTTGGTGTTTTTTCTTTGAATGGAATCAGGAAACCAAATCCTAGTAAAGCGTTATCATATTTTGTTGCACAACATATATTCGATAAAAATACAAAAAGAGTTTTATTTTTGTGAGAATTTGTTGACTAATTGAGTTATGATTGCAAGAATTGTACAAGTCTAGGAAAATATGCTTGAACTTTCCACTTTATTACTTGTGCTGCCTAACACCCAACTGTTTGTGAGCACACAGGCCTATCCAAAAAGGCTAGCAAGAGAGTGAATCACAAAACTACTTAAGTCTGACGTGCCACAAGCTTTTAGTATTATTGCACACATCCGTGCTTATAAACATGTGTGGGAAGCCTAAGCTAGCCGATGTGGGACTTATTCCCAACATGATAAAAAAGGTTGGAGCCTTTCCAACAATGTTCATTAGTGCATCCCACATGCTAATGTGTTTGAGCAGGTGTGTAGGGAGCATCCGCACTTTATTTGCTTATCACTCATGAAGAAAGCGTATATAAACATTTGGAGGAAGCCTCACTTGTCCGATGTTGGACTTTGTCCCTCTACGCACAAAAAGTTTGGAAGCATTTCCAGCCATGACCTCGGGCACATTAATGGGGTATACGAAGTCCTTACATAATCCATGCAAGTTTATAGGGAGAATCTCTATATCATTCACACGACCAAGGAGAATTAATGTATATAAAATCTTGAGTAAAGCTTTAACTCTTCGATGTGGGATTTTTGTCCCTTGAGACATAAAAAGGCATCACATCTTTCTCTCCAGTTCTCATGTGTATCATCCTTTCCAGGGCTACCTGCCAGATGTTGTGAAAGACTATAAGGCTTTCCACATTACCAGCTATAAATCTTGTGAACATCCATTGCAGCTAGGCATATATAAACTTGTGATAAGGCGTTGATTTCATCGATGTGAGATTATTTTTTCTCTTCCATACACATGCAACTACAACCACTCCTAAGTCTCACATTGCTTAAGTTTTGTGTGCGTAGGCTGCCTCCAATCCTATATATATGAGGCCAACCTCTTGTAATGAGTAACTTTGATCAACATAGAATTTGATTTTGCATTAGCTTGTTGTCTTCTGTGTTTTACTTTGGTTCACTAAAATTGGAAGCATTTTTCTCCTGAGCTTGCATCAATGATCCTTCCTTGGATCCAAGTTCCCATTGAGGAACTTGGGAAAGTTCAATTTTATTCTTCCATTGTGTTTAAATGTCAGTTGGTGAGCCTTAGGGAAACCAATTTCCACCAATAGATATAAAAGTACCTCTACAAGATTTGGGAAAATACACTTATTAGACACTAATAAGGGGGAATTTAATAATTTCATAAAGAAGTTCATAAGTTCTTTTTAAAATGAGTGGCATAGCTTAAGTATAGGTGGGGGGCCTTGGCCCCTCCATTGCTTTTCATATATAAAATTAATATTTAAATATAAATAATTTATTTTAATTTTGGTATATTTTATATGTTTGGCACTAAAATATTGTTGTACATCTATTTTAGCACCCCAAAACTATGTTTTGAAGATCTCCCACTATCTGTTAAGTTACCTTCGAGTTTAAATATGAATACACTGTTAGAAAAATGATTACTCAAATAATACTAATAATAATATAAATATGAAATAATATAATAATAATTATTAAAACAATAATAATACTAAGACATATATATAAAACAATGAATATTAATCAAAGATCAATAATTATAATAACAATAATAAATAAAAGATAAAAGGTAAGGAGTAGAAATATCCTGGGTTGAGGCACGCATAGCGCTATCCTTAGAGAGAAAACGCCCCTACTGCACAGGGCTAAACAAATATATCAATACACAATCATATGTGTTTCTTATCAGTGTTTCTCTCCCAAGATACAACAACTCGTCAGATCGATCGAGTGCTGCGAAGGATCTCCGAACCTTATGAACACCACTGTCTTAAAGATAATATAGAGAAGAAAAGAAAAACACTTTTAAGAAAGACTCTAGTGTTTGTTGTCTTTGTTGTTGTTGTTGTTGTTGTATTCTTTTCCATGTGCACCTAGGTGGTATTTATAGGTAGCAAAAGGAGACAAAGGAGTAAATAGTAATAAGAATATAGCCGTTAGCCATAAAAACCATTAACCCATAAATTAAAGGTCTATTAAAACTTCAGTAACAGTAAGTTTTTTATTTTAATTATTTTTTTTTTAAATTATATTAAAATATTTCTAACATACACAAGACCTCTTCAAGAAAAAATACATAAAGTCTTTACAAGTTGTACAACAAAAGAGTTGTTTATACAAGATTCACACTCAAACAAGTAGATATGAAATATAAGCTTTCTTTAATTTAAGACATTTCACAACAATGAAGAGTTTATAAATAAGATATCTTATTCTATGTCATCTAGAAGACATTTTTAGTTAAACACTAAGAAGCCAACAAAAGAATGAAAGTTTGTGTATACTTATATACAGTTAGCAAATTGTTGTCAAGCTTTACCTCCATAACCTAACCTTTGCTTATAGTTGTGCAAGAAATATACATTGTGATCTAGTGCTTTCTTTTTTCTTTTGTGTTAATCTTATAAAATGTTTGACTTACACTTCCATTATAATCCTCTTTGTGTTGAGAAAATGACATACTTTATCTAAGTATTTATCTCTACTGTATTGATCAGACTAAAATAAGCATACAAATTTTAGAGGTAGCTTGTGCATATGTCACGGTGTACTTTGTAAATGGTAAGACTTTGACTTCGGATAAACTTTATTTTTGTTGTTATGAATATATATATATATATATATATATATATATATATATAAAAAAATTATTATATATATATATATAATATATATATAAAATATATTATATAAAAAATATTATATTTTAAAACTTTAGGTGTTACACAAGATGTACTAAAAATGTGGGAAAATGGAGTCAAAGAAGGAACAATAGTAAGAAACTAGCGAGTGAAGATGTTATAGTTGGTTCTTTTGACACAAACCAGACTACCGACAACCATAAGATGAAAACTACAATATTGATGAGCTGGCTAGTGATATGGATAGTGATGGTGAGGGTGTGCAATATTTTCCAGTGTTTAGAGTTTAAGATATGTGCGCAATATTTTCCAGTGTTTAGAGTTTAAGATATGTGCAAGAACTTTAAATTCAGGTTAGGGATGAAGTTATGTTTGTTGAAGGAGTTCAAACAAGCTATTATGGAGCATTTAGCTTTAAATGGTAGAGAAATCTAGCTTGTGAAGAATGACAATATCAAAATGAGGGTTGTTTGGAAAAGGATTTATGGGTTTTCTATTTTAGTCAACAAAGTTGGAGGCAATCATACTTTTCGAGTTAAGATACTGATTGGTGTGCATAAATGTGGGAGATTGTTTGGGACCAAGAATGGAAATAAAGAGTTGGTGTTAGAAGTAGTGATGGAAAAATTTAGAAATGTTGGAAAAATGACAACAAATGAGATAATTGATGATGTAGAAGTCATACAGTATTGGGATCATAACTTGGAGGGTTTTGAAAACAAAACAAATGGTTGTGGAAATACTTAAGGGGGATGGTAAAAAAAAATATACTCTGCTTTATGATTACATGACAAGAAAAGTTTGTTCTGAATAACATATGAGATCAAAGTGAATCAACTTTGTCTCAATTTACAACCAAGGTTTAGGAGTTTTTATGTGTCTAGATGGGTTCAAATATGGGTTCTTAGCTGGTTATAAATCCTTTATAGGTGTTGATGATTGCCACTTGAAAACAAAATTATGGTGGGCAATTGTTAGTAGTAGTGGCCAAAGATCCAAATGATTAGTATTTTCCCCTTGCATTTGTTGTGATGGAAAATTAAAGCAAAAAGATTTAGGGATGGTTTATGACATTGTTATTGAATGACATTGAGGATATCCAAACTAATCGTTGGGTTTTCATTTTTTATCAGCAAAGGTATTCATAATTTCACTTCATAACTACTTTAATCACAACTGAATATTATACCTGATAGCACACAATAACTACTTTTGCATTACTTGAAGGGCTTATGCTAGTTTCTGATGAAATTATGGAAGGATTTGAACATAGGTTTTGTCTAAGACATCTCTACAACAACTACAAGAAGTTTGGTGGAAGGACACTTATACGAAATCTTATAATGGAAGTTGCAAAAACAATATACTACCGAGTAGGATTGACAAAAATACTTGTGCCTACAGTATCCATGGATAAAATCCACTACAAATATTGGTATTTTAGTACCCACTTACTAATAGGGCGGGGTTGGGTATCACACTATCCATACTCGTGGGTTTTCATTACTTGTTAAAAATAAAGGTTAAATATGTTTTTAGTCCTTTAACTTTAAATGAAAATTGAAATTAGTCTTTCTTCGAAACTTTGGCCCAATTTGGTCTCCCTACTTTAAAAATGTGTGAATTTAGTCATTTTAAGAAAATTTTGTTATGTTTATTTGACGTTTCAAATGCATTTCATGATATCATTTTAATTGTTTACATTGTTGGACACATTTTAGCTTCAATGTTAACTGAGAAATGCATTTAAAACGTCAAGTAAACTTCACAAAATTTGGTTAAAATGATTAAATCCATCCATTTCTATAGATAGGGTACTAAATTGGTCCAAAATTTTTAAGATGGACTAATTTCAATTTTCACTAAAAGTTAAGGGACCAAAAATATATTTAACCCAAAAAATAAAAATAATTTATTATTCATATGCAATGAGTCCTGGCCTATCACAAATTAGGTTTTCCGTTGCTCATCCGAATAACTCATACCTTAAAAAAAAAAAAAAAGTTTCTTCCCCTGCTTCTCAACTTAACGTATCAATCGAAAAACTACTTGAATCCCACACTCATTCACATCGTTAGAGCTGACAAGCACACCAATATCAACGATGCTAAACTTCTCTCGTTTCGTGTGAGGATTTCCCTTCTTCCCCTCCAGATCATGAACATAACACACGACGGCCATCGTCGACCACTTAAGGCGTCGTTGTTCGAAAACGTCCCCAAGATCGTCACAATCTCTACTAAATTATGCACCACCTATGCTTTCCTTCCTTTGACGAAGCACTACTGCTTCCACTGTTTATAACAAACAACACTACCATGAATGATCATCGCATCCGACTCATTGTCATCTCTACTACCAAACATTAAAAGTAAAATTGACAAAAAAAATGAGAAGTGAAAGTAATTTCTCAAAAATTCTAATTAAATATGTTTAAAATAAATAAGAAATATATAAGGATAATGTGAAATTGAAGTAGCATATAGATGACCTGGTACTGGAGCTTATTGATGAGATGTTGTTGGGACCAGGGAGCTTTCTCGTTGTTTGTTCGAAAGAGGATCACATGCAGATCTTGGTCTCATCATTGTCTAGATGATGACAATCAAAATTTAATTGAAGCAGATACAATAAATAACTGGACCAAGGTGCTACCCATTTGCCCTTTTATTTCTTCAAAATTTATCCTTTCTTTTTTCTTCCTTCTACATAATTCGTTATGAATATCATCACTTCATCTCTATAGGCTATTCATCAACGGTTGGTGTCAAGAAAAAGTTCTAGGAGCACACGATTTTGCAGAAATTGCTCTACTTCCTAAAATAATTAATTATTTTTATTATTTAATACGAAACAAATTATCTTTTTATTTCCTCTCTCTCTATCTTTCTTTATATATATTATATATATATATATATATATATATATAGATATATATATTCATATTTTTATTCTGGATCCTAGTAAAGATTTATATTGTTTTTTCTTTTTCTTTTGCCTATTTATTTGTCTTCTTATTTATATTTTCCTTATAATGACTATGTTAACTTAACACTTTATTATTTAATGTATAATGTGTCATAATTATTTTTATCAGAAATAAAAAAATTAATAATATTTCATAAGAAAATACAAAAATAAAACTTTTGTAGAGACCAAAATTTAAAAAATTCTAAATATATTTGAGAAAACAAATATATTTAATCTTTTATTTTATTTTTATTTTTGTTCTTTAAAATTGTTTTTGTATGTAATCACTCCAATTAACTTGTATATTATGAAATTAAAAAGATCTAATTAGATGTATTTCTTCGACAAAAATATTCAAAAATATTTGAAGAATTATATATGGTCAAAGATATTACATAAACTATAAATAAATTGATGCAAATATTATTTTATAAATATATTATTATATAGATTTGAGTTAGATTTAAAATTTATTCTTTAAATAATATTAAAGTTATTTTATTATCGAAGTTTGTTGATGGTGGGTTCTCTCAAGAGCGTTCTTCTCTTGTTCTCTATGTCTCTTAAAACAATGGTGGTCAGAAGGTTCATAGATCCTTCGTTGCACTCGATAAATTTGACGGGTTGTTGTATATTGAGAAAAGAACGTATATGTATTTTCCTATACAGTGGGGGGGCGTTTTCTTTCTAAGGGTAGAGCTAAGCGTGCCTCAACCAATGATATTTCTATTCCTTTATTTATTTTTTGTCTATTATCATTATTAGAATTGTTGGGTTTGATTAATATTCGTTAATTTATATATGTCATAGTATTATTATTCCTCTAATAATAATTATTATATTATTCATATTTTTATTATGATTAGTATTGTTTCATTAATTATTTTCTAACAATGAATTCATTGTTCCATTTGTTATCAAATCATCAGTAAATATTTAGTCTCACATTTAAAATATATATATATATATATATATATAATAATATATAAATTGATATAAATCTTATCTTATAAATTAGTTTTTTTGAGATTGTGTCGACTAAATCTATTTTCTTAATGCCTATTTAATAAAACTAGTTTTTTTAAGTAAAATATGGAAATATTTATTTAAATTTAGTTTTTTATATTAAGGTCTTAGTTAGGTTGTTTTTTTTTTTTTGTTGACTGTTAAAACTAAACTTTACTAAAAATAGTCATAATAAAAAATTCCCCACTCTCACCGATAATACTTTTATCGAAAAATAAGCCACATTCAAGTAATTTTACTCACTCACGCATTCATATTAAAACATTATTAGACGTACAAATTTAAATAGACGTGATGGGGTATTTGATGGCCATGTATGTTTTTTTTGTCCATACTTTTGTGTTGGACTTGTTAAAGCACAATCCAAGCATCAAGAAACTTCATTTTCATGGTGAAAGGGTGGGGTTGTAAAGACCGAATAAGATGCAAGTAGTGGCTTCATTTATGGTTTATATTCAATAATTAATGGTCAAGCAGAAACATATGAGTTTTTCGTCTCAATTGGCTATTATTTTTGGTAGCATAACCTTGTTTGGCACCATAATATCTTAGTACTAACATAAACAAACAAACAAATAAGTTGGTTTCGTAATGATACATATGTTTCAACTTTATAGTTATTCTGTAGTATTATTCGTTCATCCTTCATTGCCAATAAAAGTTAGTAATCACCTTGAGTTGCTGATATTTTTGCCATTCAATCTTCAAAACAAGGAAATTTTTCCTTATCTTAACATTTTGTGAATAGTAAAGTAATATTATTATTTTTTTAGATATTATTTCGGTACATTTAATAATTTTAACATCATTTACAAATTGAGATTAAAACAGTTTAAATACATTTTTCTTCTTTCTTTCTTCTAGTTATATTTTTAGAAGCAAAATGGATTAAAATTTGTGGACCAACACGATCCACCATGAGTTTAAATCTGGTTGGATTGAAAAAATTTATAATTTTCGGTACACGTAAAAAATGAACTTGACTCATACGAACTCGACTCACTCGAATTGAACCCGGATGAGTTGGGTTGACTCACCAACCCATAAAAGAAAAAACTTCTCTAATTGAATGTTTTTTCTTCATGTACCTCATTATTTCTTTTAGAATATAATGGTGTGTGCAGTTCTCTAAATTCTTTGGAAATATAGGAAGTCTAACTTTTCGTATTAACATGGTACATCAAAATCTATAGTATTTTTGGTACGCGGTGTACCTAATGTCTTTTCAAAGTTAATGTAAGAGAGAATTTAATATTATGAACTTTTGGAGCTCTACCAAAATGCTTTACCAATTAATGTGGTAGTGGTAAAGATAGAATTATATATATATATATATATATATATATATATATATTATATTTTTTATTATATATATTTTTTATTATTTTTTTTTTTTTTTTATATATATATTTATATATATATATATATATATATATATATATATATATATATATATATATATATATATAATTAAGTGAATCTATATGTTAAACTCACCAATCTATGGTGGAGCGGATCGGGTTCAATTTTTTTGTGCTCACTAATAAGTAATAAATGAGTCAGGTTGAGTTGGTTCACTAAGTAGCCAATGGATGATGGGTTAGGCTGAGTTGGGCCATATGATCCATTTTGACAGTTTGCATCTTTTAAAACAAATCTATATTTGATATTTCAAATTTCAAAGTCATAAAATGATTATCCGATTTTCAAAAAGATAAAAAAAATAATAATATATTTATTGTCTGAAGAAGGACGGATGAATCGAAGGACTTTAAAGAGTGTACTTTGTATTTGAACTAGGTGATGCATAATTTTTGTTTTAATTTTCAAAATAATATCAGTTTGAAAATTGTTAAATTATAATAGTAAGTAAAAAGTGTCATTTTTTTAAATATAATCTTTCAATTACATTTTAAAAAGAAAAATATTAAATATACAAACTAATTAATTTAAGATGAATTAATTAAAAAGTAAAATATTAATTTTTTATTAAGTAAAAATTGTGTAAAAAAAAATTATAGACGTAAATGTAAAAGTCTCTTAAATTTAATTATAGGCTATATTAAACTTCCTCCTAGGTGTTGTAAGTTTTCATGTTCTATATTTTAGAAAGTTTGAATTATTCGATGTGAATATTAAGCCCATCACACTATCATATATAGGGTCCTACAATAACGGTCCGGAATGGACTTTTTTTTTCCTTTGTACCCCTATATTCGTTTCCTTCATTCCCTAAATTTAAAATATTTATTTTGTCATTTCTAATTCATATCTTCTTAAACCTCCATAAATTTCATTTTACTATGCATTTTATGCTCTTGCTTTTGGTTATATTTGGCAAAGTATGTGGTTGGAGATACTTTAATAAGTAAACATTGTTTTGTTTTAATGGATTTAAGCATCGGACTTGTTACTCGTTTTCAAATTCTTTAATTCGGGAGAAACACCTCATTAAAGTAATTTCATATTGCATAATCTAAAATTCTAAGTTAAACTTATAGATTGTAGATTTTATAACCTACTTTTAGATTTATAGCATACTTTTTGAGTAATTACCCAATTTTAAAAGAAGTTGGAATGTTTTGTTGTTTGGTAGAGTTGTAATGATAATTTTATATTTGATAAAAATATATGACTAATTTTGGAGTAAAATTTTGAATGAAGAATTGATTGAAAGCGTATATGCATTGAAAATGTGACAACTGATATATCAATGATGTTGTAACTGATGTATTTGTGTAGGTATTTGATACATGTGAGATAATCTATTTGAATTAGTTCATGGAATAATATTTAACCTTTGTGTCATTGTCCTATTAAGATATGGTATAATAAATGACAACGAGAAAGGAAACCATGTTTTTTTGAATTGTGAATAGAGATGAGAAATAAACTTGTCCTCGTGGGTATTGTCCGAATTCGTTCCTGTTTTGACGGGGAATCCCCGTATTGACTGGGTATGGGTATGGATATGAGGAATCCCCGACTTGTTCAATTGGATATGGGGGTGTACATATTCCCACCATAATACCTGTTCTTGCCATATCTCCGTCCCGTTTAAATCCGTATGTAAATTATCTATGAATTAGTATTCGTATGTAAAATAAAATTACACACGAATATTTTTGGTATGTAATGAAGGGGTATTTTGTGAAGGATAAATTTCATATATAAAAATATATGAATATGTACATAAATAAAGACATACATTACATATAAATTTTATATACGGATCTTAAATAATAAAATATTAAAAAATTAAATTTGGAAAATATCTTTCTTTTAACATTGAAACTCTTTTTCTCGTGCTCACTCTACAATAATTCCTTTCGCGCTCTCGCAGTCATTGAACTTCAGTTGAAGGAGATGAAGCTTGGTCGAAATGGTTTGTTTTTTCTTTTTCACTATGTAGAGGTACGTGAGTGGAACCCAATTTCAATTTCGAAAATCTGTTTATGCCGAACAATGTTGTTGTTCTGTATTTGTATCAATTTGAAATTGTTATTCGTAAGTTGTATCAGTAGTTCTAGAAATCCCCAATTTCCAAACCTAGGGCGCTGATATCTTCATCTATTTGATTGTTGGACACAATAAATTCCTCTAATGAGCGCATCTCTTGTAGAAATAAGGTCAATCCACCAATCACACTGTACATACAGATTTTGTTCATTACATATAGATTTTGTCCATAGAAAAAATCAATTTTTTTTGTAGTGTTTGTTTCGCTAAAACAATTTTTGTTATTTCTCAACCATTGAATATATATGTTGATATTTGAAAAGTTTTCTTAGATCTCTAAGGTATTTTTCATCTTATCATACCCTTAATTATACATTTGTTTTCCTTTGTGAGATTTCTTTCAATAGTTTCTCAAATTGTTTCTAAGACACTCATTTGTTAATTTTTTAATATTTTTATTTGTTGTTTATTTTTATTATGTAGAATACTATTTTGATATATTTTATTTAATTATCTTTTATTTTCTAACTTATTATCAATCATACTGTAATTTTTCACTATAATTGTATAAATAACTTTTATTTACTACAATATAAAAATTTAATGTAATTTCCGTGAATATTTTTTATCACAATTCAACATATATTGAAGTTCAAAAGATATAAAATATAAGTCAAAATTTTATTATAATATTTATTATTTGTTCTTTGCATCATTTTGATCAAGTGATGTATTATAATTTTTATTAGTGTATAAAAAAGAGATTCATTAGAATTTAAAACATTGAAGTAAACAAATATTTAAAATATATTTTAATTTGAATATTTGTTTTTATTTTATATATTTTTTTAAAATATTTTAAATTTTATCAACTAATGTTTGCAAATATTTAAAATAAATTTTAAAAATAATTAATGTTTGCAAATTTAATAAATGTTTTGGTTCTAATGAAATTTTATATGGTATTCTAATACAAAATGTAAACAATTATAATTTATTTCAAAGTATTTGATATCGAAGAAATAACCATCCTCCTAATATTGAATATTTGATAATATTATGTTTTCTTTACCGTAATTTTTATTATTTTATAAAAATTAATTAAAACTAATATTGAAGTAGTAAAACGGTTACGGGTATGAGTACGAGATTATACACGTTACCTGGTGGAGATGAGGATGAGACAAAAGTTTGATAACCGTTGGGTCTAGGTATGGGGATGAATTTTTTCTATAGGGATGGGCATGGGATAGCGAAACTCGTCCCCGCTCCGCCCCATTGCCATCCCTAGTTGTAAAAGAGGTGAAAATGTATGCATTACAAAAATGATTTACAACTCGAAACAAGGAAATGTAATTGTGTATTTAAACTACATGGTAAACCAATGAAAAATGGTGGAGGATGGATTGTATAGTTACGATATGAATATCATAATCATAACTTAGTTGATATATTGTCAACACCCAATTTTGTCCGGCTAAATAAATAATAGAATAAATAATAATAATTTGTTTTTTCAAAAAAAGGGTCAAAAAAAAAATTAAAAAAAATATAAAATATAAAAAAATAAATAAGTTTTCTCTTTGGTTTTTTTTTCTTTGTCTAAATAATAATAATAACAGCATAATAATAATAATAATAATAATAATAATAATAATAATAATAAATAAAAAGAAAAAATTTTGTTTTAATCTTTTATGTATTTTCTTTTGAGGCTTTGTTTCTATTTTAGCTGAAAATACTCTATACACCCACACCGTTTTTTTCTTGCAACTAATGGCAGCCCAACATTTAATTTTCGCACCCCTACTCTATGCTTTGTCGTTTCTGCTCTAGATTAAGAAGTTAATCTAATAATTAGAAATAGAATATGTTCTAATATTTAGAATTATTTACTCTGATTTTTGTGCTCTGATTTTATGACACCTCCTTTTCCATATGAGGAAAATATTAATATGTTTCTCAAGAATATCTTTTTTGTAATTATAATTAATCTATCCTGATCACGTTTGATTTTGTGCTCTGATTTTATGACACCTCTTTTTTCCAGATAGAGAAACTAGTAATATAATTCAGGGTTAAATATGTTTTTGGTCCCTTAACTTTCAGTGAATTTTGGAATTAGTCCATTTTGAAACTTTGAACCAATTTAGTCCTTCATCTCTCGAAATACGTGGATTTAGTCCTTTTAATCAAATTTTGTTAGGTTTGTTTGATGTTTCTTACACATGTTAGGATTCTATTTCAGTTGTTTATACTGTTTGACACATTTTTGCTTTAATGTTAAGTCAAATATTATTGTGAAACAGGCTTAAAATGTCAAATAAACTTAACAAAATTTGATTAAAAGGACTAAATCCACATATTTCAAAAGATGAAGGACTAAATTGGTTCAAAGTTTCAAAATGGACTAATTCCAAAATTCACTGAAAGTTAAGGGACCAAAAACATATTTAACCCTATAATTCAAAACAATATCTCTTTTACTAATTAGAATCAATTTTGCTGATCACGTTTGATTTTGTGCTCTTTTTTTTCTATGATTTGATTCCCATATTGTAATAATATTAAGACCAGTTCTTGCCTTTTAAAACTCGTTGTAATTAAGCCAGACCTTTATTACGAGATTACATTAGATTTATAATCTTGTGTATATAAACCCATCAGAAAAAGAAGAAAGAAATTTTTTCTCTCTCAAAAGTTTCTGGAGACCTCTCTCACCCTAAGCACACATTCTCTTTTAACCCTCCCACATAAAAAACCCACTCACCTTCGATCACCACGCACACGTGCTTCTTAGTGTTCCAACGCAACTATTGTAAGTCTGATCTCCTGTTCAGGTTCGCAAAATTAATTTTTTATTGTGTTATGCAGTATTTCTCGAGATGTGTTTTTGATCTTGGTTGAATTTGATGTTTTCACTATTTATTTTTTATATGAAAAAAACATTACTGTCATGTATTTTTTGGGTTCATTAGTTACGAATAAATGAGAGATCTCATATTTTAGCATTTTATGAATATGTTGTGTCATGTTTTTCATATTAAGTTTTTAAAAGCTTTTATTTTACATTTTACAAAGAATAATATATATATATATATATATATATGTTTAATCCTAAACATTATTTTCTAATATTTTATTTATTTATTTATTTGCCTAATATTTTCATAAATTGAATATATAATACTAACCATTTTTTTGGTATCATATCTTATTTCAAAAGTTTTTTTTTTCTTTAAAGAAAATAATGATAAAAACATAATTTAAATACCTTTTTAACTTTTAAAATGTATAAGTGCTCGTTTAACCGCTCGCGTTGACTTAGAACTTAATACCTTCGCTTTTCTATAAGATTACTAAAAAAAATATACAAAATTTTCAAATATTAAAAAAGAGTGATATCAACATCTTCTAACAAATTGTTTTCAAAAAGTCTTTTTCATAAAGAACTACGTGACCTTGATTCTCCATTATGAATGGAGATACGTAGGAGCAAGGAGTAATCCTTGTCGGGCCCAAAAAACAAAGAAAATCTTTTTTGTTTCCTTTGTTTTTCTTTGTCATCTTTATTTATTTATTTTTTATTTATTTATTTATTTATTAATTGTATTTTATTTATTTATATTTTATTTCTTTTTTTAAAATAAATATTTAAAGGAGACCACATCAATTTGTATTTTAATTAAAGGTATCGTCTTAGGATGGATGTAGGGTGCTAATACCTTCCCTACGCGTAATTAACTCCCGTACTCCCAATCTCTGTTTTTGTACACCTTGCTCTTTTTTATGGTTTTCCATAGTTTCCTATAATAACTATGGTGACGACTCCAAAACTCTTTTTTACAAATTTTATTTTTTGGTTCGTCATCCCGTCGCGATTTCGGTTGTGACAGATGGCGACTCCACTAGGGACTTGAGAGTTAGGCCATTTAATTAAATATATAAAATTGATGTGGTTGTTTCAATTTTTTTTTGTTTTGTTTATTATTTTTTTCTCTCTTTTCTTTCTCATTCTTTTTTTTTCGTCTTATATTTATTTGTTTTATTTTATTTTATTTTATTTTTCATTATTTATTATTATTATTATTGTGTATATTTTTGTTAATTTTGGATGATTGTTATTTTATTTATTTATTTATTGTTCATATTACTTTATTTTTATTCTTGAATTTTGAATCCTAGGATATGTGACTTTATTATATATATTTGTCTGTTTTTTTTTTCTCTGTTTGTTTGCAGGAAGGGGTTTGGTATGCATTATCCTCCCTTCACACATACACACTATGCGCATGACATGAGTGGGGCCCTATACCCGGGCCTGAGTAACTTTAGAAATAGAAGGGATTGTGTAGCAGTGTCACAGTGGATGTACTTCCCAAGTGGTCATTGTGAGAACCCCAGCTAGAGTTTGTTTGCTTCATTGGTACTCCCACCTCTTGTTGTTTACCAACTGTCGTGGGAAATGCCATGAAGTGGGCCATAGCTCTAGTGACCTTGATATTTAGGTATTAGGAAACCATCCTGGTAAGCGCATGTATTTTACCTTAGATCCATTAGGCGTCAAACCTTTGTTAAGGCACAAAGGGAGATATACACTTTTTTTATTATTCCTTGGTTTTTTATTTTTATTTTATTTATTTATTTATTCTCTTTCCTTTTGATTTTTGAATTAGTAATAAAATCATGCATAACATATTATTGCATCCATGTATTTATCATGTCATCATCATATTTATTTAATTTTAGGTCCGAAATTATAAAGTTGTGATTAAGTTTAAAAAGAAATGGCAAATTAACATGGAATTTGGAGTTGGGGGACAGTTAGATTTTGATGCTTTGAAGAAAAAAAATTATCCTTTAGGGTTATAGAAGAGATGAAGAGCATGATATCTAGGGCTAGAAATTAGGATTTTCTTTCTTTTGCATTTGATTTATGAGCTTTTCAGAGGGTGGGTTTGTGTGGACTCTTTTCCATGTCAATTTCTATTACTCACAACTTTATAATTTCTTAATAAAATAAACGATTTGCATTATGTTTTTCCTTCCTTTTCTTTTCTTATCTTTTTTTTTTGTTCAATAAAAATAATAGAGCAAAAATAATAATAAAAAAATACTGCAAGGCCAAGGCACCCTTATAGGACGCGAGCAAATAGTAAAAACATGGAGGATTGGGAAACCGCACAAGAGACAATAAAAGCAGATATCAATCAGCTAAAGGACCAAGTAGGTCAAATCTTGGGGGACTTGAAGTCCTTAAGGGTTTCAGGAGAAGCTTCATCAGTAAAGGGTGAGGAAAGCACTCACGACGCTATTATTTCTTTTCCAACGTACGGATTGCCATCGGGTTACACCACACTTGTTGGAGAATATTCAGAGGCTGAACATGCTTCCTTCTCATTCCCAATCAATACTTCAAGGAATGAAGCAACTACCTTTGCGGAACAACGAGTGACTGTAATACCCAAGCCTTTAAACACAACTGTCGGTGATGACTCTTTGGGCAAGATTACACCACACCCTACTATGCAAGCCATATCCGTTGATGTTGAGGGAACCAAAACTAAATTGGAAATTTTAGAAGAACGACTATGAGCTATTGAGGGAGGTGAAAACTATGGGTTTGGCGATATTGCCAGTTTAAGCCTAGTTCATGATGTCACAATACCTCACAAGTTTAAAGTTCTGGAGTTCGAAAAGTACAAGGGTACCACATGCCCTAGAAGCCATCTAACCATGTATTGTCGAAAGATGGTTGCCTATGCTTATGATGACAAATTGCTAATCCACTTCTTCCAAGACAGTTTGGCTGGGGTAGCATTGAGTTGGTATACACACTTGGAAGCGTCTCACATTCGTTCTTGGATGGATTTGGTAGATGCCTTTTTGAAACAGTACAAGTATAACATGGATATTGCGCCAGATCGGTTGCAATTACAAAACATGGCCAAAAGGGATGCTGAATCATTTAAGGAGTATGCACAACGATGGAGAGAGCTTGCTGCTCAGGTGGAGCCTCCTCTTCATGATAAGGAAATGGTGGCAATGTTTGTGAGCACGTTACAACCACCATTCTATGAACACATGGTAGGGAATGTATCTTCAATTTTCGCTGATATCATCATCATAGGTGAAAGGATAGAGATTGGGCTAAAAAATGGAAAAATTACATATAGCCCGCTTGCGGCTACAACTCCTAAAAAGCCCGATTTCAGTCTTGGGAAGAAGATGGAAGTAGATGTGCACGCAGCATCAACAATACCTAAGTGGGAAAATCAGACTCTTGCTTACCAAGCACAATCTCTACAACAGGGATCATATCAATCACAACACAATAACACTTGGAAAACTGAGGCTAACACAAATCCCAACCAGTCTTTGGGGCAAATCACTAGTCCTAGAAGGAATCAAGAAAAGAATTATATTCATTTCACTCCTATTCCTGTGACTTACACGGAGTTATTGT
>Ga0214543_1007115_pt1 | contig 19436 bp, 29 predicted proteins | sample CNSS2metaG_FD_160094 | JGI IMG/M metagenome (GOLD analysis project Ga0214543, IMG submission 160094) | Root nodule microbial communities from cowpea collected in UCLA plant growth center, Los Angeles, California, USA - CNSS2 | ecosystem: Host-associated > Plants > Roots > Nodule | place: USA...
AAAAACAAGATTACCAAATTGTCATGTATTTTAAATATGATTTAAAATTATCATTATATAACTTTGATTTGTTGTAGTAAAAATATTAATATGTATAAATGAAAATAACATATTTTATTAAAAAAAAAATTATAAAACAATGTAATAAAAAATTTTATAATTTATACTTAGTTTTTAAGCCTTATTTTATAATAATTTTAAAATTTTCGTTATCAATTATTTTTGTAAAAATAATTCCCAAATTCCATATTTTTTCATCATTTTTATTATTAAGCTGAAAAATAAATTGCGGACATAATTGTAATCTTGATATCACCCTTGTAACGTCCCAATTAATTAATGAGTGTAATTAAAGGAAACGTCACGTAATTATAACATAACAGCGCAGTTCTGGAGTTTAAACGTAAGACCTTACAAAAAAAATAAGGCACACCACGATGCCACAAGAGATAAAAGGAGTATTACAAAAGTCTACTGGAACACTAGCATATAAAGATTGACGAGTACATAGGCCATAGCCCTCAAGATATCCCAAGAACACTAAGCTGTAGAGTCGCCTCCTCCCCGATGACCATGATGATCCCTCGCGTCTACTTCCATCAATAGATTGATGATCATCGCAAAGATAGAAACACGACATACAAGACAACCAACAAGAAAAGGGTAAGCTAGAGCCAATCAACATCTTTCTCATACAATTAAACATACTTTCGCCACCCAATATAAATACCACATCCAATCATGTTAGGACTCTTCAATCAATACACTACGACTCGACTCGACTCATCCGGATACGTATAACTTAGTCAGATTCAGCGGATGCTTGCACTTGTGGTGGATACCTCTGCTCAAACCTGAGCTGCTCATCCCCGAGCTATGTGTTACAAATGTCACGATGAATCAATTCTCCCTCACCACAAGGTTAGCCCTTAATGAATTTCAGGCCTCCTGCTACTCTCACCACAGGAGTCAGTCCGCTCTAAGTGAGACTAACTGGCCCCTTAGAGTGTCAGGATACAGTCCTTACCTTGAATCCTTACCTAGTTATACAGATGGGGCACCACCATGGACACCCACTAACAGGGGCCATGGAATTACGTCCCGACCACTGAAGCGCGACCCTGGAATTCTCACCTAGAGACCCCAAGGAATTATGCACTGACGCATACAAAACAAAATCCCGCAGCCAAAATAATATACACCATGCACGTATCCGTTACTTGTACCAATTTTTAAAGCCAACGCCTTTCATGTTCCAGGCCCAACTCATGTCATCTCATCATAAGTTATCCATGTACCAAGGATTTCCCCATCATATCTTTATCATGCCTCTTTCATACTAATCATTTCATTACAATCTCATGCGTAACTCATGTCAACCCATTATTCACAATTCATGACTTGTATCTCTCAATCATACTCATTCATATCAAACCTTTATCAAAATACTCAAAATCAAGCATGCATTATCCATACAAAGCCAAGAAAGCCATCCCACATTGCACTGTCTCGCCCAGCATCTCGCTCAGGCTGGAGGGTCTCGCTCAGGCGAGCCCCCATTCGCCTAGGCGAGGGCTCGAAACATGGAGCAGTAGCACCCGCGGGATCTCGCTTAGGCGAGACCCCTCTCGCTTTGGCGAGATGCTTGCTCGCTCAGAAACACAGTGGGTCGCCTAGGCGACCCTTCGTGGGAAAATACATAGGCGAGCCCCTGTTAATCTCGCCTAGGCGAGGCAAGCTCGCTTGGGCGAGTTTAACAGACTTCGCCACTGTTCCTCACAGCAATCAACACAGTTCATACTCCAAACAATATCACAGATCATGCCATACACTCATAGTCACATATTTTCACGAAAATCACAGAATACCATCAAAACTACCATCCAAACACCGGACATAGAGGGTTCTAGCTTCCCTTACCTGGGAATAAGCTAGCAAAAGACCCGACACGAGCTTGACCCTAAACAGCGGAACACAGTCCTCAAGAGGTGACTCCCAGAGCTGGAAACCATGACCAACAGCGAAAACATTAGTTACTAGAGTAACTGTGGGGAAAACAAACACTAACGGAAGGAGTACTTACGTAAGAAGGGGAAACGGGTTCGAACTGGCGTGCTCACGGTGGTCCCCAAACCATAGCAGAGCTCTAGCGCGGAAGGGAAAGGTGACGGCAGCTGCGTTTCTGCGAGAGTGAGAGTGAGAGTGGAATTAGGACAGACCTAAGGATTTTATACGTTGGGCCGGCCTTAGGCCCACTTACAAGGGCAGCCCACTAACTTTAGGGCAGAAAAGTTAAAAGATTTTAAATGGGCCTTACAACCCTCAAACCATTGCATAACATAAGATGATTGAAAAATAGAGGAATTTTCCACTTATTTCCGCTCTCTCTCCATCAACGTTGATTGGAGGGAGAGGGAGAGGATGAATTCAAGTGTATTATAGTGTGAAGTTTGTGTTGTTCACTGTAAGTGGATTAAAGGTGAAAGTGGGTGGATTTAGAGTAAAGTTTGTTAAAGTTTGTTAGTGAATTGATGGATGTGATAGATTAAAAGTTATATTTAAATCAAGGAAAAGTAAGATTACCAAATTGTCCTTTATTTTAAAAATAATTAAAAATTTTCCTTATATAAGTTTGATTTGTCGTAGAAAAAATATTAAAATGTAAAAATGAAAGTAACATATTTTAATAAAAAAATATTTATAAAATAACGTAATAATATATATATATATATATATATATATATATATCGCATAACATTAATTATCATGTTGAGCCTCGAATTTGCTTGATAATTAAAATTTCAAAATTCTCATTAATTATCATGTTGAGTCAAGTGAATAAAAAATAATAGTATAAGGAACTAATAATTGATTAAGCTGAACTAGTAATATATAAAATAAAATAAAAAAAACGTTACGTGAAAGAAAAAAAGACCCATGTTTGTTTCTGTTTGCATTGCTCTTTTTGAACCTCTTTTATGATATTTGCATCTTTAAGCTTCATATGACCAAACTACTTTGCGCACCCCTGTTTCTTATGTTTTGCACCTTCGTTCTTTTACTTTGTGTGCCCTCTGTTTTAGTATTTGCACTCCTCTAATAATCATCAAAAATTTAGGTTTTTCACACCTGTGTTATGGTATTCATGCCTCTACTTTCATGTTACTTGATGATTCATTTCTTTTGTATAAAATCATTATCTCCTTTCACATCAAAATTTTTAAAAATTGAAGATTATTAATTATCATGTTAAGTCTCAAACTTACTTGATGATTATAATTTTCATTAGAATTGAATAAACTTTAATTATCATGTCAAGTCCTAGACTTGCTTGATAATAATTATTTTTTATAACTTTAATTATCATATCGAGTCTCGAACTTGCTTGATAATCATTTTTCATAACTTTAATTATCATGTCGAGTCCCAGACTCGCTTGATAATGCTTATTTTTCATAATTTTAATTATCATGTCGAGTCTCAGACTTGCTTGATAATTATACCACACCGAGCCAATTTAACCAAGTTATAATAATAAACGATCACCATACCTACATGCAAAATCATTCAAGTAACCGGCTTGGGCTGACCTAAGCCTAACCGGCCTGAACCGGTAACATAAGACGCTAAAAGGAATAACCCGCCTAGGACAGCATATGAGCAATGGCAGCACAAGTCGCCGAAGGGAGTAGTCGATTTATGCCGACCACCTTAAGATACTCAGTGAAACCAAAGCCCCCATGATATCCAATGAGCCCCCGATAGTCGAGACTAAGGGCCTAGGCCCACCGATGGCCCAAACCAAGGCCCAACCAATGGAATGGGCAAACATAATTAATAATCTATAAATATAGATGGACCCCACAAATTAAAGGTATGCATTCATTACTTCATTAATCACCTGATTTGACTTTTGAGAGCTTTTGGCTGACTTAAGCTTTGGAGTCCCTTCTACAGGTAGCCCCTCCCAGGTCCAAGCCGATATATGCTAACTGGGAAGAGGCCAACCAAGGAGATAACGGACTATATGAGTAAGGTGACACTTGTGCCTAACTGATCTTATTGTTCTCTGTAGGAACAATAATCATTTTCAATAACTTTAATTATCATGTCGAGTCCCAGACTCGCTTGATAATAACTATTTTTCATAATATAAATTATCATGTCAAGTCCTAGACTTGCTTGATAATCATTTTTCATAACTTAAATTATCATGTCGAGTCTCAGACTCACTTGATAATCATTATTTTTCATAACATTAATTATCATGTCGAGTCCCGAACTCGCTTGATAATCATTATTTGTCATAATTTTAATTATCATATCGAGTCCCGGACTTGCTTCATAACCATTATTTCTATAACATTAATTATCATGTCGACTCTTGTACTCGCTTAATAATCATTAGTTTTTATACTTTTTAATTATCTTTTTAGGTCCCTGATGTGATACCCCCTTTTTTATACTCTCATTCCAGAACACTGAAACCCATACACCCCACTCCTGCCTCTTCTCTCTTTGCCTCACCACCACTCTCTACACAGTTACCCTTAATCACTCTCTATCTAAATCCCTTTCCTTACACTTGGAACAGCTTCTGGAAGAGTGATCTCAACAGAACCTCCTGCTGTCTCCGCTTTTAGCTCCCCTTCTTCTAGATAAGTCTCCATTTCTGTTTTGGGGTTCAATTTCAGCTTAAACTCGAAATTATGTTTCTGTTCTGAGTTTAATAAGGGGATTCTTTCATTTCTTGGGTCTTGATGATAAATTCTTTAGGTTGAACTAAAGAATTTCGCTTTTCCCCTTTGAAGTTGCTTTTACCAAAGCATTCACTAGAAAAATGCAAGGGAAGCTGACCTTTCACTCTAATTTCGCATAAACATTGTTGATTAGGGTTAGAATTGCATGAATTGTGTGTTGATTGATGGGTGGGAACAATTATGTGTGGTGAGTTACGAATTTGGCATGAACTGTGTGGCTTGCATGTGAAAACAGATTGGTATTCTGATGATTTTGCCCAGGCGAGTAGCTCTCACCTGAGCGAAAATACCAGAATTTCACCCCTATTACTGCACGAAGTCTCGCCTAGGCGAGTTGGTTTCGCTTAAGCGAGAGTCACTCTTGTTTAGGCAAAATAGCATAGCCTGAGCGAGAATTCATTCAAATGTTGGGGTTGCATTCTGTTTGAAGTCTCGCCTAGGCGAGAGTGGCTCGACTAAGCGAGACAACTCTCTAGCTCTGGCGAGATCCTCCAAGATTCACTGCAGAATTGGATTGTCTTCTCTGTTTTAGATTAAATGAAGCTATGCTAAGTGGATTGATGTGATAATTGTCTATCTTGTACGTGAGTTTTATGAATAATAGTATACGTGATGGAATTGTGTGAATTTGGTTTATTTGAGAATGTGATGGAATTAGGATTTCAAGGTAAATTCTAAGGATGATGGCTTTAGTGAATGTAAGGACATGAGGACTCATTTTGGTGGTATCTTGACGCTCCGATAACTATTAACACTCATATAGAGTATAATGGATTATGGCGGGAGGAGTAGTAGGAGGTCCTAGTTTATGGACCCGATCCGTCATAGACGTGAAGGGGACTTACCCTAGGAGTGGTTGGGTGAATACCCCTTGTGCCAAAAACTCTGCAGAGTTTGGGAACCATCACAGGTGCAAGCCACTAAGAGCTCAATGTCTCTTACATAATCTGGATATCGAGTCTAGAATCATGAATGCGGGTTATGATTGTGGTAATTTGAACAATTCTGATAAATGTGATAAACCTTGATTCATGTTTAACTAATAAATTGCATGATTTCTCTTTATTATGTTAGCTTACCCTTCTTGCATATGTTTGTTTTGTGTGTCTTTCTCTTTTGCAATGATCGCCTTTAATGATTGGCTTGAGTAGACAAAAGTGCAGGTGAGGACACACCCCTCCTGGATAGGAGTTGAGTTGTGACTGAGCGTTTCCAGCAGTGGCTTTCACTCTTTATTTTTCGTAGATGGTTGGGTGTTTTGTAACCCCTTTCTTAGTGTAGGCTGTGTGTATAGGCAGTACATGTGTGCTTATTTTTGGATGACTGTATTGATATTTTATATCGGCCTATCCCTATCATCTGCTTTTGAATTATCATAATATAATGTTTTGTTTGATAGCGTAAAAACTATGAAAACGGGATGTTACATTTTTGGTATCAGAGCAGTGGTTCCTTTAGGATCTGTAGGTGTGAGCTTGCTTAGTTTCTGTTGTGTGTCCCTTGTAGTGTCTTTGGCATGATGGTGGTATTTGTTAGCTAAACTGATGGTTCCTTTCTTTGTGTGGTCAGAGCTATGGCACCTAGGCATCATCCTCCTCCTATTCCAAGCCCAGATAATCCTCATTTGGTGGGAGCAATTGAGGCGATGATTGCAGCCATGCAACAACAGAATGCTAACATGGTGAATCAACAAAACCTAGCCTTGCAACAGATGGAGTCTGCAAGACTAGCAACAGAGGCGACTCAGTAGAGGCACTTGGAAGCCCTGCATCAGCTAGGAGGAAATCGTTCAGCCGTTGGTTCTTCCCAAGCTTCACTACCACGAGTGCAAGAGTGGAGTTTGGAGGATTTCCTACAACATCATCCATCCCGTTTTGATGGCAAGGTTAGCCGGATGTAGCCAATCAGTGGATGTGGGACATGGAACAAATTTATGATGCAAAGAGATGTCCTGCAGAGAACATATTAGCATACACTGAGTATCTTCTTGCTGGAGAGGTCGTGCATTGGTGGTCCAGCATGAAGATGATGTTGGAAGATAGCAGGGAACCCATCACTTGGGAGCTGTTCAAGAAGAAGTTTTATGCTGAGTACTTCCCAGATAGCGTGAGGTACGGAAAGGAGGTTTAGTTCTTGCAGCTGATGCAAGGAGACATGTCAGTGTCAGAGTATGCTGAAAAGTTTAAACAGCTAGGCAGATTTCACATCTTAAAGATGGCAGAGGACTGGCAATGTAGAAAGTTTAAGAATGGGTTGAGAGGTGATCTTAAACTCATGGTGGCTCCACTCTCTATCAAGGAATTCCCTGCCTTGGTAGAGATGGCAAGAGTGATGGAGAAACTTAAGGCTGAAGTTGAAGCTCAGTAGAAGTCTCAACAGAAGGTGGGAGGACCATCTAGATCTACGAGAAGACACAACGACAGGAGGAAGCCATACTCTAGGCCTCAGCCCTAGGGGCCTAGGAGGTTCTCGCATGAGCCTCAACAATCTTAGATTTCTAGGCCATAGTGCTTTCATTGTGGAGGGCCCCATATGAGGAGTACTTGCCCCCAGCTTACTGGCAGGAGAACATGCCATAGATGTGGTCAAGAGGGCCACTTCATCAAGGATTGCCCCGTTGGTAGGAGTACAGTGTCGAGGCCTCCATCGCAGCCTCAGCCACATCAGACGAGGGGAGGTGTGAGACCTTAGGCAGTTGGTCGAGTGTATACCGTGACGGGTGTAGAGGCAGCTGGATTAGGTAATCGTATCATCAGGTCTTGTATGATTACTGGTAGGAGTCTACATGTTCTGTATGATTCAGGAGCGACACACTCCATTGTGTCGGAATCTAGAGTGATAGAGTTGGGTCTTCCGGTGAAGGAGCTCTAGTATGACCTGGTGGTGTCCATGCTTGCTTCTGGATTAGTCAGAACCTCGACAGTGTGTGCTAGGTGTATGGTCGAGGTTTAGGGACACAAGTACAGGGTAAACCTTATCTGTTTACCTTTGGAGGGGTTAGATGTCATCTTTGGAATGGATTGGCTATCTGCCAATCACATTCTCATTGATTGCAACGAGAGAAAAGTGTTGTTTCCTAGCTTGGAGGATGAAGATCTGTTGATGTCCTCATAGTAGGTGGATAAAGCAATGAAGGAAGGATCTCAGTGTTTCTTGATTTTGACTCAACTATCTGTTGAGACTGGAGGCGAAAATATGGAGACATATATGGTAGGGGACTTCTCAGATGTGTTCCCTGAGGACGTGCCTGGCTTACCCCTTTCTAGGGAGAAAGAATTCTCCATTGATCTGGTGCCAAGAGTAGGGTTAGTGTCTATAGCACCCTACAGAATGGCTCCTGTTGAGCTAGTAGAGTTGAAGAAACAGATTGAAGAGCTCCTAGAAAAATAGGTTATCAGACCTAGTGTATCACCTTGGGGAGCGCTAGTGTTACTAGTTAAAAAGAAAGACGGTAGTTCTAGGCTCTGCGTGGATTACAGGCAACTGAATAAGCTAACCATCAAGAACCAGTACCCTCTCTGCCAAGGATAGATGACTTGATGGATCAGTTGCACGGTGCTATAGTGTTTTCCAAGATTGATCTGAGATCAGGATACCATCAGATTCGAATCAAGTCTGATGATGTGCATAAGACCGCTTTCAGATTCAGATATGTGCATTATAAGTATGTAGTGATGCCGTTTGGTGTGACTAACGCCCCTGCCTTGTTCATGGATTACATGAACAAAATCTTCAGGCCATTCCTAGACAAGTTTGTGGTGGTTTTCATCGACGACATCTTGATACACTCCCGAACTCATGAAGAGCATGTAGAGCATCTGAGAATAGTTTTGAGCATATTGAGAGAGAAGTAGTTGTATGCAAAGCGGTCAAAGTGTGAGTTCTAGATGACTTCAGTTCAGTTCTTGGTGTAACATCCCTAAGGAATATTACTAATATTTAATAATTATAATAGGAAAATAAAAATAAATTCCTCATTTAATATAATACCATTTCCCAAAAAACATGGGAAATTTAAAACTTAAATACACATGTAATAAAAACAAGAGTCCATAATTTATAAAACTAAAATAATATTCACTTGGCTCCCAAATGATTACATATTTATCTCAAAATCAAAAAAATAACATATAAAAAAAATCCCCAGCTATCCCTCGCTCTGAGTCTATGCATCTCCTGGCCCACCTGTCAAATCATCTGCTCCCGGATAACGAGTCATCCGATCATCGCCACACACACACAGAAAGGGTGAGTTATGCACAATATATAAAAAGATACATGAAATAAATATGCCACCTATCCCAAAAAAAACATAACTAAAATTTCATGATTTTCAAATTACCCAACCATAACCTCATAGTCCTTCATGAGTCATATACATGAACTAGGTCTTGGGACTTCACTATGTTCCCACGAAACTAACTCATTCGTGGTCCAACCCTATGAGCCTATCCCGCTCATAGTCCTGCCCTACAGACTCCTCGTCTGTAGTAAATCATCCAAGCCTCCTCAACTTGGACCCTAGCACACACGCAATCACCATACTATGGACTCCTCGCCCAATAGTAGCCGACGGGAACATAACAGTTCCTTGCCCATCGTGCGCCGGACATATGTAATCACCATACCAAGGACTCCTCACCCATTAGTAGCCGACGAGAACTCAACCAATTCCATGCCCATCATGTGTCCAACCATCAAGCACCTCCTAGACCCCTATTGGACTTAGTCCTTCAAGCCCAAACACCACACCACATGCATATACTTCCTATACTTAGGAAAAAGTAGCCAAATCACACACACAAGCACACACAAATATGGACATTCGCATAAACTCACTTAAGCTAGGGACTCTCGCCCAAGCTAAGCCCTCAGCCTCGCTTAGGCTAGTTCACCTCGCATGAGCGAGCTTAAAACAGTGGTCGCATCATGTTATCTCGCTTAGGCGAGATCTGTTCGCCTAGGCGAGATCATCTCTCGCCCAAACACCCAATTCACTCTCGCCTAAGCTACAATGCAAGCAACACATCCAACTTGATCACGACATCTCGCTTAGGCGAGACTGTCTCGCCTGAGCGAGACCCTGGTTCGCTCAAACCCACAAAACTCCTCGCTTGGACGAGGTTTCGCGCTCAACACACTCAGGTCGTCGTGACCTCGCTGAGGCGAGTGTCTCTCGCCTGAGCGAGAGACCAAGTCGCTCAAAAATCCAATCAGTCGCTTGGGCGAGATGCTCAACCCTTATACCAGTAGTGAAACCCTGTAACTCTCGCTTAGGCGAGATCAATCCGCTTTGGCGAGAAATGCAGTATTCTTGTCCTAGTTTTGTGCGAACCAAACCACAACCATACCAAAACATAATTAACACATTACCAAGCACAAAATAATGACCAACAATCATTAGGATAGGTCCTATATCATCCATTTAAAATATCCCAACTCGAGATTGAATCATCTCTAACCATTCCATACCCAAAACCCTCATTCTCAAACCAATAACTCAGCCAATTCTTAACCACAGTGCATATAATCCAGAATTCATACCATAGAGATTTCGATTGAGATGATAATGACACATAATCATATACAATTCATGCAAGTTACACACACAAAAGAGGCAGCTCCCCTAACCTAGAGTTTTTAGTCAAAAATTGAGAAGGTAGAACGCTCCTCCTCAAGCCAATTTTTGTTGCTTCTCTCACAACCACTAACCAGCACTGCCAAAACCCTTACTTCTACCTATAGTTGGGCTTTTATAGGTGTCTTGTTAATGGGTTTAAATGAAAACACGAAAATACCCTTAATGAGGTGTTATACATTTCAATTTAAGGGTAATTATAGTGGTTTAATACTGGTTTTTCAGCCCTTTGGTTGCTCTTCCCTTTGATTTTTACCTTTTCCCTTTCAATTCCACTCCAAGCTAGAATTAGCAAAAATAAAGGCTACTTTATGTCCAACAAGGTTTGAACCCGTGACCCTCCACTCATGAGGCCAAAGCACAACCACTATGCCAATTCACATTTAGTGATACACTCCAATCAATGTAAGTTTACAATACCAATTCCATACTCATACATATCATTAAAATCAATAATAAAGAACAACACATAATTGGCATACATAGGACTCGAACCCAAGTCCTCTCACACAAACCAAGTACTCTTAACCATTTGAGCTAGTACTTTTCCACGTCACATAAAACAATAATTAATGCCATAAAGGTGCTTTCTACCCGCATTTATTAATTTATTAATTATTTAATTAATTAATTTTCACGGGTCTTACACTTGGGGCACATGATCTCGGCTCAGGGCATATCTGTGGATCCATCTAAGGTGGAAGCTGTGTTAAAATGGGAGCATCCTAAGTCAGTAACTAAGATAAGAAGTTTTGTGGGGCTGGCTGGCTACTTTAGGAGGTTTATTGAGGGATTCTCCAAGATAGCGGCACCCTTGACTCAGCTAACTCGTAAAGATCAACCTTTTGCTTGGACCGACCAGTGTGAGGAGAGCTTCCTAGAGTTGAAGTAAAAGTTGAGTAGTGCCCCAGTGTTGGTGATTCCTGATACCAATAGATCCTTTGAGGTTTACTGTGATGCTGCAACACAACTGGTAGCATCTGCTGGTTTGCTAGGGGTGTTAAAGGTCAGGTTGGGGGTTCGATTCCCACTAGCAACAACCTACCCAGTATGAATGGACGGAGAAGGGTGAGGGGTTGGGGTGGATCGGGCTGTAGTAACCTGACAGCCTCTGGGGCCCGAGGAGGGGTAGCCAGGGATGTTACAGCTGACGCCTTAAGCAGAAAAGTGGTCCACGCATCTCATATGATGGTCAGGGATTAAGACTTGGTGGAGCAGTTCAGAGACATGCGGTTACAGGTGGTTTTAGGTGAGGGTGTGATTAGATGCAACCATCTCACTGTGTCTAGTGACTTCCTTATCCTGATAAAAGAGAGGCAACTATCTAACCCCAAGCTACAGAAGACGGTGGAGTTGTTTGGCACCGAGAAAGCCAAGGACTTCATGATAGGAAGTGATGGGGTGTTAAGATTCAGAGGCAGGGTCTGACTTAGAGCTGAAAGGTATGATTCTTGAAGAAGGGAACAAAAGTCATTTTAGCATGCACCCAGGCATGACTAAAATGTATCATGACCTGAAAGAATCCTTCTGGTGGTCGGGCATGAAACAAGACGTTGCTCGGTATGTGTCGTCATGCTTAACCTATCAGAAGGCTAAGACAGAGCATTAGAGACCTAGAGGGATGCTACAACAGTTGGAGATACCGGAGTGGAAATGGGATAGCATTGCTATGGATTTTGTTACCCATTTACAACAAACCGTGAGGAGCCACGACGATATATGGGTTATAGTAGACCGCCTGAACAAGAGTGCCCACTTTTTAGCAGTGAACCTGCGGATGTCCATGGCGAAGCTAGCGTAGTTGTATATCAATGAGGTCGTGATGTTGCATGGTGTGTCGTCGAGCAATGTCTGTGATAGAGATCCACGATTCACCTCCCATTTCTGGCAGACGTTGCAGGATCCTATGGGTAGTAGATTGGCTATGAGCTCAGCTTATAACCCTCAGACTGATGGCCAGTCTGAGAGGACAATCCTATCTCTTGAGGATCCCTTACGAACGTGCGTGCTAGACCATCTATGATGAGCGATCCTCAGTGCAGATAATTGGTGGAAATGCAATGGAAACTCGATTAGGGTTCAGATCACTCTCGTTTCTCACTGAAACGCACACACTCACAGTGTTTGGAACCCTAGGAGGAGAAATCCTCATCTAAAGTGAAAGTGAGCTCTAAAATTGGGGATAAAGCTCTCAAATTAATCAAAGCTGTCATTACAATGAAATGGCTTCCATTTTATAGCTCGAATGGCAACCGTGTGAAAACAGAATAGAAGAAAGTGGATGCCATCTAACAAGAATCCTAACGGCAAAGGTGTGAGGTGCGTGATTTGTAACTCTAGCAAAGGGTGGCACGCGTGATGGGAAAACCCTAACACAGGATGGAATGCGTGATGGGAGAAGAAATGAAACCCTAGTTGTCCTAAACGTGCCAGCAACCCATGGATGAACCCTAGATGAAAAAAAAAAGAACTTGGGCGGGCAGAGGGAAATGAACCCAGCAACGCTCCCAGATATGATGAAAATTGGTGTTCTGATTTGTGATTCCCAACTATGAAATTTTCTTTTTCTCTATCTCACGATTAAAATCAAAGGAAGGTGGTATGAATGTTCTTCTCATGCATGCTCTCAACTCACTTCAATTTTGAATGGGAGATTTTCTTCCTTTTTCTACTTTAGACTGCCTATAATCCCACCACTCTTTTGCATGTCCTACAAAACTAGAAATGCACAAAGTAAGAAAATAGTATTTACTATGTCTAAGATGGAATGAATGCACCAAATCATCTATTTCCCTCTCCCAAGATATGTATGATAATGCACTTATGTCCTCATAAAAGAAAGGAAATGTACTCTCAAGTGTATGATGCATTTTATCCTCACAATGGCTACCTAAATGCAATTCACGATACGAATGAAAACTCATCTTGCCAAACACACTTATCAAACAATTTTTTCACGAACAAACTTTGGGAATTTTTAAAGAGAATATAAAGGAAAAGATTTCTAGAGATGTTCCTAGGAAAGGGAGGTGAGTCTCATGGACAGGCTTAGAAACCAAACCTTTCCTAGCCAGAAATTTCTAAATTTCTTTCACAAAATATATCAATAAAATCTCCCAGCAAGAAAAATCTTTGTTGTGAAAAACAACTTTCAAAGTGTGTGAAATCCTATGACCAAAGAAAGGTCAACTAAGTGTTTTGCACCTAGATATCACGGTGACCTAAAACATAGAAGCAATCATACAAATTACACAAAACCTGGACATTTAAAACATAAAGGTAGAAAACATAAAAACTGAAAACATAAACTAGACGAAAATCCAAAGTGAAAATTCAAGTGGCCTTTGGAACCCCTTGAATCTCACACTACACGTTTAAAAAACTATTACAATTAAATGCTAAGGATGGGATTGCTCTAAAGCATTTTCCCACCTAAGCCAAATGAAGCAAATACAAACATAAAACTGAAAAAATTTACACAAAGTTCGTGACATCAAAATAGGAATCACAAAAGAAAAGAATGCTGCAGTTTGCTCTCAAACTCTCGGCTAGTGTTGGAATTTGTCCCAGCTCACACCTATGAATCTCTCGTGGTGCACTCCATCCAACATCATGTGGTGCTCTCAAGTCCCACTGACTCCTGTGTTCCCTTGGTAGTGTACCTCCCAACAGGTTGACTCACCGCTCCACCTTCAAGAAGAGGTGTCACCTACACAGATTTCCAAAATAGTGAGTTGGAATCAAAGTGAACCAAGAGCATGTACAGTCTTCCACATAAGAATAACAAAGCAGAAAGCAATAAAAGCTCAAATGGAAGAGGTGGACAACATCAAGTGAAAGATGTAATAGACAAACTCAAAGGATGGCCAACAAAGACAAGCAGGAAACAAGCTATTAAAGAAAGGAGGCACACAAAAGGAACCTAAAGAATGTGTCTAGAACAAGATGAACAAACTAAAATCAAAGACTCAAAATAAGTTGAATCAAGAGCATGTGCACATGAAATTGAATAGAGCAGTAGGCACTTTGTGAACTGTGCAAGACAACTTGTATTTTGCTGAAACAAATAATGTTCTCAAATTCAATAAAGACTGAATCATTATCTTTCAGATGCTTTTTCTTTTATCATAATCTTTTTCTTTTCACTGATTTCTTTCTCTTTTTCTTTTCAGCTCTAAAAAAACGTGTAGAATAGTGCACAACAGTATCAATATTCTACCACCAAATGAATGAACAAATGCACGTGACAGACTACAAGGATCCAACTCAAAAACAATTTGAAAGACACACACAAGGACAAATATAAAAAGACTCGGCCAGTGCAGAACAATGATCAATTTGCAGTAGATTTGAATCAATCACCAACACAGAGCACAAAAGTTGCAGCAGTTTAAAACATTTGACAATCTCAAAATCTGAACATGAGTGATCAAAGAAACTAGTAGAAAATCAAAGCAATAGCACTAGAATTGTGTATGCAGTCAATGAAGTAGGGCCACAACAAAAGCACTCAAGATACCACAACTGCAGTCAAATAGACAAGAAGGAAATAACTAACTGAAACAAGTTGAAAGACATTAATCTGACAAAACAGAATTTGCTAAACGAAAGCCAGGCTAGAAACTCTATTGCACTCAACAACAAAGGCCAAATATGATGTTCCAAACAGAATGTGCAATATTCATTAGTGCACAACAGGGTATAACCAAGGTAGGACACAACAACGATATGCAACTCAATCAGCACAGACAATCACAAAAAAATCTGCCAGTTATGAATCTGTTGGAAATCAGTGTAAGCAATGAAAATCAACCTTGGATAGGTGGAGAAATATTAGACACACTGATTTAACAATATAGAACACCAAAATATATTGTCTCATGGTAACTGATATTGCAAAAACTGTAGTGAAAACAATAACAGGATCTTGGCCAACGCATTCAAATTAAGAAACTACAGTGCTTCCAACACATAAACAGCATAGTGGAATGAAATAGATGCAGTATTTAAACTATGGAGCATAGAACTACTATACAAAATTTGCTTCAATCATAAGACTGCACACCAATACTGGAATGAAAACATGGTATTGGCTTTAAAATCAAGCATTAACTCAAACAACTTACCAAAACGCAGCAGATGCACAATGACCAGCAAAACTGAAGCAGTTTTCACATAGCATAAAAAATCAGATTGGATCATAGAATCAACTGATGCAAACAAAGAATCAAAGACTTAACAAAGATTCAGCCTATGTGTGGACCAAAACCAGCTAGGCTTCCAGTTAAACAATCTGAACAAAGTTAGATGTATCATCAAAATAATGGAAACATCACAGTTTGGTTAGCACAATCATTGGCGAGCCATTGTAATCTCAGAAACATTGACAGATTCAAATAAAATAAGAAAACCAGAAGCAGTTTACGCAGAAGTGAACAAGAACAATATCAATTGGTACTGCAGACAATTTGCTAATGATCTAATAGCAAATTCAGAACAAAACAAAACACATGAACCTACTTATGCGAATGAAACAATGAATGAAAGAGATGCAAGATTGAACACACACAAAATAGGGACAACATCTATAGAGTTGAGGACATATAAAATGAATTAACAAAACCTAAGACAAAACCACGAGATTATACAATTTAAAAAAATGGAAAAACCTAATTGACATACATTGGAATGGCAGAATCAAAGAGCTAGACATAAAATCATCATCAGCATTGATTCAGAAAATAAGAACAAATCTGCGTGAATCAATTTCAGCACAGAATTTTCAGCACACAGAATCAATCCCAGAAAATCAAACTCAAGCAAATTAGGAACAAGATTGAAATTCAAACAATGAAGAAGAAAAACACTAAGATAAGAGAAAAAACACTTATCTTTGAAGCGAGCCTAAACGCGGTGGTCCAACCGGTGAACCTGGTGCTCCTGATACTAAGTGATGAGCGATCCTTAGTGCAGATAATTGATGGAAATGCAGCGGAAGCTCGATTGGGGTTCGGATCACTCTCATTTCTCACTGAAACGCATACACTCGCAGTGTTTGGAACCCTAGGAGGAGAAATCCTTATCTAAAGTGAAAGTGAGCTCTAAAATTGGGGATACACCTCTTAAATTAATCAAAGCTATCATTATAATGAAATGGCTTGATATTTTATAGCTCGAATGGCAACCGTGTGAAAACAGAATAGAAGAAAGTGGATGCCATCTAACAAGAATCCTAACGGCAAAGGTGTGAGGTGCGTGATTTGTAACTCTAGCAAAGGGTGGCACGCGTGATGGGAAAACCCTAACACAGGATGGGAGAAGAAAGGAAACCCTAGTTGTCCTAAACGTGCCAGCGACCCATGGATGAACCCTAGATGCGAAAAAAAGAACTTGGGCAGGCAGAGGGAAATGAACCTAGCGACGCCCCTAGATATGATGAAAATTGGTGTTCTGATTTGTGATTCCCAGCTATCAATTCAATGGGTTGCTGTTACAGGCCCAATATGCTGGCAAAAGAATGCTTATGGTTGCTTCTTTTTATTTCAAATGTGACCCTCGTGTAAATGAACCAATGATGTATGAAAGCAAAGAATGTTTTTTCAAATCAGGCCCAATTACAACTCGTGCGAAGGAAGAAAGTTGACAGAAAAGGGCTGAAGTCATGAGTTTTATGTCAACGTTGGAAATAGGTTGTTGAAGAAACCTTGCTTTAATTGGGCTTTTGTTTGATACGTGTGCTGCAGGTTTCGGCCCAAACACACTGCACAGTAAAACCCATTTGTTAGACTGAAATTAAATCATTCAAAAATATGTATTTATTTAATGATAAAGAAAAACTAAATGGGCCAGGCCATTGACCCAAGCTGAAAAGCCTTGTAGGATGATATTCATCAATCTAGGTGCCTGGGATGAAGTCTTGCCCTTGGTGGAGTTTACATATAATAACAGCTTTCATGCCAGCATTGGCATGGCGCCTTATGAGGCCCTCTATGGTTGAAGGTGCAAGACACCTTTGTGCTGGTACCAGGATGAGGAATCAGTGGTGGTGTGACCAAAGCTATTGAGGCAGACTATTGAGAAGGTCAAGCTCATACAGGAAAGAATGAAAGCATCCCAGAGTAGACAAAAATCCTATGCTGATCAGAGGAGAAGACCCTTAGAGTTTGCACATGTGGATCATGTCTTCTTGAGAATTACCCTGACTACTGGTGTGGGAAGGCGATTCACTCGAAGAAGGTGTTTCCTAAGTTCATTGGCCCATATCAAATTCTGAGAAGAATTGGACTAGTGGCTTATGAGATCGCCCTGCCTCCTCAATTGACTAACCTTCACCCAATGTTTCACGTTTCGCAATTAAGAAAGTATGTGCCTGACCTCTCCCATGTGCTTGAGGTAGAAGAATTGCAGATTAGAGTAGATCGTTTAGTGGAGGTTCAACCTATTGGTCTTGGAAGGTTATAATCAAGAGGAAGGCATTGATTTTGATGAAAAATATGCACCTGTGGCTAGGCTAAAAGTTATGAGGTTATTGTAAGCATATGCATGCATGTTTAATTTCAAACTTTCTCAAATGGATGTGAAAAGTGCATTCTTGAATGGTTTCTTGAATGAAGAAGTGTATGTATCACAACCACCCGGCTTTGAAGATCACCTCTATCCTAATCATGTTTTCAAATTGAAAAAGGCTTTATATGGTTTGAAGCAAGCACCACGACAGTGGTATGAGAGGTTAAGCAACTTTCTTTTATCTAAAGGATATGCTAGAGGTGTTGTTTATAAACCACTTTTCATTAGAAAGCATGCAAGTGATGTAATACTTGTTCAAGTATATGTGGATGATATAATCTTTGGATCAAATAATAACTCCATGTGTGAAGAGTTTGTTGCAACTATGCAGGGATAATTTGAGATGTCTATGATGGGTGAGTTAACCTACTTCCTAAGGCTGCAAGTGAAGCAACTCAAGCATGGAACATTTTTAAGCCACTCAAAATACTGTTTTGATCTACTAAAAAAGTTCAAAATGGATGATTGCAAAGAGGCTGCCATTCCAATTGCTATAAACTTCCTTATGGATGGAGATGAGGCTTGAAACCAAGTTGATTCAACCAAATATAGAGGTTTAATTGGTTCCTTGCTATATCTAACTGCTAGTAGGCCGGATATACAATTTGGTGTTTGCTTGTGTGCTAGGTTTCAATCCAATCCAAAGGAATCGCCTTTCAAAGCTGCAAAACGGATTCTCAAGCATCTGAAAGGGACAACTAATGTTGGATTATGGTATCCTAATGAATCTAACATTGTTCTTAGTGGTTTTTCAAATTTTGACTATGCAGGATGCAAATTGGATAGGAAAAGCATAAGTGGCACATGCCATCTACTTGGATCAAGCCTAATAACATGGAATAGCAAGAAGCAAGCATGTGTAGCACTCTCTACAGCAGAGGTTGAGTACATAGCAGCTGGACATGCATGTGCTCAAAGCATATGGTTGAAGCATCAACTTATGGATTATGGAGTAAAGCTAGAGAAGGTACCTCTTTATTATGATAATACAAGTGAAATCAACCTAACCAAGATTCCAATCCAACATTCTAAAACTAAACACATTGAAATCCAACATAATTTCATAAGAGATCATATTCAAAAAGGTGATATTGAAATCATGTTTGTGAAAACTGAAAATCAATTGGCGGATTTATTCACTAAACCACTTGCAAGTGATAGATTCAATAAGCTTAGAATTGAATTAGGTGTTCTTGATGATGAAGGATTGACCCCAACTAAGGATGGAGGCAAATGCTTAAGAAGACTAAGCATGTTTAGAAAGGAAGTTCACTAATCCTTCAACCCTTTCATTTGTGTTTGCTATTTTTGATTCCCTAAGTTGACTTAGTTGAATCAACTTTAATTTACTTGTTGACCTTTGACTAGGTTTGACTTGTTGACTATAGTTGACTTGACTTAAGCCAACATGCTAATCTATGTTTATTTGCTTTGTAGGTTAATTAGGAGTAAGAAAGCAATGCTAGGTGGCG
>Ga0214543_1007120_pt1 | contig 19429 bp, 9 predicted proteins | sample CNSS2metaG_FD_160094 | JGI IMG/M metagenome (GOLD analysis project Ga0214543, IMG submission 160094) | Root nodule microbial communities from cowpea collected in UCLA plant growth center, Los Angeles, California, USA - CNSS2 | ecosystem: Host-associated > Plants > Roots > Nodule | place: USA...
TTTGATGAGGGACTAATTCCAAAATTTACTGAAACTTGAGGGACCAAAAACATATTTAACCCTTAATAGTTTTGTAAAAAAATTCAGTTTCTCCTTAAGATATATGCAAAAAAAAAAAAAAAAAAAACAAAAAAAAAAAAAAAAAAAAAAAAAAAAAAAAAAAAAAAAAAACTCTGTAAATATAAAAATACTAAAAAACAAAACTAGACAAAAGAAACACATTTCTAATTCTAATAAAAATCCAAAACAAAATAAAAATAACAACAACACAAATAGAAAGAAAAAACATACTAACCAGAAATGAGGATGAAAATATTGATACATATGAGTAACATGAGATTCAAGAGATTTAAGGGATACACTATAAAAAAAAAACTATTAGAAGAAAATAAAGTAAGGAGAGGTGAGAGAAGTCATAGAGAGACAAAGAAGAAAGTAGAATCTAGATTGATTATAAAAAAATAAAAAATATGTTTCTTGTAAACAAAATTATAATCTATTAAAAATATGTTTTAACTCATTAATTATTATTTTTACTACTAATAAAAATTAACATACATTAATAATAATTTAATTAAATTTTATTTCCAAACATAAACTTAAAATTAATTTAATAGAGCTATATTAGTAATAAAATATTTTTTGGAAGCCTTTTTTATCTTAAACATAATTCTATAATTAGTTTAATAGAGGTATATTAATTAGTACCAAAAAACAATTTGAGGCTTTTTTTTCTTAAACATAATTTAATAAACTTATAATTAATTTAATAGAGCTATATTAGTAATAAAATATTCTTTGAAACCTTTTTTATCTTAAACATAATTTAATAAAGAAATATTAGTAGTAGTAAAATATTAGTGGGAGTTGCCATGGCTGAGAATTTCTCTTATGGACAATAATATTGAAGAGTTGGTTATTTTAAAGCATTTTAATGACAATATACGTGTGTTAAAAGCTCCTAAATGCTAAAATCTTGTATATATTTAGAGAAAGGAAACAAATGTGTTGATAGATTAATAAATTTGAGGGTGGATTTGAAATAAAAGTTTGTTTGGTTTGAAAATATGCCTACTTATCTGAAACTATATTTTTGGAAAAATGGGTTTAGTTTATCTTAGTATAGATTTATTGATTACATGCAAAATAGAAAACAGATTTTTTGAAAGTATGCGTAATTTTCTAAGAATAATAATAGTCAAGAATACATTTATGTAACTTAAGAAAATATTATTTGTTTTAAGATGTTACAGAGACTTTTTTTTTTTTAAGATGTTACACTAACCTTCCATTTATTTTAAAAACATCATATTATTTTTCCTTTTTATATTACTTATGTACACTTAATTTTAGAAAAATTACATATACAACTCTCGGTGCATAATAGAGATATAACGACAGGATTTTATGTTGGTTCCTAAAGATACAATGTGATAAATTACATGGTAGCAATTTCATAAATACTGAAAACCATGTTACATTGGTTGTTAGGTTTAACCGATGTAATATCTTTTAAAATTAAAAAAAAATTATTAATATGTTATTTTTTTTATAAAAAACATGATACTACGGTTATTAAGTAAAATCGATGTGGTATAGCTTTTAATTATTTGTGCCCTCTTCCCTTTCGTTTTTAGAGCTTTTTGTCCTCTCTAATGCCTCTTCTCATCTTTGTGCTTTTATTCTTTCTTCTCCATTATCATTTGTTTAACCTTCATTATTGGCAAAAAGGTGTTGCCACATTGAGAAACCTCAACATTGTGTTGTCGATGTTGTGCGAAGGAGGTGTCGTTGTTGATGTGTGAAAGAAGTTTCGTTGTTGTACGAAGGAGGTTTCGTCGTTGTTATGTGAAGGAGATGCGACCTTTCACCAACTCGTGTTGAACTCTAGCCGTCGTTGTCGCTGTTGTGCGAAGAATGTGTTGTCGCTACTGTGCGAAGGAGGCGTGACCTTTCACCGCCACTGCTGAGTGAAGGAGTTGTTGATGTTGTTGTGCGAAGGAGTTGTCATTATTGTTGTTAATAACTAGATTGATGCATGCATCACTGTTATTTCTTAACTGCCTCACTCCCCTAACTTGACTTGCATCACTCCCCTTCTTTGTTGGTTGATCTCCAACAAGGGAGTCATGACCACAGATAGATCTAGATCCAGTTTTGCCTCTTTATGCTTCAAGCATGAGTGTGTCAGTGATAAAGAGGGTTATGAAACTAGTCATCTACAAAAGGAAGGGAGGTTAGAGCATGGTGGTGGTTGCTAAAAGTTCAGAGTGCCCATTTTACATCAGTTGTGAAGTAACCTTTGTAAAATATTTTTGATTTATTACATCAACTAGATCTACATTGATTTTAAAATCGATGTAATATGTGCTAAATAACCGATGTAATATGTCAATTTTGTAGTAATGTATTTTTACATTACGCATGCATTACCTTAACAAAAGGTATTGTAATTGTTTGAAGTCACATCGATAAGATATAAGACCAATTAACGATATATATATATAACCTTACAAGCCAGTTTTGTAAGGTTTATAATTAGGCTTAAAACTCACTTCTTCACATGGTAATAGAGCTATGGGTTACAACCTATCCTAGAGAAATTTGTTATTTGTTGAGTCTATTGTTTCACCTTCTATCGAATCATCCATTAATATCTAATCTCACGCATGAGATGTATATATCTCAGCGTGAGGAGGTGTATTGAAAGTCTCATTGACTAAATATAAGACTAATTCACAATATATAAATGGATGCAAACTTTATCTTACAAAAACTGGATTTGTAAAGTTGAGTTAGGCTTAAAATTCAATTTTTAATAATAATGTGAAAAAAGTAAAGAGCCCTTATTGCAATGATGAAAAATATATATTATGTGTAGGTGTAATTTGAGAAATTATTCATTATATTTAGTTTAATTGTTGTACATACTCCTTAATAGCTAGAGGAATTTTTCATTGTCCAAATTTCATTGTATTATGTATATAGAAATTTGGAACCATTTAACGCACAAAATAAATAAACAATTGAATTTTTTTTACAAAAATATAAAATTACAATGAATAAAATATAATATTATTAATAATTCAATGTCAAAAGAACTCATTACAAAAATTAATACAATAAAATACTTTAAATTTATATATTATTACGTGAAATAATTAAATAATAAATAAAATGTTAAAAAGAGTAAAAATAGTCTATGTTTTAAAATTTATTTGATTTAATGAAATTGACATTTATATTTTTTTCAAATACAATATATTATTTGAACAAAAATCAAACAAAGAAAAAAATGTATAATAAAAAAATATAATGAGAAAAAAAGTATATCAAAATCTTAGTAAAGTTTATAAATATCACAACCCTTGAAAACGACATTAAAAAATTGTTAAAAAATAAATAAAAAATTTTCAAATGAAATAAAGTTAAGAAGATGAGAGAGAGCAATAAAAATAATTTTATTGAAATACAAGTACTTTAATAATTTAAAACGAAAACAGTTGAGTCAAATAAGGATATAAGAATAAATACTGAAATTATAATACAAATACAATCAAATATGGATATAAAAATAGGGGTGTTTCATTTTGCAGCTCCCTGTATTTCTTCCTACACCCCTATAAAAGTGATATTCTCCAAACTACTCCTCATTAAAAAACACAATAAAAATCTCTACAGCTATTATTACAAAAATTTTAATGATTTTTTACCATCCTTAGCCAACAAACAATTAGTAACAAAGCCTGAAGACTTACTAATGAGCACGAAGTCGAATAAGAAAATGATTATTGGACTAACTTTAAGATAGGAAATGGGTCATCATCTCCATATCTCTGAGTAGACAATATAAACCGCACTCTTGTAACATTAACTTTTCACCCACTAGCTAGTCACATTTTCACTTGTAACAACAATTTATTCACCGTATGCAATGGCGGAGCTCTTTATAGACAATTTTTAAGTAGATTCGATTATCAAAATTTTTTGTAGTAGTTATGTCTCTTAATGTTTGATTAGATTATGATTAATTATTTTTAGTATTAAATTTGTTTTTTAAATAGGTATATTGATGAAAAACAAAAGAATAAATTCATTTTTTAAAATTGATAAAAGAAAAGTGAAGATCAAAACATGACAATATCATTACTCATCGCATAACAATAAAATGAAATGCTTGTGATAACTTTTGAATCGATATGTGTACATTAATAAAAGACAAAATGAATATTTTGTAGATAATATAGTTATTTATATTGGTAAAAAAAATAGCTGAAAAATGTAATTATAATTGAATCATGTGATAAGTTCTAGAATATGAAAAAATGATGAACAATAATTAGATATGTGTAATTTCTTTTATAATTATAGCTATACTAAATTATATAATTTTTTTATTGGATTAGTAACAGTAATATTAAATATCTAAATTTTAAGGCTTTCCCAAAAATTTTGATCAAAATTCACCGTTGAAAGTAGGAATCAAGAATATAAACTTCCTTTTTCTGCCTCAAGGGAAAAACATTCTAAATCTTGACTAACATCTCACTTAAGTATAAAAATCACAATTTATTTTTTCCTTCTGACTATGTGGTTTAGTTGCAAGAACAATTTTCAAACAATGTTAATGAGAATCGGGTCAGAAAAATATCATGCAACACAGATAGATGAAGGAGTCTCAACGAGATGCAAGAATGGGTAGAAAAAAGTTAGAACCATAATTTGGGAATGAAGAAAAATGCTCGAAGAAAAGAAAGAATAAATGATAAATTTAAAGACAGGAGAGGTGTAACACTCGTATGGAAGAAGAAAAAGAAAAATAGTTAAGGTTTTTAATATTATTTAATTGATTGGTTGAATAGAGATTATAAACCTTATTGCAGTGCAGAAAAAAATTGGGGTGCACAAACTAATAGTTTCAAAATAAATATTAGAACAAGCCGACCTTAGCTCAGTTGGTAGAGCGGAGGACTGTAGTTGGTTTGAACAGACATCCTTAGGTCGCTGGTTCGAATCCGGCAGGTCGGAATTTTTGCTGACGATAACGTATGGAAAATTAGAATAAACTGAATATTACATTCCTAACCCCATATTCATAACGGTTCACTGCAAAAATTTCTCAATCAAAATCGAAACAAATTTTAACAATACCACAAGTTTATTTTACAAACCATACACCTAAGAACATGGTAAATTTAAAACGATCAATTTAATCAACTTCAGTAGTTTTATATTAAAAGGATTTACAGAATATCATTTATTTATTTCTAATATATTTAGTACTGCATTTTTATCCACTAGGAGCCATAAATTTTCAATTGATTCCACCTGATTCTCTAGAAACCAGAGTGATGAGAATCATCCAAAACTACAAATTTCAGCGGAAAATCCTCTAGTAAAATAAAAAAATTTACTGTTAAGATCTTTCTGTGTTATACAACATATTACAGAAAATGTTTCTTCTGCATATATGCAATTGGTAGTAAAATACATCAGAATCTGAGTAGAGCATTTTTTGTATTTATGTCCTCTGTACAGAAAAGCCAATATGAAGACAAATGTGGTTAACACACTCAGTTATAAATTGGAAAGGAATAATTCGGAGTCCAGAATCCTCATAAAAAATTCTTCTTGCCTTCTATACATTATCGGGCTATATCTACTCCTCATAGCCCATTCCTCAAACCTGAAAAGAAATGAATATCATAAGATCCCACCGTTTCTTTCAGGGAATGTGAAACTATAATATTGTGTTTATAAAATATATAGAAGGAAAGTCACCTAGGAGAATGAGAGCAGTTCTTTTATATAAGCCAATGGAAGTTTAGATCTGATAGAAATTGAGGTGTAGAGTATACAAACAATGGACTAGCAACCCCTGCAAACCGATGCTGAAAAATGGAATGCTCATCTTCCTGGGCCATAACTTCTATTTTTAGGCCAACATGAGTTTGACCCCTGTAATTTGAAAAAATGTTATACGTTTATATACTGTGTACAAGCATTCAAGACAAGTAACAGCAGGAAAAAAGTTATCACCAAAACCCATCATCACTTTGTCCATTGCATTAAAACAATACAAAGGGGTGTGTATACAACAATTCGAATTGAGTAATATATTGAAATGTAATGCATAGTGCGCAAAGTTCAAATTGAGGAAGGACCTCAGTTCAAAAAAGTCGAGAGAATATGATGGTGGATAATGTAGCTTTACTTTTGGTTACTTGCAGTCGCAAATTTCCTGGTAAGAGTTTCCTATTAAAAATAACATTTTACTGGTCCGAAATACTTTGAACTCCTTTATTTGATTTAACGACTTACGTAATTGTTACAAGGAGGATAGGATATTAAAAGAGTTATCGTGAGTGTGTACTCTAAAGAATAACCTCTATGACCACTATCTTCCAATTTAAACTCTGCATCAGATAAGCTGAAAAGTATTTACACTCACAGATCAATGCATCATTATACGACGGTCAATTAATTTATAGACTAAATTATCATACTAAAAGCGAGGGCCAATAGCAACTTACATCAAATCTACCCTCTTTTAAGCTTTCCAATGACTCGGCAAGCTGAACTTGCTTTGAAGCAGTTGCAAGCAGGGCCTAACATGAAGCAGCAAACTTGATCAACACATATGTAAATTCACAGAACAATATGACTTTAACTGTGATGGGTTTTACGGTAGGAGACTCGCACTACCTTCTTTGTTTTTTGCAAGTCATATTCTATACATTTTATACGACTTAATGATTCTTGAAGAATATCCTCTTTTTCAGGAGGAATTGTTTTAGGTTTATTGGCCATCTCAGTAACCACCGCCTCTAAATTCTGCAACCTCTGCCAAAGTGGCTCTTTTATTGCAGCATTAATTAAATGTTCCTGGAAATTGGACTGTGCTGATTGGGTTCTCTCATGGTTTCTTGGTTGTTTGTCTACAGAGCGAACCATAAACAATCTCCCCAATGCCGCAAGTACTACATAAATACAAGTTAACAATTTGACTGCGATTTGAGCCAAAATACTTGTAATATAGGAAATTGGTTTCTGTGGAAGTCTTCTGAGATAATTGTTGCTTGAATCACCTATCAGATGCATCATTTTTTACAATTAGTATAAAGATAAGAAATTCTCCATACTAGAAAAGGAAACAAAATGAGGTGTGCTCAAACTAGTAATAAAGCTGAGATAAACCTTTCGACAATTCAAATTTAACAACACACATACCAAAAATTCAATCAATAATCTGGCACTAAGAAAAAAAAAGCAATAAATATCCATCCTGTTTTTAAAATAGATTGCCGTAGGAACTACCATACTATCCTGGCGTTTTCATTTTGTGATGTAACTTGGTTAAGATTGGACCAAGTGAAATAATTTGCCTAACAAATTTAATATACCTCCTTTCCTCAGCTCAAGTGGAGCATCTAAACAAAGATTGTTTACAGGTTATGTAGCAAGTTCTATTATCATCATTCATCGGCCACAACAAAAGTTCATCCTCTTAACATTTATTGATAAAAAGAATGAAGTCCCCAATTAGAAAGACATAAGGAATCACATACCTGTTAAATCAACATCCCCAACATCTCTGGCAGCATTAACTGGCTCGAGTAGGTTTGCACTAGGTGCACAGTCTCTCGTTGTTTTCTGAAATACGGTTGCATATCATATATGAGTTGCAGATAACCTAAAGTTAAGAGAAAAAGTTCAAAGATAAAGGCCATATTCACACATAAGGAGAAACAGACAAGTTTCAAAAATATATATTATAGGGAGAAAAAGTTCAAAGATAAAGGCCATATTCACACATAAGGAGAAACAGACAAGTTTCAAAAATATATATTATAGGGAGCATTTATGAGATTATGAGTTCATTGAAGTGACTGGTGACCAACTTAGTTCTTGTAAGTTTTCTTTACCTTATTAAATAAGCTTCATGGCGAAACTAATAAAAATAAGTCATTTTAACTTGTTCAGTAAGGTCGAAAGCTAACAGTAAATAAGCACAAATTTGAAAAGAGCTATATGAATAATTTCATAATTAAATTTGCTTAACAAAAAGTCACCTTAATCATCTTAAATGGTAAATACTAAGAACTTCAAACATCATCTTATTTCTCATAAGGTTTAAAGTTAAATCGTTTCTTAATGTTTTAAATTTGGTATTTTTGGTATTACATAGACCAATTATCTACATCAACAGACTTAGCTGGTGTGGAGATCAAGAAGGTGGTCTATTAAACACCCATTTTATTCTGAGAAACCCAAGATAAAAATAACCAATTGAATAACTAATGAATAAAATTCCATTTGTATTTGGAATCTATTTCTTTTGGTTTAACACCCTCAAATCTTTAAAATGGCATAAAAATTATCCCAAATGATAGTATACTAAGCTGATGTGGGAGCCAATAAAGTGTTTCAGAAACCAAATTCACTCTCAAAGACAAAAACTAAAATGCATCACCAGAATGTTCAAAAAGAAAGAAAACAAACATGTTCTTGAATTTTCCAGACATCAATAGCTTTGACCACTCAATAAGCTTCACAAGTTAATATCAAAATGAAATAGTATCTAAACAAACTCAACATTGACCAAGCATGTAAATCATAGCAGCATTCACAATTCCCCATTTTGCTGCCTAAATCCGAGACCTTCATATACAATAGTTTGACATCCTCAACCATAATTTTGGTAGCACCATGATGGAATTATACTTGTTATGATCAAAAGCTGACATGATGCGTATAAGTATACATATGCATACACTTACAACTATATTAATATAATTATTATGTTTTGAATCAGTTCTGTCTTCATTGGTTTCACTAATAAAAGCTAGGAGTTACCACTGCATTCCTTGGCCATACAACCAGCGTAAGAAATGAATAGTAGTAAAATTTTAGATCAAGGTCAATAGATGTAGGTAGGAATCCACCGCAGTTCTATCTAATTTTGGGATTGAATTTCTGTATTCTAGATTCTAGAATTTTTTTTTATTTACTTCTTGTGAATGTAATGTAAATTTAGAAAGAGGAGGCTTATCATATTTTGCAGATAAGACATGCTGTGAACCTCAATGAGGATTTACAGTATAACTTACAAATGACCTACTACCATATAACAAACAAAGGAGCACTAACTTGAATATGCACAAGCACAACTTTTTGATGAACATTGAATTTTTCACTTTCAAATTTAAAACAGTTTTTCAAAAAAACTGGGCTAGCATTAACCACATTTCTACTGGGAGTGAGTGTACTTTAGAGCAGTATTATCGATTGTGGGTCACAAAAAAAGCAGAAAGCTAAAAATATTTCATGTCATATATCAATAGCATCATGGCAAATAGCTGAAGTTTCAAGCAGCTGAAATATATGATACGTATCAATTATGTAAGCATGAAAAATAAGCTGTATGAAAATAAATAAAATACAGAAAAATTTGCATAAAACTAACTTAAGTTCAATTAGCCAATAGACTTATATGTGATAACAGAGAATGCAGGAAGAGGTGAACAAAGATCGATGGAGGAGTGGAGTCCTTAGTTGACCCTTACATGAAGCCATAAGCAGAAGTTTATGTATAGGAGAAATTTAATAGTTTTTATGTGAGTGGGAGGAATGGCACACTGGGACTCAGGAAAAAATATAGTGTAGTTCCCACATCCTTATTCCTAAGCCATAAGACAGCAACAGCCATAAAGGTCAGCTGCAATATCTGTTTCGCAGGAGGTGCACCACAATGGAGTCGTGATTGGGAATCTGAGAAAATTTTCCAATGCCATAGAACTATAGTACCACAATAATAACTATTTAACAGCACTGCTTAATAACATGTTAATTAGATGAGTTTGGATCTGAACATATTCCTTACTTTTTGATACAAGATTTTATTACCAAAGGAAAGGCACCACTAAAATAGATATGCGTAGCACAACTGGAACCATGTTGAAAGAAGTGTGACTATGAAGAAAATGAGGCAGAAATAAAATCATAATCTCAGTTGTATGCCAAACAGTTGGAGAATATAATTATTGATGCCATTGGTTGATTATAAGTGCTCTGTTTTACACCAAAATTAATAAATAGTCTCTAACACAGAATTCCGGCCTAGAAAAGTGATTCAAGACAGACACATCTATCAAAAATAACACTTGATACTAAAGAAACTTGTATTCACCGTGACCCTATTTGCTTTAGTCTTTGCAAATGACATATACTTGCATTTTACTTCAAGAAGTACACAACAAGCACAAATTCAGTAAAGATGCCAGAGACTCTCAATAGTGTAAGAAAATATTCATATTGGATTGGTCTATGGCTCCAATCAACAGGATTAGATAATAGCAAGCTTAAGAGTCCATATTAGTGTCTGTCAACCCGTAAGTCATAGCATAAATCATTCGTAATCTTTGAAGCACTTCCTTTCAATATCATATGACAAGCAAAATACTTTCAATAAATGTATTTATAAAATGAGTAATCAGTAAAGATTCTTGTTTGGAAGATAAGAAAAAATGCTAAATTTGAAACTCAAACAATAAAAAATATATAAGATAAAAAACAAAACACAAGGAAAATATAAAGTCAGCTCACTTTATCACTAGAAGGAACTGATTGAACCGAAGCTGAAGGACTCAATCTTGCTGCTGATGCTGATACAGTTTCAGATATTTCAGAGCTTGTAACCTATGATGAAACGATCATGTCAAAAGCTTCACAGCATGCAAAAGAATATGAGCAAGACTTGTGAATTCTACAACAATATACTGTATTGGCACTAAATTTATGTGTTACCTTGCTGGTATATGACTTCATATCTACCTCATTAGCAACCGAGGAACTTCCAAACTTTGTCAGCTTCATTGCTTCTCTAGAATGTAATATCTGTAAATAGAAAAAGGAAGTATTAGCTGTACAATTGGGCAACAATTCTTACATTTGATTTCCTAAAAGTGTGGGAATCCTCATAATGCCATACTTTCCAAATGTTAGGATCATTCCAAGGCCCTTTGTTAGATCTAATACACCCTCCATCATTTGGGCATGAACAACTGCCACCAAGGAAATCTGGAAGTTGGCTGTTGATAAAAGACAACAAAGGAATGCTTCACATGATATCCATTATTAGACATAGAAACACTTAAATGAAACAGTTCAAACTTGAACACAAACCTCGAGTCTATAATCTCTAACAATCTGTTCTGAAACTTGTTACCTAAAACCTGTAGATTCAGCATGAATCAAAATACTAATGCTTGTTTATATCTAAAGAGAAAACACTTACAAAGTAAAATAGATATATACATGTATTTTGGCCGTCGTCCTTGGATCAAGAAAACCTTTTGCAGTATTCCATAGTAGTTTGAACCCACTACCCGCATTAACTACAAACATCTGGTTTAATGTCTGCAAAAAAGGACCAAATTCAGAAGTGAAAAATGACTGTATAGCCATATTACTAACAGCAATTTATTTTTACAGTAAGGGTTACAGAGAATGGTATGATTTAAGTATTATTATTGTATAAGTAGGAAGTAGGTTAGTGATAGTCATTGTGGGTTCAATTAGCACAATTGCAGTCTGCATACCTAATTCAGGTTCCATTCTGAAATATGCTTGAGTTCATGTACAAGCATGCACCTATATGAACATATGCATGTAAATGGAGAGGAAAAGTAGGCAAGGTACTCATGACAGAGGAAGGTGAATTATTACTAAGTAGGTCCATGTGCTTATGAGTGTTTTTGCATTTTTTTCCCTCCAAACTTCAGTTTTTTTTTTTTCATCATTTGTTCGTTCCATTATGTTTTAATGCAAAAAATAAAATAAAATAAAAGGAAGCCAGTAAACTATGATTTGTAGATCAACTTAAATTTAAGTTCCAACAACATTTAGTTACCTCAGGGTAGTTATCACCATCAATTTTTTGCATGCGCATAACAAGATCATGTGCAACCTTGCTGAAACTCACCCAATTCTGTAAAATATACCAAGTATTAAAGTTTTGATTTCAGCATAATGCTATTTTGGTTATTCAAATATGTTTCTGTAAACATAGAATGTACCAGGCCTTGCACATCAAGTATTGTTGTTGTCTTATCAATATGTCTCTTTGCTGCAATAGAACATGCTGGAAATTTCTCTTTAAACATTTTCTCAAATCCCTGAACATGATACTTTAAAAATCGATCTACTGTTGTGACACTCATCAACTTGCTGGGTTCAACTTGACCAAGTCTTTCAATATAAACCGGTCGGCCCTCTTTGTCCACACCATGGTAACCATGTGGATAATAGCGCTGAACCTCTCCATACTCCTTATATACGAAGTCCTACATATAATTCATCATAACATTCAGTAGTGAGAAGATTGAAGTAATTCTTTATCAAGGAAATCATCTTGGGAAAATCTTCCAAAAGTGATATATGCAGGATTTCTCTTCACTAGATTTACAAGCTATGGATGGCTACCAGTTGAAAACTAAGCTAAGCTCCTTCAATATTTGGGTACCAATTAGTACACAATGGATTATTTAATATGCAAAAGGAAAACAACCAACTATGAAACTTTACCTTTAAAATAGAATCTACTCCATACTCCTTCCTCCAGCGGAGCATATCTTCCCACATCTGAACTGTTTTATCAATGTCAAATTTCCTGGCCTTCAGAAACCTGCAGCATGAAAACATCAGCTGACCTTTCTTGCATATTGCACATCAAAAGATATTTCTTCTATACAAAAGCTTGTCGAGATAAGAACTTCAACATGTTTTAGTTTTCTCCAGAAGTTGCTGGAAAAAAGGTTTTAAACACGAATGAATGGCAATTTGGACAAATGATCCTCTAACTAATGCCTTGACTTCTCTGCAATGAACACTAACAATAATCAAATATCCAGATCTCTCTTTAAAAGAGGAAGAATACTTCAAAGAAAGCAAAATCATGTCAATTATTGAGGAAGAAGCTACAAAATGTGACTCCAGATAAGATGCTTCAAGTTGCACATTTGCAGAACTAATATTCCCAAATTAAGTTAAATTAGAAACTGCACCTCTATGGCAAATGAATCAACATTCCACAGGTTACGAACAAAATAGATCATAACATGCATTTATTTCTAAAGCAATAAAACTAAGCAGTCAAAAGAGAAATAGCATACTCAATAGAAAAGAAACTTGCTAGACACATTCATTTACCTCAGCATTGTATGATAATCATCATGGGAATCTGGAAGCAGATCCCTTGTAAGTAACACCTGACGAAATGAATTCACAGCTTTTTCCTCATTAGCATCGCGAACATCTTCTATGAAAATTGAAGCAAATTCACTATCTGCGACACGTGTATTACGCTTCCTGAGACTATAACTAAGTCTTGTTGAAGCAGTCATTGCTTTTCTCCTAAGAGATCTAGCTCGAGACTTCCGCCACTCATCCTCGGAGGTTTCAGGCTCCAAACTTCTACCCCTCTCATTTTCTTGAGCTAATACTTCCTCTAAATCTACAGACATCAATATTTAGAATAAAAAACTACAGTCCCAAAACAACCAGAATAACAAAGATATGTTCACAAATCCAACATGTCAATGCCACAACGGACTAGGGCTATGTACCTGGCATTCTATTCAAGACACCAGTAATTTGTACTTAGATTGCCTCTGCACCAGGGGGAAAAAAATCATTTAATAACAACAAATGCAAACCAGGATTAGGAATACTCATCAGCTAAGGCATTACAAAAATTATCAAGAATTCGTGTATAAAAACCACAAATAAAAAAATTATTCATCTGGAATAATTAGGGAACAAAATTCATACAAAAATAGAAAACTAAACCAAGACCCCAGATCACTCCACAAACTAAACCCTTTACCCTCTACACAAGACTAAAATTGGATTACGCCATTACGCAGATAACCCCTTCATCAAGAAAAAATCGGAAGTAAAACAGAGAAAGACAATTACAACAAACTCCACAGAATCTAAAACTGTTCCTCAGTAAAGACTAACACTTGAAGAAATTCACAAAAACAACGCGATTGTTCAGCTGAATCAGTTCCACAAACGAACAAAAAGGCCCAAGACCATAGATCAATCGATAAACTAGAGAAAAACAGCATTACACTCCCCGCAACCAAGAAAGAAAATGACCGACATTTCACAACAACAAACACAATTTCGAGAGAATCCAATGTAAATAGACCAAAACCAATAAAAAAAACGCGCCGAAATTCCACAACCGAGCCGGATCATCATAATCGTAGAAAAAAATGTCAGAACCGAAAAGCTCAGATCAATCAACAAACCAATCCACGGACGCGGATTTCCGATCCTAAGGGAAAAAAAAGAGAATCACATTGCATTTCAGTCACGTACCCGAATCGAAACGGCGTAGCTTCAGACACGACGGTAAATAACAACAACACTAATAATATAGGCAAAAATGAGCGTAACGAATATCGCTTTCTCTTTGCAAGATCGAAAAATGGCGCCCCTTTCTTCCTCGTAGTACCGAAATCCGTACGAAGCCGCAGACAGAGACACGCATAGGGAGAGGGAGAGAGAGAGAGAGAGAAAGAGAGAGAGAAGGAGAGAGAGAAACGTTGGAACAAACGAGGAAACAAAGAGAGAGGCACGTCGTTATCAAAAGCGTTAGCAGTGGCGTGCAACGGCCGCTTCTGTTCTGCTACGACGCGCTAACGGCCGCTGTTTGGTTTGTGTGTTGGTGGAATTCTGGAAGCGGGGAGTCCAAGAGAGAGCCGTTAGTTAACGGAGGTGGGGTGGAGTGGGATCAGGTGCTACTGGTTCTAGAATTCGAGAGTGGAAACGGAATTAAATATAAAGAAGTGGAAAAACTTTTTGTCCTTTGCACTCCCAGCGCAAACGTGCTTTTCTAACGCATTCCATTTGCCATAACATCACGGCTCAATTCATGCTCACTAAATCAAAAAATTGAAAAGAGGTTTATGGATATATTTTCTATTATTTATTAAAATTCATAAAATTTGGTTAATAAGAATTTGGAAAAATCAAAACTTGTAAAATTCAACATAGTTCAACGAATGGGAAAATGCCCATTTGGAAAAGCGTCTTGCTAGCACTTTTTGACGTGATTCTAGACTTTTCAACTAGCTAGAGAGTAACTACAACAATGTTAATTGGTTGAGTAAAAGTGATTGAAAATAGAAATAGAAAGAAGTTAAAAATACATTACAATCTAATAAATTTAATATAAAATTTGTGATTCTAACAAATGTGATATTAAAAAATTTTACTAATAATACAAAAGCTTTGGTTCATAAGTATTATATTATATTGCACTAATATTTTTGGAGTTCTATTCTTTAGTTTAAAAATCATTTTGGAGATCCATGATGGTATGTATGTTGTCACTTCGATATTGCAGCGACATTACAATAAATGTATTTTCAATGTGAAAAGTTTTATTAACTGACAGTCATTCAACACAGTAAATATACATGTATTGGTTTCCGTAAAACAATATGGGTTCTTCTCTTTGTTTTATGGATTTTATTATGTATTTATATCTTCGAGATCTTAATTCGGATTAGAGATAACATTAACTTAGATATATAAATGCGGTAATCTTTATATTTTATAAGTTGTTTATATTTTATAAGGTGATTTTATGACAATGAATTAGAGTCACATTCATTTTTAAATATAGTATCAAAGTATATTTTTAGCAGATAATTTTTATTTTACAAATCGATTTTATACGATGAATTAGATTTAGATTTATTTTTTAATACGATATCAAAGTCTTTTTAATATGATATCAAAGTATGTTTTATAAAAAAAAAAATTGGATTTATCATGATACTAATTACACATAGATATATATGTTAGACATACGAAAAGTGAGTGTTAGAGATTCTACATCTACATATGAGATTAGGTGTGGATTTGACTATCTCATCTTATTTCTCATGAACTGTTACAAAACTTGTCTTATTACTATATTAAACTTCTTAGCTATGCATTTATCATTCTAAATATTAATTAAATAATATTTTATCAAAAATAAAAATTATAGCAAAAAAACATGATATTATTGATTATCAATATCAAAAGGATTAACATTTTCTTTTAACTCAAGGCAAATATCAAAAAATAAATTATAATTGTATAATTATCATATAAGAATCAAACAATTATAGAAAATAGTGTAAATGATTAACATAGTGTTGTTTTCTAAGAGAGTAATTGTATGACGAGTATAGATTGAAATCCCATCAAATCGAAGAGATTTGTGATGATTCACTGTATATGAAACTTAATATTATTAAAAGAAGAATGTTAACAAGTGCCCAAAAGATATTGGTTAAGAAATAATTAATGTGCATTGATTTTATCATTTTTACATTAAAAGTTGAAATAATTAATTTTATTAATTAAAATAATATAAATGCATATAACTGATTTTATAAAGATAAAAATATTTTATAAAATTTCTGAGCAATAAAAATAAGCATCTTGAAAACTCAATTAAATCTCAAATTAATATTTTAATTTTAATTTTTTATTTTTGTAAATTTTTTCGATGTTTAATACTACTTTTTGTTAGTTTTTATGTTAATTTAAATTTTTTTATGTTTAATTATATTTTAATTTTTAATGACATTAAAATTAGTTATTTTATTATTTAATTATTTAATTATTTTTTAACTTTTATCGATAAACATTGCATAAAATATTATAATAATTGTATAATACTTATGAGTATTCTTGTCTTTTAAATTAAATAAAACTGGTTAACAAGACCCTTACTAAAATATCCACATTTGTTTTAAATAATGTAACCCTTGGTCTAGTTGGTTGTAGGGATGTCAATGGGGTGAGTAGGATACAGGTAGTAGCTCCCCGTACCATACCCGCTGGATAAATATCTGCCACGTACTCATACTCATATCCATCGTGTATCCATTATGTGGGTATCCGCATAATTTTTTAATATACACGGATACCTCCGGGTAATTACAAAAAAATAGAAATAAATATTTAACAACATAGTTTAATCGTAAATTCAAATAAAATACAATACATAATATTCATAAATTTTAAACAAAGTCTAAATAACCCATTTAAATAGTGTTGAATGACAATTTTCAAAAAATGAATTTTTTTAAACTAATTGATAAAAAAATAACTCATTCAAAATCAATATGTTAATATTTTAATAATATTTTAATTACAGTATAGCAGGTACGGGTATTCACGGATACGAATACTACTTGTATCCGTTATCCGCGGGTATCCATTTACAATATTCATTTTCTACCTGTTGCGGGTTTTATTCGTAGATACCTATGGGTACGAATTTTTTTGACATCTCTAATTAGTTGTGCCAAAGCGTGAGGATGGTAATAAGTTTCGATTCTAATAATAATAATATATTAATTTTACTCAAATATTATTTAAAATTGATTTTAAGTGAATGTATTTTATTTTCTATTAAATTTAATCATAAGGATAAAAGTGTAAATTTACATTTTTATTTATTAAAATAATATCATACACAAACCGTTATAAACTTTTGTGTGAAATCCATCCAAATCACACCATTTTTTTCTTAATCCAAATAATATCATAATCTCTTATTCATCCCTTCAAATTCATTTACAAACTCTTTCTCACGTCATTTTCTCAATTCAAACACATTTTAAATGTGTATTTTAAAAATATGTTACAAAAATAGAAATCAGAGAAGAATCCATATAAATTTTTTATATTACCTAATAAATTAAAAATATAAAGATTTTTTTAATCTTTGAAATATTATTGAAAATGTTTCATGATTGAAACTTTAATATTTTGGTTATTGTTCTTTCAAAAGTATTATATAATAACAGTAACAGAAATATTTAAAAATTTATTATAGTAATATATATTGTTTGTTATGTGACTGTCCCTATAATTTAATTTACCTTCAAAAGGTGACCTTCAAAAAGATGTTAGGAGAATGTATTTGTAATCCTACATTAACTAAAAATAAAATAAATTTTATAAATGGATGGAAATTTCGATCTATAGGATTGACTTTTTTACTTAAAATTTACTTCTCGATATGGTTGATACATGAGTTACAATGATGATCATATAAAAAAATGTTTTCTTATGAGTTATAGTTACAATTTTATTCAAAATTATTATATATTTCAAAGGTGCTGTTTTAAAAAAAAATTTATATCATAAATTTGATTTTATATATTTAACTATTTTGTTTTATTATTTAAAACGTGTCAATACTTATTAAAATTCCAATAATTATGAAGTAAAAAAATTTTAATGACAAAAACGTACTTACGTTGTGTTTTAAAGCACATCTTACTTAATTCTAATAATAGTTGTTACAGAAACTTTTCTAAACCTCTTGGTTAAGCAAACGCCATTACCAAAAGTCAGATTCTAAAAAATTAGGCATCAAAAGTCCTTAATTTAATAAAAGTTAGAGAAGCGGAACCATTTTTTGTCACATGCGGAATTGTTTACAATATAATAATATAACATCTCTTAAAATCTATTTTGGCATTAATTATTTTATAATTTTAAGTAAATATAAATGTTTAATACAATTTTAAACATATCGCTATTCCACGACGAGACCGACCAGTTGTTGTGGGCCACGTGGAGGTACGACGGTGATGAAACTAAAGGTGGCTCTTTTACGTAAAAGGATGCAAAATCGGACATTATGTGGGTGTTTGCCACGTGAGATCAACCCTTTAGTGGGTCCCTCTTACCATACTTCATAATTAAAAATAAAAGAAATAAAAGACAACAGAAAAATGGGCATTTCTATTTGACTATTGCTGTGTTTTTTTGCCTTTGGCTTTTGACTATTTCATTGTCTCTGTTCTTCGGATCTTACGCCTCATCTGACGAATCTAGGTGCTGGCAAGGATATTCTATTTACATTTTCTAGGAAATCAAAGTTGGCTTAATGGGTATAGTTAGGAATTTGGATCAAGTGTAAAATGAGAGAAATATTATCTATGATAATTTCCCCGTTCAAAATAAGCAAGAGTTAGTGTTAGGGTGTGATTTGAATTGAAATTGTACTTGATGTGCTTTAATTAGGTCCTAATTATAGGTATTCCTAATTGTATTAGAAAGATGGTATACTAAGAAAGCTACTTTTAAATGGGAAGAGTAATGGATTCAAATTATACCTAAGTTGTTAATATGTTTCTAGTTCACAATGATTTAGATGTAATAGGTTGAGTTAGACTTGTATGTTAGGTCAATTTTAAAATAGCATCCTCCTACATCCATAGCTTATTTATTTATGAGGTATCAATTTGTTGATATTAATTTTATTTGGTGGGTAACTCTTTAACTAACTTGTAAGTATTAATCTTTAAGACGTTTTTTTTTTTTTTTCTTTTTAACATGT
>Ga0214543_1007121_pt1 | contig 19424 bp, 25 predicted proteins | sample CNSS2metaG_FD_160094 | JGI IMG/M metagenome (GOLD analysis project Ga0214543, IMG submission 160094) | Root nodule microbial communities from cowpea collected in UCLA plant growth center, Los Angeles, California, USA - CNSS2 | ecosystem: Host-associated > Plants > Roots > Nodule | place: USA...
CATTATGTAATGATAGACTAGAAAAATAGTTGCAGTACTTTCTGTACAAAAACTACAACGTAAAAAGGCACATATGGAGTCACAAGAGGACACTTAAATCTCGAACCAGAAAACTTTATTTTTAATTCAATCTTGAATTTGAAATACTTATTGAAGTTGTTTGGTGATGATTGATGGTGATGGAAATACTTGTATGGCCTTTGGATTGTGTACAAATTTATCATTATGTAATGATGGACTAGAAAAACAGTTGCAGTACTTCCTGTACAAAAATTACAACGTAAAAAGGTACTTGTGGAGTCACAAGAGGACACTTAAATCTCGAACCAGAAAACTTTATTTTTAATTCAATCTTGAATTTGAAATACTTATTGAAGTTGTTTAGTGATGATTGATGGTGATGGAAATACTTGTATGGCCTTTGGATTGTGCACAAATTTATCATTATGTAATGATAGACTAGAAAAACAGTTGTAGTCCTTTTCTGTACAAAAACTACAACGTAAAAAAGCACTTATGGAGTCACAAGAGGACACTTAAATCTCGAACCAGAAAACTTTATTTTTAATTTAATCTTCAATTTGAAATACTTATTGAAGTTGTTTGGTGATGATTGATGGTGATGGAAATACTTGTATGGCCTTTGGATTGTGCACAAATTTATCATTATGTAATGATAGACTAGAAAAATAGTTGCAGTACTTCCTGTACAAAAATTACAACGTTAAAAGGCACTTATGGAGTCACAAGAGGACACTTAAATCTCGAACCAGAAAGCTTTATTTTTAATTCAATCTTCAATTTCAAATACTTATTGAAGTTTTTTGCTGATGATTGATGGTGATGAAATTATTTGGACGGCCTTTGGATTTTGTCCAAACCATATTTCATGTAATTATATAGTTTAAAAGCAGTTGCAGTACTGCGTGTACAAAACGTAAAACGTAAAAAGGCACGTATGGACTAACAAAAGGACACTTGATTATCAAACTCGAAAAGTTGGTTTTTAAAAAAATGTTGATGAACAACAAACATATTGAATCCAATATAGGCAAATCCTGCACGAATTACACAATTCTAGTTTTGTTGCTCATTGCAAAAAACATCAAATGTCATTCACAAACAACAACCACAAAGCTGAGAATGTGTTTGTCAATGTCATCGGAGTTGAATGTGGAGAGTGTCATATCCACCAAAAAATGTGATATTCATTAAACTTACAACCTGCAAAAAAATAGATTTTCTTAAGTTGAGGAACAATTTGGGGAACAACTCATCAAAATGCCATTTCAATCATCGAACAAGAAAATACGATAATGGGGTTTCATTTCCGGAAAAACATCACAAAAATAGTGGTTTCATTTGGGGAAGAACATCATAAAAATAGGGGTTTGTAATCGGATAGTAAAACATACCAGAGCACCCTTTGATTTGCAGAACAAGAACACTTCAAATTAGGGCTTCCAATTCAACGCACGAAGCTATGGCAGCAATCCGCACTACTGCTGCACTCTCGCCTTTAGTTTAAACTGCAAAGGAAAGTTCTATTTTTCTAACTTTTCCTTTTTCTTCTCTTGCGCATGTATCACAACCTCACTATTCACTCCACCTTCTCTCACGCGTTTCTGCTCCCGTTTGATTAAAAATTATTAAAATAATAACTGCCACGTAGGCGGGTAACTTCGGGGTCAAAAAAGGGGGCATTCTATCATTATCCTTTTTCAAATCATATTTCTCTTTTTCACGTTGCAGCATGCAGCATGCAACTTTTTTTTTTGTTCTGTTTCTGCTATTTTGAAAACGTGCTGCCACTTTTATAGAAAAATAAAATAAAAACAGCTAAAGTTTAAGATTTTAACACAAAAGATTACCTAAGAGATAGTGAGGGTCATTTACATTAAAAAGGATTAGGGTTTTGAAAAAAAAGAGAGAAGAAAATGGCACACACACAAATTAGAGAGAAAGAGACGGAGATAAGCTATTGAGAATTGAAATGAGGCAATAAAGGAGATGATTGGAAGAACTTCTAAGAGGTAGAGGAAGTTAGCTTTGTTTTCTATTTTGTTTGAAACCAACCTTGCTTTCTTTTGTTGTTTGTTTGATGGATGAAATGGGAAAAGCATGCATGTGTAGTGTAGGGAAGGCTTGATTTTACCTTCTTTCTTCTTTTTGATAGTTCAACAACGAATGAGTCCTGTGATTGGTTTGTGCTGCCAAATTCGTGTAGTGAATGTGGTTGTGATTCTTGTTATATATGATGCAATGATAATGGGTTTTTGATGCAGTTTTTATTACTCGTATGATTCAATGCCACGACGTGCAACAATTATGTCTGCATATACTCGGTTCTTGGGGCAGGGGTTTGTTTCGTTTGCATTTTCGTGATGTTGGAGAGTTACGTGAAGGAGGAGAAGGATTTGAAAGGCTTGGGTCACATGCATTTTTCATTCTCTTCTTTATGTTGTTTAGGCGCAAACTTGTAAAAGTGCAGTTTGGTTTCTTTAGGGGTAGTTGGGGTTCTTTGTTGGGTGCATGAACTATAGGTTAAAGTGTATAGGTGCTGCCAACGTTTTACATGGTGACTTAAGTTTTGCACTTTTAAATATTGGTTAAATATTGATTAAATCTTGGTGCAGTTGGTGTTGCAATATAGGAGCCATAACATGCATGCATAGGAGTACTTTTATCTCATATTTTCTTTGGTACAGTACATAAGTTTCGTGGGCTATAGTTTTTGAGTTTCCAATAGGGTAGTTTTATGTAGGGTTTTGTTTGTCGTTATTTTTTTTAAAAGCTTTGAGTGCAGGCCATCACACTGAAAAATGGGTGCAAAGGTTATTCTCTTTCTCTCTCACGTAAATGAATGGGTTCATGCATTAGTTTTTCTCTTTCTTCCTTTTCTATTTCTCTCTCACGTAAAAGCATGAATATGGTGGTTTCTTTTTCTTTTTCCAGCATGAATATATGTGGGTTAGGTAATTAATATTTGAATGGGACAACCTAAAGTAAGTTTTTAGTGCAACCACATAATTCTTTGAACTCTCTCTTTAAAACTTTTGGGGTTGTATGTTCATGCAATAGGTATTATCTTCGAAATTTTTTGCCACCAGCCAAGAGAGCGGTCCAGTTTCACATCCATACCATTAGTAGTTTAAGGGTGCAAGCTACTTTTGCGAGGAAATATTTGCGTTAAGTGTTCCATTTGGGTGCAAGTTCGTTATTGTTTTTGTAAAGAAAAAGCCACAGTATTATTCTAAAGCTAAACTTTCTTTTGTTTTCCATTGACACTGCTAGTTGCATGGAATTTGGTTATTCAATTGCATGCATCTATTTCGTTAAAACACATGTATTTTGTTGACCATTTTCATACTTGAATGTGGACCCCATATATAACTTGCATTCACTTTCTGTTTCACTTTGTTTCCGACGTGGGTTTGGTGCAACAAGGTGTGGGGGTCTTTCTCTTCTAACTATCTCACGGTGGTTGGTTCATTGGTGGTGGATAGGATGTTTGACATTTAATGTGGATGAAGTTTCTTTGGCTTTTTGGAGAAAATGTTTGGTTCATTGTATTATTTAATTATTTGTATTTATATGTGTGACATATGAATTGGTTTTGTTATGGAACTTTATTTTTCAAGTATGATGTGACGGTGAGTACTTTGTTGGCAATATGTAATTCTCATGTGTTGCATGTTGAGAGCTTGAAAGCTTTTGGTGGAATTTAATGAAGATTTTAGATGAATGTGGTCCTATGATTGGTTTAGTATGATTGCTTAGATTTGGAGTTTGTGTGTTCAAACCAAGGATGGATTGTGATCATAATGTTTCGGTGTTACTAGAATGCAATTTTCAATGATAATTCTTTTTCGTCAAATGAGTTCGTTTTCTAACTATCCGTGACATCCCAAAATTGGGGTGTTACATCATACATAGGACTCGAACACAAGCCCCCTCACACAATCAAGGTACTCTCAACCACTTGAGCTAGTACTTTTTCCACATCATACCAATTACATTTAATGTCATCAATGTTCCCACCACCCGCATTTATTAATTAATTAATTATTTAATTAATTAATTTCACGGGTCTTATAGGCACTAGAAGGAGCGTGAAGCCCCACAAAAGATGAAGAGCAGGATGTGAGGGAGAAGCCACTGAGAGGGGTGATCAACTATATATCAGGAGGCTTCATAGGAGGTGGAGCCATTATGTCTGTGAGAAAAAAGTACATCCGAGCAATCCAAAGTGTCAATGTCGTATCTACATGTCCCCGGCAGCACATGCCACCTATCACATTCCGTGATGATGATTTCCAAGCCATTGACCCCCAACACGATGACCCAATGGTGATCTCAATGGAGATTGAAGACTTTACAGTAAGGAAAACCTTGGTGGACTAGGGTAGTTCAGTGGATATTCTGTACTGGGGCACTTTTAAAAAGTTAAGAATTTCGGAGGGAGAAATCCAGCAATACTCGGAGCCGATCATGAGCTTCTTAGGGGAGCGAGTGAATACGAAGGGCTACATCGATTTGTTCACCAAATTTGAAGCAGGGAGAATGACGCGAACGGTAAAAATTTGATACCTTATTGTTGACACTCTCTTATAATATTTTGCTAGGGAGACCTACGTTGAACATACTTGGTGCGGTGGTATCCACATACCACTTAGCTATGAAATTTTCGTCAACTTCGGGAGATATAGTCACTGTGCATGTAGACCAACCAACTGCGTGCAGATGCTACGCAGATAGCCTGAGAGAAAAACCCACACACCATGCTGAGAGCCCAGCACCGCTACAATAGCAACCTGGAACACCTTACATCTCAAGTTCTATTATAGTTAGTTTGTTAAATGCTTATTTTTTATTTTCAGACTTACGAAAGATTTGTGGATGATTGCGTAATAAATGATGTACTCTTTCCTACCTTGATCTTTTTTCCTTAAGGAGGGTTTTTGGTCAAGAAGGTTTTAACGAGGCATCGTAGCAATAAATAAAGCATAATTATTTCATTATTATTATGATTATCCTATGATTATCCTATGATTACATTATCTATTGCCAAAGCACGCATATATTTCAATCAAGAACAACAATCAATTAGTATTTCACACTCTTCTATGGGAAAGGAAGCTTCATCAAACTAGATGATCCCCCCATATCCATATCAATGGGAAAGGAAGCTTCATCGCCCTAGATGATCCCTCCATACCAACAAAAATTAAAATAACACACAACAATACACAAGGACAAATCCAAAAAACCAGAAGGCAAAAAGCTGGCACCATCCCGACCAAAAGTGGTCGAGTATATCCCGGACAAGCATGGCTGACCATATCACGTCCAGGAGTGGCCGGGTACACCTCGTCCCTAACTTGACCTGTAAACAAAATTAGCCAACAACATACAGAGAGGCACAAGCAGCAATTACAAACACAAAAGTCTAAGGAAACAAGCAAGTTCAAAATATAAGGTTAAAACATACAATGTGCGTTAATACATGTCCAAAGGGTGAAGACCAAAACTCAAAAGACAATTCATAAAACCAGAAAATACAAATCATCAGTCAATCCTCTAGAGAAGCAGTAGGTTTCTGTTGCCCACCAACATGGATGTCCTCAACAGCCATGAAGGAGCCTTCATACACATCTTTATCAATGTCAAAATGCTCATCCTCCATGTTGAAATTAAACAAATGAGAAGCCTGGCGTAGAGCCTTCTAGAAGCCCTCCTAATATTGGGACATCACGTACCCTTCCAGTTGATAAATTCGGCCAGCTCTCTTAGCGTTCTCCTTCTTCTATGTTGTCAGCTCCTCCTCTAGACGTTCTAAGGCCGCTTGAGACTCCTCATCCTTTTTCTCAAAGTCCCTACAACGCACTTTCAAGGCATTACGTTCCGCTAGCAGCTGTGATCGCTCATTTTTCACATTTCCCAGCTGAAGGGAAACCTCCTACCTCCTGTTATTGGTCTTAGCCAACTCCCTCTGCAAATTCTCTATCTCAACAGTCAACTTGCTTATCTCTGGCAGTTGGCTTAGCATTGTACCTAGATGGCGACCCATCACCATTGCTCTAGCATGAAATTCATTTAGCGCATACAGCACAGTCTCAGGACGTATGGCTGAAACAATCTCTGCCTCCTCCGACGATAGGGAAACCTCTATGCCTTGGTTAATTTTGATTTGCGAATCAAACAATGCAGCCAAAGAGTCAGCCGCACTATCAACAGATGAACTATCTCGAGACTTCTTGGGAAAAGATGGACGGGGAGTACTTGGCCTTGTAATGCAATCCTTACGCTTGCTTTTCTTCTTCTCCACAGTAGGAGGCATCAAATCGCTCCTTTGAGAGGGCATGTTTATGGGAGCACGACGAGAACTCTCACCTCCTATCCTTTTCTCCTCCTCCAGCTTTTTCCTCCTCAGTTCCAGGAACACTTCTTTACCAGAGGGACTAGCAGCAGCCATGATATCTGTAAGTAGAAATAAGCGTTAGTCAAAACATACCAAACATATCTATGAGTAGTCAGATGAACATACATACCGAAAAGATCATCGCGCGGATGAAAAGACCTAAACACACCAATAATTTTCTTGGAGGATAGTTTCTTGGGCAATTGATCCAAATAAGATAGCACATACAGGTCCTCTTGGGTGAGGGATGTTCTCGGCCAAATTCGATATGGGGTGGGATTTTTAGTCCAAAAGAAAGGGAATTTGGGTTCGCCATTGTCAAAGTAAAAATATTCAGCCCCAGCCGACCGAATGACTACCTTAAAAAATCCAGTCTTAAACCTTTTAAAAGACACTAATGGTTTTGACCCACTTGGGACAACCAGCTGACCAACTCCCCAGGACGTGTACAGTAGTACTACAAGAAAACTTGCGAGGTGGGTTTCAAATGAAACACTCACAGATCAGTCGGAACGCTTGAAGGGATGCCCAACTGTTAGGATGCAGTTGACTGGGTGCTACGTTCAGTACCCTTAGCACTCCCATTGTAAAGTCATCAAAAGGGAGACAAACATGCCAATCAGAAATTAAGGTCGAGTACATATAGAAAAAATCATGTGAATGACCTTCGCGACCGTGACAAACACTATCCCCACTCTTGGCTCGCTCTATACTAACAATACGCTCGTCAACTATACCAGCTACAATGTCATATTTCTTACGAAAAGGAACTATGGCTACAGACTTACTAAACCTAGACAGAGGGAGTTTCACCAGGGGATCTACCTATTCATACCCTAGGTGACGCAGGGCCGAGAACTCCTCAGCACCTACAAAGTCTTCATCATCACTCTGAGAACTATCACTACACGGTGAGTTGGACACGGTCCACTCCTTCTCTAAGTCACTATGCCTATTGGAAAGATAATAAGCAGAGGAGGATGACATACCTGATGTAGTGTAGACGGGATACACTCGGCTTGGGGTTGGCTCACTTCCTAAGTGGATCCTTTGCCTCAACACCAAGACCCCACCTCTATTTATAGTGGACCACCTCCATAAGGATAACGCTCTTATAACCATGAGATCTCGCTCCATCCAACGGTTGTCGACACATCTCCTTTAACTCCCCACCTACTACATCTCATCATTATGACAAGATAGCCTCGAACGAAGAGCCGAGTTAATACTTTCTCTTTCCCTACAATTAAAGCAAGTCTCATAAATGCAAGTGGTTCGAAACACCTCGGCAACATTTCCAAGATAGCACTTCATAGCCTATTGTGAACTTTGTTCACTACGAGCCTAGGGGGCTGGTGTTGGTGTATGGCCGGGTACGTCCTGGCCCAGTAAGGGAAAAATGGCCAGGATCATCCCGACCTGAATGTGGGAGCTCTCATGCTCTGGACCAATTGTTGGGGCTTTGATCCAGCACGACGCAAACAACCCAATATATGTGATGGCCGGGTACATCCCGGCCCTTTTGGCCGTGTACATCCCGACCCAAGGTATGCAAATAACAATAGTAGGTTCGTCAAGAGACTAGTATAAATTAAGACCTATTGAACATGTAAAGGTATGCTTTTCTCACTTTACCAATTACACCTCATATCGAATCAGTATTTGACTTGAGCGTCGGAGTGCCTGCAGGTACCCCCACCCTCGGAGTGCAAACGGTAGGGAGATCCAAGAGGAGTCTAGAGGGGAACAGAGGGAGGTTCGACATTGAGGGTTATTGAGATCGTCTGGTTCCGCACTAAAATAGTATCGATCAGGTACATATATATCCCAATTGCTATGATGAAGTGTTTTTTATATCCCAATTGTAATTTGATATGAGTGGATCTTAATCATTGCAGATGAATATGAGTGGAAATGCATATGGTGTGGTGATAAAGTAACTGTGACTTAGGAATTGATACTAACAGTCTAACGGTAAGTATGTGTAATGAGATCTTTAGTTTGATTACATTTTTTTATATCCAAAGTGTAGTTTGCTAATTTGATCTTATTTATTGCATATAAGTTTGAGTGGCACTGCAGACCACAATCTTGATATTGAGTTATATTCTGCACCTTGAAAACAATTATCACAAAACAATAGCTTTGAATGGGATGATTTCGAAGATATCCCTTAACATCAAAGACAAAAAAATATATTAAAAAGGAGAAGTTGTAAACTTTGTACAATTTATTTTTTGGATACTTAATAATTGTCTTTTTTTTATATTTGAGTGTATTTTTGTGCAGTATCCCAAACTTGCAGACTTTAAGTTTGTTGATTTGCAAATATGATATGACATATATTGATTTATATATACACTTTACAAGATTCTAATTTCTCTTTATTTATGAATTTCATTTATGTGGTCAACCCCAAGATGTAGTGAAGATTCAAATCTCAAAGTAATGGTTTTCATGTAAATAATGAGGTTCTTAGACCATAAATATTGATAACTCAATTGTAAAAGTAATAGTGAATTCAAAAATGAACAATTTATTTAAGAAAGTAATTAACTTACACAATCCATAAATTAAAATTACATATACGGTTGATAACTTACAAATTAATCATGTTTTTTATTCAACGATCACATATATTATACAATAAAATAATAATTATCAAATATTGGGTTCAAATCTTTCCTATCCTTAAAACAATTATCATAAACAAAAAACTTTATACTTATTCACACGGTTGCCATCAATTATATTGAATCAAATCCAAAGAAAAAAGAAAAATAAAATATTTATTGCAAGTTATCAAAGTTTAACTAATTACCTAACAAGTAGTTGATTCAAATTGTTTATTTAACTTATAAGGTTAAACCACAGAAAAATAAACCCTTTAAGTTATTAGTCATATTATTACACATCACTGATAAATTATTATGTCAATTTTATAATTTAGCACAAATAAATTCATATCCAAGTATTACTTTTTAACCTTAATAAAAAAAATTATTAAATTTTAATTCAATACTAATTTATTTGCCAATAAAAGTTTTAGATGGAATTGCTAATAAGATTTTTTATTAAATTATAATTGATTTGTCTCTTTCAACACGACATCATCATTAATTATGTAGCATTAATTATGAAAAAATTAATAATTTTCTTTTGTGTGTCTCAACGCAACGCAATGCAAAGTATGTACAAAAATTCTCATTTGATATTTTGAAGATGTTATATGAATATATCATAATTAATTTATTGTATTAAAAATAATCAAACAATAAAGACTTTGATAATAAAATAAATAATTAATAAAAATAAAGTTTGAAAGAACAATATTTATAACAAAATAAATACTTAAAAAAATAAAAATCGGAGGAATGTTTATCTTAATAGATTCATATTTGTCGTTATCTTTTACAAAATTTAAACTTAATGAGTGAAAATCATTGATTTTCGAAAGTTATAGAAATAAACTGAGTAAGGATACAATAATTACTTATCCATTTTGATTAGTATTTTTCCATTTCATTTCTTCTTCATTTTAAGTTTTTTTTTAAAGACTTTTAATGTTTACAATGTTTAATGTTTTCTATTTTATATTTTAAGACAAAATGGATAAATGTAAAGCCCATTAAATCCCTTATTGTTTTTCTGCCCTAGATTAAAAGGGCTGTCCCATGTGAGTTGGGCCTAGGGCTGGCCCATGGGGATCCAAACACCCTAATCTGACCTAACCTCACTTTTCCATATCATTTTCCAAAAAAACGGATCCCTACTCCTTCTTGAGCAGTCGCACTCTCTGCTAGGGTTTGCTTCCACCGTTACGTTGAGCTAAGAGGACTCGTTGCTCCATGTAAGTATCTCTTCCTAGTTCATTCTAGTCCCCTTTTAATCATCTTTCGCATTCCCAGTTAGGATTTCTTGTTAATCCCATCTATTGGTTCTGTTCCACCTTTATTTCAGCCCTGTAGTTCGTTCCTAGAGTTGTTGTGCTCGTGGTCGTGTCGTCAAGGTCCTTGCTAAACCTTTTTTCTAGGTACGGGGAAGTTAGGGTTTTGGGTCTTGAATGATTTTTGGCTGAATTAGAGTTTGTTGGGTGTTGTATGAACTATATGATTGCGATGAATATGTGAAATGCCTTGTATTGCTATTTGGGTACGAACATGTGACTGTTGTAGGAAGAACAGTGGCGAGATCTGTTACTCTCGCCCAAGCGAGACTGACTCGTCCAGGCGAGACTTGCAGGAGCAGACTAGGGGTTTCAAAAACTCTCGCTTAGGCGGAGAGCTCTGGTTTTGAGCGAGGCACTATCTCGCTAAGTGTCTCGCTCAGGCGAGAGTCGCTCGCCTAAGCGAGGAGGCGTGGAAGCTTTGGGACGCTGTTGTGGTTTATCCCAAGCGAGAGACCTCACCTTTGGGTGAGAGGTTGTCTTGCTCAAGCGAGGTAGGGCTCGCCTAAGCGAGCCTGCGAAAATCTCCCAGAACCTGGTCATGATGTCGCCTAACCGAGGGTCTACCGCCTAAGCGAGAGCACCCCTCTCGCCTGAGCGAGGCCTCTTGGCTTGAACGAGATCCGCTGCAGATTGTGTGGTTTTCTGCGATTGGTAATTGGATTGTTGATTTATGATATATTTTGTATGATGCATGAGGCCTGTGAGATGAAATGCATGGTATGATCTGTGGTTATAAATTGGATAGATGTGATTGAGGGAATCTTGGCATGTGAAACTAATGAGTGGGTTAGAAATTAAAGAGGCATGGTATTGGTATGAGATGAGGCATTATACTCATGGATTGGGAATAACCAGTGGTATGGATTCAACATGTGATACGAAGGAGGATAGATTTTCAGAGGTTGGTATGGAATTATAAGCATGATATGTGTTCTCTTATCGTTGGTTTATGATTGGTCTGTGGTCAGTGCGTAATCCCTTGAAATCTCTAGGTGAGATCTTAGGGTCGTGCTTCAGTGGTCGGGACGTAATTCCATGGCCCCTGTTAGTGGGTGTCCATGGTGGTGCCCCATCTATATGGTCTGGTAAGGATTCAAGGTAAGGTTACATCCTGACACTCTAAGGAGTATTTTAGTCTCACTTAGAGTAGACTGACTCTTGTGGTGAAAGTAGCAGGAGGCCTGAAACTCATTAAGGGCTAACCTTGTGTGTGTGGGATTAATTCATTGTAACACTTGTAACACATAGCTCGAGGGTGAGCAGAAGTATTCACCAAGTGCAAGCATCTGCTGAATCCGACTAGACTATATGTATTCGAATGAGTCGAGTCAGAGTCTAGTGTATTGTTTGAGAAGTTAGAACATGTTTGGATGATATATATATGCTTGGATTGTGTAATGGCATGTGACTACTTGATGAACTATTTTACTCTAGCTTACCCTATTTGTTTGTCTAGTTTCTTGTATGCGGCTCTTCTCTTTTGCGATGATCATCAATTTATTGATGGTAGCATATGCGAGAGGTCCTCGCGGTCAACAGGGGAACGATGACTCCACTGCTTAGCCATCTGGGCTAGATTTTCTACTATGGGCTTTCTTTTAGGGTCACGACCCATGTATTGGCTGTCTTTTAAATTTCTATTTTATTTTTGTTAAATTTCTATATCTGGTTTAGTTTAGCATCGTTGTATGCCTTGGATTATTGTAAGGCGTTATGTGGAAACTCTAAGACTGCGCTATTATACTATTTTGTTGTGACACTTCCTTTAATTACGGTTATTAATTAAATGGGGTGTTACATTAATGGTATCACAGCAGTCATTCCTTAGGTCTATGAACTTGGATGTCCGCTTAGCTTTCTCTGTGTCTTTTTGAGTGTTTTCAGTTAAATTCCTGTCTTATCAAGCCTAACCAAGTGATTTCCTGTGTGCCAGTGAACTATGGCACGTTCTCGTAGGACTCCGCAATCCTCTCAGGGTGACGTACCCGATATCGCCAGAGCAATAGAGGTGATGGTGGCTACTATGACGCAACAAAGCACAGCGATGATGCAACAGCATGAGGCATCTATGCAGCGACACGCAACATCGCTCGAGCAGTAGCAGCTGGTGATGCAGCAGATGGAGGTTGCAAGGATGGCTGCAGAGGAGGCCCACAAGCAACATATTGAAGTCTTTCAGTAGCTAGAAGACACCAGAACAGCTGCGCCCGCCTTTGGTCCTGAGCCACGACCTGCAGTCAAGGAGTGGAGCTTGGAGGACTTCTTGAACCACCATCCAGTGAAATTCAACGGGAAGACTAGTCCAGATGTAGTCGATCAGTGGTTGAAAGACTTGGAGAGAATCTTCGACACAAAGATGTGTCCAGCAGATAACAGGTTGGCTTTTGCAGTTTATATGCTCACCGGAGAAGCTGAACACTGGTTGATGAGCATGAAGTCCATCATGGAGGAGCGAGGATAGCCTATAACTTGGGAGGCCTTCAGGGGGAAGTTCCTCTCGGAATACTTCCCTAACAGTGTGAGATATACCAAGGAGGTAGAATTCCTCCAACTCACTCAGGGAGGGAAGTTTGTAACAGAGTATGTTGAGAAGTTCAAGCACCTCAGTTGTTTCTACACAATGACCCTGGATGAAGAGTGGAGATGCCATAAGTTTGAGAATGGACTCCGCAGTGATATTCACTTTATGGTAGCACCCTTATCCATCAAGGATTTTGCCGCTCTGGTGGAAAAGGCCAGAGTAATGGAGAAGATGAAGAATGAGGTAGAGGATCAGCGGCCACAGTAGTCATAGAGGGTAGGTGGACCATCTGGGTCCAAGCCCAAACATGAGGAGCAGAGGAGACCATATGACAGACCTCACCATCAACCTCAAGGGTCTAGGAACTTTTCTCCTCAGCAGGGTCGGGTACAATGCTATATATGTGGAGGTCCTCACCTGAGGAGTGTTTGCCCATGCATGGAGGGTTACTGCATATGCAACAACTAGGGCAAGAAATGCCACTTTAGGAAGGACTGCCCACTCTTGCTAGGGCAGCGACACGCTCTCTAGTTCAGACTCCCCACCAACATCAACGGAGGGACAAAGGCAACAGGCCTCATGCGACCGGCAGAGTCTACGCTATGACAGGAGCAGAGGCTGCAGGCTCAGGTAACCTTGTTAGGGGTTATTGTGTGATTTCTAGGATGAGATGTTGTGTGTTGTATGATTCTGGAGTGACACACTCATTTGTGTCAAATGCTTGTGTGGAACGTTTGGGTTTGCCGGTGTGCGAGCTACAGTGTGAACTTGCGGTGTCTACTCCGGCGTCGGGTTTGGTTAGGACGTCGTCCTTATACGCTAGGTATCTGGTGAGGTAGAGGAACGTAGGTACAAGGTGAATCTAATCTGCTTACCTCTACAGGAGTTGGAGGTAATCTTAAGGATGGATTGACTCTCTGCCAATCGAATTTTGATAGATTATCGGGAGAAAAGATTGTTGTTTCCCGACTCAAAGGAGTCTGAGTTGGTATCTCCTCAGGGAGTGGTGAAGGAGATTCAGAGTGGCGCGCAATGCTTCATAATCTTCGCTCGTATGGAAGTAGGGGAGAAGGAAGGGACATCAGTTATACTGGTAGTGCGCGAGTTTGTGGATGTGTTCTTGGACGAGGTATCGGGGTTGCCTCCCAATAGAGAGGTGGAGTTTTCTATTGACCTAGTGCCTGAGACTGGCCCGGTGTCGATGGCCCCGTATCGTATGACTCCGACAGGGTTGGTGGAACTCAAGAAACAAATAGAGGAGCTGATGGAGAAGCAGTTCATTTGACCCAATACTTTGTCGTGGGAGCACCGGTGTTGCTAGTAAAGAAGAAGGATGGTAGTTCACGTCTATGTGTGGGCTACAGGCAATTAAACAAGATGACCATCAAGAACAAATATCTGCTTCCAAGAATTGATGACTTGATTGACCAGTTGCATGGGTCATCTGTGTTCTCAAAGATTGATTTGCGGACAGGGTACCATCAGATTCTGGTGAAGGCGGATGATGTACAGAAGACGACCTTCAGATCTTGATACGGCCACTACGAGTATGCGGTTATGCCTTTTGGTGTGACCAATGCTCCGACGATGTTCATGGACTACATGAACCAAATTTTCAGGCCCTTCTTAGATAAGTTTGTCACAAAGTTCTTACTTTTAATTGAGAAATTACTTTGATTAAAAGTGAGGACGTCAACAAATTAATTAAGAAGTTACATTGATTAATTTGAAATCTTAAACAAGGAATCAATAACAATAATCTTTAGAAAACCAATGATGAATCCTATTTTGGAAGAGCAGTGGAATTGACCTATTTACTATTACTGTTTTTACAATATTTTATTTGCGTATCAATTATTCTTTGCTTATCAAAACCCCATATTTTCATGGTTACTAGTTTTACTTACATTTTTATATGAGTCAAATATTTAAAATCAATTCCGTATTCGTTGTGAGACGACTCAGGGTTATCTTAACCCTAACTAGTTTGTTCACTACTAATTTGGCAATACTGAAGTTGCTAAAGTTAAGTAGTGATAATTTGATCGCCTAACGACAGCGATATCAAATTTGGCGCCGTTGCCGGGGAATACGGTTAGTATTTTCTTTATTTTGATTCTTATTCATTCATTTTATGTTTGTTTTTTTTTATTTAATTATTTTTTATTTTTTTTACGCATATACGTTTAATAGAGTTTGTGTTTTTTTTTGTAGTCTTTAGTTTTCATTTTATATATTTCAAGCAAAGTTCTTTTTTTGTTTTGATTAAGATTTTCTTTTAAGAAATTTTTTGAGATTAGTTTGGAAAACTCTGTCTAGGAAAGACTTGGTATTTAAGTTGTCTACTGTGACGCACCTCTCTTTCCTAGGAGTAGACCCAACAACATCTTAACTTATTTCTTTCTTGAAATCTTTCTGCAAAACAAGAATAGGAAAAAAAAAAACAAAGAAACACTTTCAGGTGGACTCATAGTGCATGACTCGAGCCAACCCGGGTAAAATCTATCAATTGGATCCGGAACTTGAACGGAGCTTGCGCAAAGCACGTAAAAGACTTGAATTTGAGTGTTCTACTGAGATAACACCTTCTACATCTGAAGCTACTACATAAACAACACATTCATCCCCTCCATTCACAAATATATCCTTTGATCTTTCATCAAATCCAGATCCAAACATAATGGAGGAAAGAACCATCAGACAGTTGGCCACATCCAACAATCCCATCATCAACAACAACATCCAATACCCAGAAGAGCAGTGTGAGCTCAAGACAGACCTTCTAAAGGCCTTGCCACAATTTCATGGGTTATCAGGAGAGAATCCACACAAACACTTGAGGCAATTCCATATGATTTGTGAAAACTTTAGATCTCCCACGATCGCGTTAGAAACTCTCAAAATGAGAGCTTTTCCTTTTACTCTTCAAGGAGCGGCACAAGATTGGTGGTACTACCTTTCGTTGAGAATCACTAATTGGGCAACTATAGAAAGAATTTTTCTTCAGAAATATTTCCCTACATCTCGAGTGGCTGCTGTCCGTAGAGAAATTTATGGAATTAAGCAGCGAGAAGGAGAAACCCTTAGTGAATATTGGGAAAGATTCAACAAACTCTGTGCATCTTGTCCTCAGCATCAAATGCAAGAACATTCCCTCATTCAATACTTTTATGAAGGAATGAATTCGTCAGACAGACAATGGGCAGATGCTGCAAGCGGAGGATCTTTTCTGGGTCAATTGCCACAAGCTGCTAGAGAGTTGATTGAACGAAAGGCAACTGATAGCCAACAATATGAGACAAGAGGAAATTCAGTAACGTCATTAAGGGGAGTTCACGAAGTTGAGACTTATGCAGCAAATGAAAAAAAGATGGATGAAAGAATAACTGGGTTAGAAAAGAAGCTTGATGAAATTGCAAGCTTGTTCAAAACTTCAACTCCAAAAGTAGCAAAGGTGTGTGGAATTTGTACTTCAACAAAGCATTATACTGATGAATGCCCTAGCTTAACATGAACTATTGTGGAGGAACCATCTCAAGCTTTTGCTGCCAATATGTTTGGAGGAAATAGAACATCTCAGAATAATTATGACTTGTCCTCCAATAGGTATGATCCAAGTTGGAAAAATCATCCAAATATGAAATGGGGTAATCAACAACATGAGCAACCCTATGTTCCTCCTTAGATGAGATAACAACCTCAACCAAATGTTGCATCACTAGTAGAGAAATTTATGAATGTTGTGGTTGAGCAGAATGGTGAAGTAAAAAAGATGATTACTGACTTGACTCAAAAGGTGGAGAAGTTAGAATCTAAAGTTAATCAAGGATCAAGTTAACTACCTGCACAAACTGTGGTCAACCCGCATAATGTAAGTGCTATTACTTTAAGATCAGGTAAGCAGGTACGAGGACTTGAGGAAGCCCAAGAGAATGAAGATGAGGAAAATGAATTTGCACCTATTGATAAAAGTGGAGAATCAGGCGAACCAATACCATGTACATCTGAGACGCCAACACCCACTAATGACTCTAGGTTAGTATCTTCTAATTCTTCTTCTTCTAATTCTTCTTCATGTTATTCTCCTCTTCCTCCCTACCCGAATCGTTTGAAACCGAAAACTAAGAAGTTGGAGGAGTTGGACCAAGAAATCTTGAATACTTTCAAGAAGGTAGAGATAAACATCCCTTTATTGGATGCTGTGAGGCAAATTCCGAAATATGCTAAGTTTCTTAAAGAAATTTGGACCAATAGAAGGCGTATTCGGGATAATGAGGTTGTGAACTTGGGAAGAAATGTATCAAGCTTGATCAGGAGACCTATCGAAATACCACAAAAATGCAAGGATCCAGGTATGTTCTCTGTTCCCTGTGTTGTAAGAAGTACTAAATTCGACAGTGCCATGTTAGATTTAGGAGCTTCTATAAATGTGATGCCTTTGTCAGTTTTTACTTCTCTTCATCTTGGAGTGGTCATTCAACTGGTCAACCATAGCACAGTTAACCCTGCAGGTGTGTTAGAAGATGTGCTTGCCCGAGTGGACAAGTTAATTTTTCCTACAGATTTCTACATCTTGGACATGAAGGAAGATGAAGGAATGAGTTCAACTACAATTATCTTGGGAAGACCGTTCATGATGACAGCACGTACCAAGATAGATATGCATGCATGATCATTGACTATGGAGATAGGAGACGAAAAGGTGTAGTTCAATGTGTTGGAAGCCATGAAGCACCCGACTGAAGACCATTCTTTGTTTTGTATTGATTTATTAAGTGATGTAGTGAACAATTTTGCTTTTGGGTTTTTGGACATTTTTTCTGGATTTTCCTCTTCTTTGGACTTTTCTTTTCCGAATATGTCATACACAAATTTAGACGACAAAGAAAAATTTAAAATAGGTGATATTGAGGACGCGGTTTCACTATATGATACCTATGTGGCGTCCGAGTGTGATGCTGAGGTGGCTGAAATTACCTTAGGCAATAAAATGTTGCCATCTGTGGAACAACCACCCACTTTGGAGTTGAAATCTTTACCATCTCATTTGAAATATGCTTATCTTGAGAGGGATGGGAAACTCCCTGTTATTATATCTGCCTTGCTTACTGATGAGCAGGAACAAAAGCTATTGTAGGTTATCAAAGATCACAAGAAAGCAATTGGCTGGACTTTGATATTCTTGGTATTAGTCATTCTTTCTGCATGCACAGAATACTCTTGGAGGAGGATGCTAAGCTAGTAAGGCAACCTCAGAGGAGACTGAATCCTTAGCTGATGGAGGTTGTGAAGAAGGAAGTCACTAAGTTGCTACAAGCAGGTATTATATATCCTATTTCTGACAGCACTTGGGTGAGTCCTGTACATGTGGTCCCCAAGAAATCTGGGATCACCGTGGTCAAGAACAAGAAGAACGAGTTAATTCCTACTCGTATTCAGAATAGTTGGAGGGTATGCATTGAGTATAGAAGACTAAACCAGGCCACCAGGAAAGACCATTTTCCCTTACCATTCATGGACCAGATGTTAGACAGATTGGCAGGTAAGTCTCATTACTGTTTTCTTGATGGATTCTCTAGGTATTTTCAGATCTGTATAGCCCTAGAGGATCAACATAAGACCACCTTTACTTGTCCATTTGGTACATATGCTTATAGGAAGATGCCATTTGGCCTTTGCAATGCTCCTGGAACATTTCAACGATGTATGATGAGTATCTTTACAGATTTATTGGAGCATTGTATTGAGGTTTTTATGGATGATTTTAGTGTATATGGTTTATCTTTTGATAATTGCTTGTCTAATCTTGCTAGAGTCTTGGAGAGATGTGAAGAAACTAACCTTGTTTTAAATTTTGAAAAATGTCATTTTATGGTGGAACAAGGTATAGTTTTAGAACACGCTATTTCCAAGAATGGTATATCTGTAGATCCTGCTAAAATTGATATTATTTCACAATTGCCTTACCCCTCTTCTGTGAATGAGGTTCGATCTTTTCTTGGACATGCAGGATTTTACAGGAGGTTTATCAAGGACTTCAGCAAGATAGCCAACCCTCTCTCCAATTTACTACAAAAGGATGTACCATTTGACTTTAGAGAGAGGTGCAAAGATGCTTTTGACACATTGAAAAAGGCGTTTACCACCACTCCTATCATCCAGCCACCTGACTGAACATTACCATTCGAGTTGATGTGTGATGCATCAAACTTTGCGGTAGGAGCGGTGCTTGCACAAAGAGATGGGAAGCTACCACATGTAATATATTATGCTTCCAAAACATTGGATGCAGCGCATGCTAACTACACCACAACTGAGAAGGAATTATTAGCTATTGTGTTTGCCTTGGACAAATTCAGACCTTATATACTTGGTTCCAAGGTAATTGTTTACACTGATCATGCAACATTAAAATTCCTTCTGAAGAAAGCAGATTCCAAGCCAAGGTTGATTAGATGGATGCTACTGCTCCAAGAGTTTGACATTGAAATTCAAGATAGAAGTGGGGCACATAACTTAGTAGCTGACCATCT
>Ga0214543_1007124_pt1 | contig 19417 bp, 25 predicted proteins | sample CNSS2metaG_FD_160094 | JGI IMG/M metagenome (GOLD analysis project Ga0214543, IMG submission 160094) | Root nodule microbial communities from cowpea collected in UCLA plant growth center, Los Angeles, California, USA - CNSS2 | ecosystem: Host-associated > Plants > Roots > Nodule | place: USA...
GCCATCTTGAATGAAGCCCAATTGGATCTTTTTTAGCATGCTCCTTGTTATTGGGCCTCTTGATGGGCTTGGGCTTGAAGGTGCATGTGGGTCATGTATTGGGCCTTGAGCATGATTTGGGCCTAGGTGTTGACCCAAGCTATAAGCCTTGTTGGGATCACATCATCTAGCCAAGTTATATCCATAAAGCCCATCTATGTAACCACCAAGGACGTAAATAATAATCACCATGTATGAAAAAGTGATAAGTACATGGTCCAGACCGCCAAAGAAGTAACCGGCCTAAGCTGCTAACTGAGGATAATTAAACACGAACTTAGCATATTTTGGACACTACCAGTAATGCCCTTGAGGCCCACGATATTCGAATTAAGGAGCCTGGACCATGACCAAGGCCCACCTATGGCCCAAGCAGGAGCCCAGCCCATGACGTGGTAGGACATAATTAATAAGCCTATAAATAGGCATGAACCCCAACAATTAAAGGAACGCATTCATTACTCTCCTAATTACGAGATTTGACTTTCTAAGAGATTTTGCTGACTTGAGCACCAGAGTCTCTTCTGCAGGTAACCCCCTTCGGGTCCAAACTAGTTCACACCAAGATATCCACAGGCGACATGTATCGGCCAGGAGGAAGCCTATTGAGGAGATTGCGGACCGGAGTAAGGTAACGTTTGTGTCTGACATATCTTATTTGTTCTCTGCAGGAACAATTAGTGTCCACCGTGGGGCACGAGATTATACCTTACGGACCAACCCGCATTCTTCCGAAGATGGTTTCTACCCGTAGCAGAGCAGGAGTTAACAAACAGGTTGAAGGAGGTCCCTCAGGACCTGCTAACATCACCCCAGACTTGGCCGCCATCCTAGACGGTCAAGCCAAGATGCAACAGGAACTGGCTGATTTGAAGAAGCGCAGTGCTGACGAGATGGAGGCACTACGACAGGAGAACTCACGCCTAAGGCGAAAGATTGAGGTCGATCCCACTCAAAAGGGAAAGGCCAAGGAAACATCCGATGTCGTAGGGTCCCCAACTTTCCAGCCAACTGAAGAAGAAAGCGAGTACAATCCTACCCCGCACACCTTCACAACCACTCAACAAACTCCCATCCTCTCAACCCATCATACACACTTCCATTCCACCCTCCCAGGGAATACTGCAGCTCCTACCCCCGTCGCCACCCTGCCCACCACCCACATCTCGCCCTATTACATGCCCATCACCTTACACACTACTCATATCCCACCATATAACAACCCTCACACCCTCCCTACCACCCAAATCCCCCCTCACAACTTCACTTCCACTTTTCCCACCCTCGTTCACCATCCCATCCCCCATCACCTGCTACCATCTGCTCAACCTAGGCGTCATCATCCTTTTACCGATTTCATCGCCAACACTCCCCTCCCTGCCCAGTGGGAACCTTTCACACTGGAACGGTACACCGATGAGACCGACCCAAACGAACACCTCAAGGTCTACATCACCCACGTCGCCCTCTACACTTCCCATGATGCTGTTTTCTCCAAGGCCTTTCCTACCACCCTTAAAGGCCCTGCCCTCGAATGGTTTACCACCCTTCCGCCATACTCCATTGACTGCTTCGACACCCTCTCCCACATGTTCACCACTCACTTCGTCGGCAGCCGCCCGCATTAAACTACAACAATCTCACTTCTCGGCATCAGACATGAACAAGACGAGACGCTTCGGGCTTTCATTGTACCGTTTTAGTAAGGCTGCCCTTCGCACACCACACCTAAACCAAGAAATGATACTTCAGTGCAGGGCCCTCACTCTCAAACCCGACCCCTTCGCCAACAATGTCTACCTTCACCCACCCGCCTCCATGCATGAGTTGAAACTTTGCACCGCCGACTACGTCCGCATGGAGGTCATGCAAACTCTCCATACAAAATTCTGCAATGACTACACACCCTCCACAGCCACCCCCTCTCCACAACCTTCCCGACCTGACCCGAGACCCCGAGAACCCCGAGAACCCCGCTTCACCAGATATGCCCCCCTAAATGTCCCTATATCATGTCTCCTTGACAAGGCCTTACAGGGTGACCTCATCTCACCACCACGCAAGACGACCACTCCTCCCAACGCTGACATGACTAAATACTGCCGCTATCATCGAAACCACGACCACACCACAGAGGAATGTAAAGCACTCCAAGATAAAATTGAAGAATTGGTTCGTGCTGGCCATTTTCGCCGCTTTATCCACAGAGACGACCACCCTCCCCAATCCAATCACCCTCCTCGTTCTAACAACCGACGCCCTCCCCGCGACTCTCGCCACGACAAACGCCCAAGCCAACTGCAAACCACGACCCCCAACCGGCTCGCATCGATGTCACCCCTACCGACCCTCCCCTACGCGACACTATTTAACACCATCTCCGGTGGCTTTGCTAGTGGCGGATCCACCTCATCCGCCAGGAAGAGACACCTCCACCATATCCAATCCATCAACCACATCACCCATTCTCATCACAAACGTTGCATGCCCCCCATAACCTTCACGGACGACGATTTTCATGGCGTTGATTACCAGCAAGATGACCCTATGGTCATCATCGTTGAGATAGAAAATTATGCCGTCAAGAAAGTCCTCATTGACCAAGGCAGTTCCGTCGACATCCTTTATTGGGCAACATACCAGAAACTCCAAATCCCCAACACCGCCATGGTCCCATACGATGAGCCAATATATGGATTCTCCAGGGAAAAGGTTTCCACTCGCAGCTACATTGACCTCCATACCGTTTTTCGTGATGGCGCTCAAACCAAGACAATTCCTATATGATTCCTTGTCGTCGACGCGCCCACATCTTATAATGTCCACCTCGACCGACCTTCACTCAACACTCTTGGCGTTGTCGTCTCCACACCACATCTGGCCATAAAATTCCCATCCTCATCCAGCGACATCCTTACCATTCATGGCGACCAACGGCTCGCAATCGAATGCTACATGGCCAGCCTACGCCCACAGCTTCCCATCCTTCAAACCAATCATATTGAACGGCTACCCGGCTTTGAGATAGCTTTATCTAGCGATGATCTAGACCCAAGAATGGGCCGGGATACCCGCCTCGAGTTGGTCGAAGAAACCATTCCCCTGGAGCTCCCTAATGGCCGCGCCATTAAACTCGGCACTGGATTACAACCTGAGCAGCGCGACATCCTCACGCCAACCCTTATCAACAACACAGACCTCTTTGCTTGGTCAGCTGTTGACTTACCCGGAGTTGACCCTCACGTTGCATCCCACAAGTTGTCCTTTTACAAGGAGGCCCGATATATCTCCCAGAAAAAATGCAAGCTTGGTGAAGAACGACGATTAGCGGCCAAGGCCGAGGCCGACAAGTTGCTCAACGCAGGGTTTATGGAAGAAGCCCACTACACCACTTGGCTCTCCAACGTGGTTCTGGTCAAGAAAGCTAATGGCAAGTGGCGGATGTGCGTTGATTACACGGATCTTAACAAAGCCTGTCCTAGGGATGCCTACCCCTTACCCAACATTGACCGACTTGTCGACGGTGTAGTCAGTGACATGGTTCTCAATTTTCTTAATGCATACTCCGGTTATAACCAAATTCCCATGACCACATTCGACATGAACAAAACCGCCTTCATTACAGACGACGCCAACTATTTCTACAAGGTCATGCCATTCGGTCTCAAAAACGCAGGGACAACCTGCCAACGACTGATGGATAAAGTCTTCAACTATTTAATGGGCAAATGTGTCGAAGTATACGTCGACAACAGGGTTGTCAAATCCCCAAGCCATCACCAACACGCTTAGGACCTATCTGTAGTATTTTCAGCATTAAGACAGTACACCCATCCATCCTCTTTTAAATGATTAAAATATTCACAATTAATTAAGTAACCATATATATATATATATATATATATATATATATACTTTCTATTTTTTATCTCTTCTAATTATTTGGTTTGTCATGAAACTCATTCGCATCTTCAATATATTTTTGATCTTATCATAACTCTATGTAATTATGTTAAAATGATGTATGTTAAGCAGCACGGAGCTTCAGTTTGTTTGTTAACTCCTGCTCTGCTGCGGGTTAAGACCATCTTCGAGAGAATGCGAGTTGATCTGTAAAGTATCACTTTGTGTCCCATGGTGGGTGCCAATTGTTCATACAGAGAATAAATAAGAGATGTCAGACACGAGTATCACCTTACCTCAATCCGCAATCTCCCTAGCAAGCTTTCTTCCAGTATGTATGCGCTATCTGCTGGTGTCCCGGTTTGGACCGATTTGGACCCGGGAGGGGTTACTTGCGGAAGAGACTCTGACGCTCAAGTCAGCTAAAGATTCTCAGAAAGTCAAATCTCGTGGTCAGGGAATTAACGAATGCGTACCTTTAATTACTGGGAAAATTTAAATATTAAAGTCTAACGTGCCAATACAGATAAAATAAATCACATCAGTACGTGTTACAATTAAAATCGTTTATAAAATTATTACATAGAAAATCATAGTTCATCATAATGACTAGTGATAAACCCTGAGATATCCCCACTCCGTCTCTAGGCATCTGTCTGCTCACCTGCATCAACATCTGCTCCCATGTAACAAGTTACATGATCATCGCCACACACACAGAGATAGGGTGAGCTCATTTAAATAAAACCAAACAATATAATATTAAATGCAACATCAACAAATTTAAACCCGGGTTAGTACACTTTCCCTTTTTCTTTTACTCCTTCCAACACTTGCCTTTAGACGTCTATCATCTATATACCCTTTAGGTGAGATCAATGATCGATCTTTACTGTACGAGTGTCTACTCGCCCCTCCGACTACAGGCCACCACCTGATAGTCCACACGTGGGAATAACTTTGCCACAACATCTCACTGTGACACCAAGTGGAGTTCCCCAAAACAAACCTAAGTTGTAGTTGTTTCCAGACTACCAAATCTCTATCAGAATCCACCGAAGAGGGCAATCATCCGAAACCTTGTCGTATGAGCCACAACCCGCACACTCCACTAGACTTCCTAAACCACCAGGCTACAACCTGGAGTGGTCACGTGTTACCCCAATACAAGATGCACTCGTAACTGGGCCGCCTGCCAAAGCATCGCACCATGAACATCCCCTAAAGCGGTGTAGAAAACTTTCCTCGTGCGCCATCACTGGACCAAAACCGCTTAGCACGCATCACACACCGCCAGGCACCACGCGCCTGCAGTATCCTCACTGCACCGCCACCGCCTAGCGGACACCTTCTCGTCGCCAGGCGCCCCTGACATTGTCGCCGCCTGGCGCTTCCTCCCTGTGTCGCCAGACGCCTGTCTTCTTCCAGGTCTCCTACTGCACCGATTCCGCCTGGCGAAACCATACTTACCGCCAGGCGCGCTGTGTTAATAGTGGCCACTGCCACTGATTGAAGGTTCTACCGCCTAGCGGCTCGCTCATGCCGCCAGGCGCCATTCTAGTAGCGTAATGCTACTTGTTTTTGACACCTAAAAACAGGTCCTAACAGACCTAAAACATACAACATTTGAAATTTTAACTCAACATGATTTCCTAGACATATTCTATAATTAGTTAACATCCCACACAAATATGTATCCCATCAATCCCTTTTTCATTATGCACACATCCCACCACATTCTTTTACAAGCGCTACTTTAAAACATGTTGTAACACACTCCAAAATACAAGTCACATACTTCAGCAGATGAATACTAAGATATCTCATACCAATCCACATACCAATGTTTCATACACTTCTTACAATAATACAAACAAAGTGACATAGTAGCTACCCCTAATAAACATAATTTTCCTTCATCCAGACATGTACATCAAACTGAATTTACACTCCACCCACTGCGCTTGACATTCTTCTCATTTATTAGCATACCATCTATTCACAATAACCACATTCTAGTTCACGCTTTTCACTTTACCAAATTATCATACTTTTTGGAAGACAACTCATTTCATAAAACAACTAATTAACACATATACTACTCCATGTCATCATTTCTGCTTTCACTTTCATTAATCTTATTTAGTCACTATCATGCCACTTACAACTACATCCTCCATTTAAATTGAGTCTATAATAATTCTGAATTTAAATAACTAAGGATGCAATTTCATACAAAATCACATAGCAACCTAAACTGACGAGCCGCCTGTCGATAGTTCCTGTGCCGCCAGGCGGTGCATGCATATCTGGGTTCTGCCCAAGTTTTTCTAGCACTATAATGCACCCTAATATTCCAAATTATTGTACTCACCTTCATGCCAATGGGTTTCTAGATGCGTACATCATAAAGAGTTCATCCATCATCCATTTTATGCTCAATACGATAAAACCAATGCATCAATCATTGAAATAGTCTATGATTATTATCCCCAACACCAGCATAAACCCTATACCCTCAATTCAATTCACAAGTTCATGCAACTTCCATCAATTTAGGAACTGTAAACCATAATTCGTCATACAATTCATATATGTGCAATAAGAATACCATCCACTATCACAACATCACTGATAACACATTAAAATGAAAGAGAAATAACAACAGTGACAGCAACGCCTGGCGGGTCACTCCCGGTCGCCATGCAGATCATACGAAAACCCAGAAACTGGGTGCAACCACATGTGCCGCCTGGCGGCAGTTCATGCGGTTTCTGGAAAATTCCAGAAAACGCGAACAGAACCAGGATTCAAAGCTTTCACAATTCAAACATGATCTAGGACACATCATTATAAGATAGCAACAATTAAAACACGGAATAGGAACTCCCCTAACCTGGATTTCCTTGCTCAATTTGCTAAATGTGCTACTTCCTTCTTGTTTGCCAATCTCCTTCTTGCTCTTCTACCAATTCAGACCCAGAACCTCACTCCACACTCACGATCACTCTCCTTTCATGCTCTATTTCTGGTATAGTCTCAGCCTTGGAAAAACCCTTCCTAATACTCAACTTTTACCTTTTAAACAGTGCTTAAATTTAGGTTAATAATACAAAAACGGGATTCCCACTTAATTAATGGTTAATGGCCATTCATGGTCCCTTTATGGCTGTTTTTCAGCCTCCCTTGTCATCAGTTAGGGTTTCCTTTAACCCTTCCCATTCCACCCAAATCTAGCATTAGCAAAAGAAATATAAAGTTTAATTTAGGTTTTCCCCAAGGCTAGAACCTATAACCATGCAATTACTACGTTAATACCAAACCATCATGCCAATTCATATTTCATGCCAACTAGTATAACCCAATTGCTATCTTCTTACTTACACGCACATACATATTAGAAAAGAAAAATAAAAATTAAATCCTACACAAATGGCATACATAGGACTCGAATCCAAGTCCTCTCACACAAACCAAGTACTCTCAACCACTTGAGCTAGTACTTTTCCACGTCATTAAGGTTAGCATTTAATACCTTAAAGGCTTCTCTCACTCGCATTAATTAAATAATTAATTATTCAATTATTTAAATTTAGCGGGTCTTACACCATGCGTATTTATAGATTATTAATTATGTTTGGCCACATCATGGGTTGGGCCTCTGTTTGGGCCGCAGGTGGGCCTGGGCCTAGCTCAGGCCCCTTAGCTCGATTATTGTGGGCCCTAGGGGCTTTGCTAGTAATCTCTAAATCTGTCAAGTTCTCGCTTAATTTCTTTAAGTTAGCGGCTTAGGTTGGTTACTCTTATTCGCTCAGCATATATGGTGATCATTTGCGTCCTTGGGGGTTATGTACGCGGATTTTACGGTTATAGTCAGGCTAAGTCGCCTAGGTGTAGTACAGATAATATTATGTTTTCTTTACCGTAATTTTTTTCTTTTATAAAAATTAATATTGAAGTAGTTAGAACATAGGTACGAGTATGGGTACGAGATTATACCCGTTACCTAGTGGTGATGGGGATGGGTCAAAAGTTTGATACCCGTTGGGTTTGGGTATGGGGATGGGGAAGAATTTTTTCTACGGGGATGGGTATGTGATAGCGAAACCGTCCCCTCCCCACCCCGTTGCCATCGCTAGCCTCTAGTAACTGCCAAGGCCGCTTCGTCCGTACTAAAGAATCCCTCAGTACACAGTAAGCGACCACTCGTAACTTCCAAGGTGGTCTATTTTGTACTAAGGAATCCCTTAGTATATAGTAAGCGACCATCAGTAACTTCCAAGGCTACCTACTTTGTACTAAGGAATCCCTTAGTACACAGTAAGCGGCCACCAATAACTTCCAAGGCTACCTACTTTGTACTAAGAAATCCCTTAGTATACATTAAGCGACCATTAGCAATCTCCAAGACCGCTTACTCTGTACTAAGGAATCCCTTAGTACATAGTAAACAACCATCAGCAACCTCTAAGGCTATAACATCCCGATAGGATATTACTTAAATAAATAAAAATAAACAATTTATTGAAATAAATACCTCATTTATTATCAAATCATTTCCCAAAAAGGCAGAAAAAAAATTAAACTTTAGACTTAAGAATCGCGATATATGGCCAAAATAGTCATAATCAATCTTTACAATTCAAAAGTCAAAAACAGTAAAAACCAATAATTAAATTACATGAAAATTTAATAAAGCAGTCTTTATAAATCCCCATGTAATATGCTCCCACTCTCCGCCACTAAGCATCTCCTAGCTCACCTGTATCAACATCTGCTCCCGGATAACAAGTTACCCGATCATCGCCACACACAAACAGATAGGGTGAGCTATGCACATAGATAAAAATAATAATGAAATAAACCCACCCAAACACTCATAATTATTTATCTTTTTACAATAAACACCCATTTTCCCATACTCATAACCATTATGAGTTTATGCATGTACTCTTGATCATGGGACTTTCCTGTGCTTCCAGGACCCTCCTCGTTCGTGGTCCAACCTACAAGTTTATCCCGCTCGTAGTTCTGCTTCACGGACTCCCTTACCCGTCATCCAAACTCCTCACTTGAACTTGGACACGTATACCCGGCTTTCCTACTATGAACTCCCTCACTCATAGCATTCTCAAGTTTAAGCATGAAATGAACTCCCTTGCTCACTCATCCCAAACAAGAATACCTCCGATGAACTAAACCGTTCACGTTCTGCATGCAGTTCACCCAACATGACTCCCTGCTCGTGACTCAAACCAAGCACATCCCATATCGCCTATGGACTTAGTCCTTCAAGCCCAACATCAAAAACATAAAATTCCAACCACGACCGTATCCGCCTGGCATTGCCAAAGCGTCACCGGGCGAAGAATCCACGTAGAACAATTTTCCGTTCTCACGAACCAACAACACAGGCATATTCACATAATTCCTATGTTTTCGCAATAAAATAACCAGCCTTCGCCCAAGCAAGAATGTCTGTCTCGCTCAAGCTAAGCTCCCTCGTCGAAGCGAGACCTTCTCGCCTGAGCGAGGTCATCATTCGCCTAAAACAATAGTCCTTCGCCTGGACAAGGATTCATATAGAGAACGCGACTGATATCCTCGAATGCTCGCCTGAGCGAGATGGCATGTCGCTCAACCCCTGAGTTGGTCGTGAGCGAGATGCTTGAATCGAACTAGGGTCGAATCTTTGCGACTTTCACCTTGGCGAGGGTTGCTCGCTTGGGCAAAAATAACAAAGGTTTTTCCCTATTCACGCACGCAAACAACAATAATAATTACCAAAACACAGCTCAATCATTACCAAGGACTCTATAATGGCAAGCAAACCTAAAAGGCATGATTTAAAACCAGGAAATACGCTAAAAATCATAGAAAACTTTAAACCCCAGCTGCCCCATATCAGTTCACACACCCAACAGGATAGGAAAACAATATACAACAAAACACACGATATTCATACATTTTTGGATATATTCATACATTTAATCAATACACTAATCATGCATCAGCCCACAAAAGATAAAAGAAAAGAGTTCAGTTTCCCCTAACCTGGATTCCTTTGCTTAAAAATTTTAGACTTTGAGGGTTCTTCTTCGATTCACTAGACCGCCTAGTTCTTCCACTCAAGTCCACTCCCAATAACAGTCAATTCTCACCACACACTCTCTGAATTCGTGATCTTCTTCTTATGCCACAATGACAGCCCCAAAACCACCCTCTCTCTCTCTCTTGCTTGGTCACTAAATATTGCCTTAATGAGAGGTAAATAGTGCAAAACGAAAATTACTTTTATACACACTTAATGGTCATTGAATTTGTGGTTTATACTAGTTTTCCAGCCCCCTTGGCTGCTCAGGTTTTCCTTTGCCCTTTCACATTCATGCTAGAGCTAAATTTAGCAAATATAAGGTTTAATTCATGTCTATCAAGGTTTGAACACACAACCATCCAGTCATCAAGCCAATGCACAACCGTTATGCCAAATTCGTATTTCTTACTAATTCATAGAATCCTAAGATTAAGTGATCACTCATCATGATCGATCACATTATTAAAATAGTATAAATAAAAACACATAAATGACATACATAGGACTCGAACCTAAGTCCTCTCAACATAACCAAGTACTCTCAACCACTTGAGCTAGTACTTTTCCACATCATACATGTCAGAATTAAAGGCCATAAGGTTCCTACTACCCACATTTATTAATTATTTATTTATTTAATTAATTAAATTTCACGGATCTTACAAAGGCCACTTACTCTGTACCAAGAAATCCCTTAGTACATAGTAAGCAACCCCAAACCTTATATTAACATACATGATAATCGCCATTAGGCCAAAGCCCTTCATATACGAGCTAGCCATGCGCCCACCCCTTGGGATGCAAGAACTTAGAAAGATGGTTGCTATGTTCATCAGGGTGGAAGATATGTGCTGATACCAAGACAACGTCCACCCCACCCCACCCCAAACAGAGATAAGAAGATCCAATAAAGAATCCATGACGCGTGACCAAAATCGCCCCGAAGAACGGAAACAAGCTAGGTTCTCCAACTATGCCCCTTTGAATGCACCCAAATCCCGCATTCTAGATGAAGTCCTACAAGCGGAACTCATCCCGCCGCCTAGGAAATTTCAGAACCTGCCCAACGCTGACATTAGCAAGTATTGCCATTACCACCGCAACAGTGGACACATGACCGAAGAATGTGAAACCTTGCGGAACAAAATAGAGGAGCTGATACGTGCTAGTCACCTCAAACATTACATAAAAAATGTGGGAGAAGGAAGGTCCCGACCCCGCTACGACATAACTAATAATAGAAGATTCGAGCGAAGGGAGGAAAGAAGACCTGAGTGTATGGAATCGAGAAGAGAGCCCGGAAGAAACCATAACGTAGAGCGTAGGATGGAACAACAACAACAAGACAAATGCCTAGACGATAGACCCCCACTGAGGCAAAAAATTAATACGATCTCTAGAGGGTTTGCGGGGGGAGGGCACTAATCTTCCTTTAAGAAAAGGCATCTGAGAGCTGTCCAATCAGTCCATGCCATAACCGGCAGATCCCAAAGGAGGATACCTCCCATAACATTCACAAACTCGAACTTCAAGGGTACAGACCCGAATCAGGAGGATCTTATGGTCATAATGGTGGAGCTCGAAAGTTTCGTGGTAAAAAATGTTTTGGTCAACCCAGGAAGCTCGGTCGACATCCTATATTGAATGACTTTTCAGAAACTTCAGATACCCCTAGAAGATTTAGCACCATACGACGAACCCATATACGACTTTGCTGGAAATGTTTTGGTCGACCAAGGAAGCTCGGTCGACATCCTATATTGAATGACTTTTCATAAACTTCAGATACCCCTAAAAGATTTAGCACCATACGACGAACCCATATACGACTTTGCTGGAGAAAGAGTTCCAACCATGGGTTACGTTGACTTACACACGACTTTCGGTGGGGGGTGGGAAATGAAAACCATATTTACACGCTAATTGGTCATAGATGCCCATACCTCCTATAACATGCTTTTGGGATGCCCATCACTTAATGCCCTTTGTAAAACTCATAAAAATTAATTAATTAAATAATTAATTAATTAATAAATGTGGGTAGTGGGAGCCTTTAAGGCATTGATTATTGATTTATATAATGTGGAGAAGTGTTAGCCCAAATAGTTGAAAGTACTTGATTGTGTGGAGAAGTGTTAGCCCAAATGGTTGAAAGTCCTTGATTGACCAACATTGACCGCCCTTGCCCAAAGTTGACTGGTTGACTAGTCTTAACTCTTTGATAGTCCAATGAGAGGCTACCACATGTCAGAATAGTCTCTCTCTCTCTCCATTAGGGTTTAACTGCCATAAGTGGTTGCGCGAAGGTTACGGTGGTTGGCACGGTGGCAGCAGGGTATGAAGACTTTAAGATCTCGAGTGATACGTCCATGGGGGATTTCGGCAGCATGATGATGAAGGAAAAGGGAGGCGCGACGAAGAAGAAATAGAGGTCGTTTGGGCTGCGATAGATGACCACGACGGCGGTGCGACGGAAAGGAAGTTGTCCCAGCGAGTTGCAGGCGCGAAGGAGAAAGTCGACGGTGGTGCGGTGACGTGGCATGTTTTAAGTGGTTATTTTAGTTAGTGGAGGATTGAGGACGTGACAAGTTTTAATAGGTTATTTTAGTAAGTGGAGGATTGCCACGTGGGTAATCTGGTTGAGTGGAGTTTAAGTGATATTAGTGGTGCAAATTAGTAAAAAGAAAAGGTGCAGAACAGAGTTAGAAGACCCAATTTCAGAAAGGGTGTGGAAAATAAAAATTGGAGGTGCATTTAACTCCAGAAATATTCTCTTTAGAAATAGATAGCCCAATTGCAGAAGGGGCTGTAAAAATGAAAACTGGGGGTGCATTTAGCACCTGAATTATTTCTCTCCAAAATTCTGATTTTGGGACTTATTTTATGACTTGAAATATTCCCAATTCACACTCTTAAGGACCTAAATTAAATTTCAGTTGCATTATTAAACTTAAGAATATCCAATAATATATTATGCAACTAAAATTAATTCTTAAGAGCAAAAAATGATATTAAATCCCCAAAATTTAAGCACTTAATGAGAGCAAAGGTTCGACTTATCATACCCTCAAGACGGTCTGGAAGTGGAAAGTGCCTGACGCCTCGTGAGCAGCGTTAGGTGATATTGGTGCAACATAATTATATTCTACTTGTGTGACTTGCGTGGTCTACATAGCTTCTAGGATAACTTAAAGGTCGGCTTGCTGGTGTTCCTTGAGTTGTGCCTCGAAACATATCCCTTGAGTTGTGGCTCGGAATGGCATCTCTCGAGTTGTGGCTCGGAATGGCGGATGAACACGAGGAACTCTTGAGTTGTGGCTCGGGTTGTGAGTGTTGCCGATGTAAGTGTGCTGGTTGTGGCCCGCACGGATGGGTCCAGATAGATTGCCCATCTCATTAATTAGTTGACGAGTTTGGTAGTGTTGAGACGTTATGAGCTATGTTCATATTGGGAACTCCACCTAGCATTATGGTTTGTGATCTGTAGCATGGTTTCCCGCACGTGATCTATCGGTTGTGGCCGATAGGTGTGGCAGCAAGACATCTTGAGGTACTCACTAGAAGACGTAGAACACAGTTAACATGGTTGTGGCCATGTGGGATGAAATCAAATCCTTTGGTGTGATTGTGTTATATATATAAATGTATTGTATATATGTTTATTCTGTTAGCTCACCCTATTTGCTTGTGTGTGACGATAATCGTATACGCGGTATACGTGAGCAGATGATGTTGCAGGTAGTGGCAGACCATAATTGAGGTAGGGAGGGGCCACGACCCCCCAAACTTTTTGATTCTTTTAATTTTTTAATTTTTTTTAAAATTATATATGTTTAAAATTTGTTAATTTTTTTTTTAAATATATATCTTTTTAAATTAGATAATAGTATATTGAAAAGTTAATAAAAATAAAATTAGGTATTTTTTATTTCTATTATAGAGTATAACATTTAATGTTAATAAATTATAAAATAAAAAATCAAATATAATAAAGAAAATAATTTATTATGATAATTTTTATTTTCTATTCTAATTGTCTTTTTAGTTTTTCACATGTTGTATTTATCTCTCACATTTACCTAATTTCATTTTTTTATGTTACGAAGAAAAAAAGAGTTAAGGAAAAACTTATTATCACTACCCTCATTTTATATATCTTCTCCTTCCATTCTTAAAAAAGAAAAAAAAAAGAAATTTTCTCCGGTCTCACTTGGTAGTGAAATACGTTTAATATTTACTACTATCTTTTTATCTCATGACCCTTTTGTATATATATATATATTTATATATATATATATATATATATATATATATATATATATATATATATATATATATATATATATATATATATATATATATATATATTTATAGACAATTTTTAATTTTGACTTGTTTATCATAATTGTTTAGTAATTATGTCTCTCAATTATTGGTTATATTATGATAAAAAAAAATTAGTCTTAAACTTGTTTTTTTAAATAGGTATATTAATGAAAAACAAAAGAATAAATTCATTTTTTTAAAATTGACAAAAAATGAGTGAAGATTAAGACATGACAACATGGTTACTCATCGCATACAATGGACAATACGTTAGATAATGTAGTTTGTTTTATAATTATAGCTATATTAAAGTATTATTCATTTTCATTGAATGGTGACAATAATGTTAAATATATATAAACTTTAAGTATATTATTTTGGCTCTCCCAAAAATTTTGATCAAGATCCACCACTAGTTACAGGTGGGTCTGGGAAGGCATAAAGCCAGAGCGGGGCTAGACTTGAGAGAAGGATTTTCTCAGAGTTTTTATATTGTTTTTATGCTTTCAAATAAATTGTAATCATTGATATTACTAGACTTTTGGATAATTATAATAGTATTTGTTATCATGGATTTTGGATTATTGTTGAGGTAATGAAAGTTTTAAAATTTCCCGCATTTTTGGGGAAATGATATTTCATTGAATGCAGTTTAATTAGATTTCTTTATTTTAATATTTAAATCCGTAGTATCCGATCTGGATGTTACATTTGGTATCAGAGCAAAGGTTTTCAAAATGATTTTTGGGGTCTATGGGGAGTGAGCTTATTGTGTTACGTTTGCGTAACTGTTTGTGTGTTTTGTGTTAACCTTGATTGTATAGTTATGACTTAAGCTGTGGGATTTGAATAGCTAAAAATGTGGCATGCACATGTTATGGGAAACAGGAGGAGGAGGAATGTTGTTAGGGCGGATGACATTACTCAGGTGATTCATCATATGGTGGACGCAATGCAGCCCATTGCAGCGTAACCCAGGGCCATAGTCGCACTTGCTCGCCCGATAACTATGGAGGACTTCATGAGACATAAGCCCTATAAATTCACGGGCAAGGCCACTCCTGACAAAGTAGATGCTTAGCTCATGAAATGTGAGAAGATATGCAGGGTGATCGAATGTACTGATGCACAGAAACTCTCATTCGTCACATTCTTACTGGTGGCGGATGCTGAGTATTGGTGGCAAGGGATGCAGCAGCTGATGCAGACCCGGGTAGAGGAGGTAACCTGGACTTCCTTCAGGATGAGGTTCCTAGAGAAATACTTCCCTGACAATGCCACACATGAGAGGAAGCTAAGTTCCTCACATTCCAGTAGGAGAACGTGATTTTGCAGGCATACACAGACAAGTTTGAGTACTCGGCGAGATTCTACTCGTCCACTGTCATGGAGGAATGGAGATGCCAGAAGTATGAGGGCGAGCTGAAACATGATCTTCAAAGATTCCTCATACCTTTGAGGATCAAAGAGTTCCCAGTCTTGGTGAAGCAGGCCAAGGCAGTACAGCAGCTGGAGATGGGGCCCAACAGGGTGGCGCGGTCACAGAAAACCCTCATAGGTACTCGGCAACAGAAGAAACCCTATAGCAAACCACAATCTTCAGCCAGGAAACTGCAATGTTACAATTTGGGGGATAACATGTCAAGAGGGACTGCCCAAAACCCTCTGGCAGTTCTAGAGGAGGATCTAGAACTGGCAAGTGCTATGTATGTGAGCAGACTTAACATTTTGCATGTCATTGCCCTAACAAGAAACCAGCTGGAGGTGCACCAGCCAAGAAACCAGTTGGAGAGCGGCTAGAGCACCAAGGCATGTATTTGTCTTGACGACTAGAGATGTCAAAATGGGTTGGGCACGATGGGCCAGCCCGCCAGCCTGACCAAAACAGCATGGGCTGGGTCAAAAAATTCAGCCCGCCAACCCGAGACAACCTGCGGGTCGAATGAGTTAATAATTCATAAAAAGCACGTGTAGTGCAGCGACAATGGTGTTGTGTTTAATTTTTTCGAACTCTTTTCTCTACTCTGCCAGACAGTCATTCCTAACATTACACTCTCTTCTCTTCTCCTCCACTCTACTCCACCCGCGTTTTGGGAAACTAGAAGAGACCAATCGCGTTTCTCCTCCACCCATGTTGCTGACGAGGAAACACGAATGTAGACTACAGGCCATTCACAAAGTCTCCATCGGATTGCGATTCACGAAGGCAGAGCGTAGTGAACGGAGAACGTAGAGCCACCATCGGACTACGATCCACGATGATTCCGACCGCCACGACCACCGCGAAGACAAGTTTGTTTGTAATTTGAGTTCTGGTTCCTTTTTTTTATTTGTGACCTAAATTTATGATTTTCGTAACCCTAAAATTCGTTTCCCATAATTGGAGGTTATGGTGTATGTGTGGTTATTGTTGTTGCGACTTGCCCTTCTTTGGACCCATTTTGTGAATCGTAATTGCTGGTGTTGCTTAAAATTTTCCCCAATTTCAATTTCGTAGTTGTTTCAATTTCCCCCAAATCAGCATGTATCTTAATTTTATATATTGTGGTTTGTGCATCGTGACTATAAATCTTAACATTAATGAACTTTCCAGGTATGGATTTACTTTGGTTGTGTGTGATGATGAACTTTTCTTTGAGAGTTATTTGTTGAGTAGCTTGGCATATAGGATTTAAGTTATTAACAATTTTGGTTGTGACCGAAAAGGAGTTCCATTTGGGCACACTACTTGAAGCCATTTTTTGCATTCCATTGATACTCATACTTCCTTCTTACTTTGATGGTGTTTCTTACTCTTTGTTTCTGATAAATATATGTAATAATAGCTTACGTATGAACTATAGTAATCAAATTATGATACTGGTTTATTTCTGTTCAAATACTTGCCTTCTTTTTAGTGACATAGCATCTGATATGTTACTTTTTGTCTTCATCATGAGGTTTACATGAGAGTGTTTTTCATTTTCTCTCTATATATTAGAAGTGCAATAATATGCTCCTCTTTTTACTCAATTATATTGTTTGAGTTATGATGAATATAATAAATGGCCTACAAGCTTTGAATATAAGAGATGACTCTGAAGCAAAGTATCATGCATCTATTCTATTCATTTTGACTTTCTGTTATAGGGAAATGAAGATGGAAGAAGAAATAATTAAGGCTGAATCATGGACTATTAACGAGATATAAATCTAGACACATGTGAAAAAAATAGGCGGGCCAGCCCGCCAGCCCGCGGGCCGATTTTCAACAACACAACCTATTTTTCCCTTACGGGTCAGCCCAACCTGACCCGTTTAAAATGGGTCAAAATAGGGTGGGGTTGGCCCGTTTTGACACCCTTATTGACGACCATTGAGGTGACACAGTCAGGTAACCTGGTGCAGACTATTTGTTTATTGTTTAATCATGAGGTTGTGGTGTTGTATGACTCAGGAGCTACCCATTCATTCGTATCTAATGAATGTGTGAGGAGGCTCGGGCTTGTGATTCAAGAGCTGGGGTGCGAGTTGATAGTTGCGACACCAGCGTTTGGCGAGGTATCCACCACTTCTGTTTGTGTGGGATGCCCTATGGAGGTGGTAGGCCGCAGGTTCAAGGTGAATCGCATTTTCTTGCCAATGGAGGGCTTGGACGTGATTCTTGTAATGGACTAGTTGTTAAGCAACCATATTGTCATCGATTACGGACGACATAGAGTAGTATTCCCAAATACAGAAGGATTGGGGCTTATATCGTCTAATCAGGCGATGAAGGAGATAGAAGCTGGAGCTACTTGCTTCATGATAGTGGCTCAAGTAGAGAAAAAGAGTACAACTGAGCAGATATAAAGCATACCAATGGTGGATGAGTATGCAGATGTCTTTCCAAATGAAATTCTAGAACTTCCGCCAAGTAGGGATGTGGATTCAACTATTGTTCTCACCCCTGGAGCTGGCCCAGTCTCGATGGCACCGTACAGGATGGCGCCGACAAAATTAGCTAAGTTGAAAAAGCAGATTGAGGACCTACTTGAGAAGAAGTTCATCAAACCAAGTGCATCACCCTAGGGAGCACTTGTACTATTGGTGAAGAAGAAGGATGGCAGTTCAAGGTTGGTGTTGATTACCGTCAACTGAACAAGTTGACTATCAAGAACAAATACCCACTGCCAAGAATTGATGACTTGCTGGATCAGTTGAGAGGAGCAGCAATGTTCTCCAAGATTAACTTGAGGTCTGGATATCATCAGATCTTGGTCAAGCCTGAGGATGTGCAGAAGACAACTTTCAGGTGACGATATGGACACTACGAATATGTGGTGATGCCATTTGGGGTGACGAACGCTCCTACAATTTTCATGGACTACATGAACAGGATCTTGGGTCATGTGATCTCAACCCGGGGGATAGTAGTGGACCCGACTAAGATTGAGACAGTGGTGAAGTGGGAGAGGCCCCAAACAGTTACAGAGGTGTGGAGTTTTTTGGGTTTAGCAGGGTATTACAGGTGGTATACGTGAGCAAATAATATTGCAGGTGGGTTTGGGGAGGCATAGAGCCAGAGCGGGGCTAGACTTGGGAGACAGATTTTCTCAGAGTTTTTATATTGTTTTTATGATTTCAAATAAATTGTAATCATTGATATTACTAGACTTTTGGATAATTATAATAATATTTGTTATTATGGATTTTGGATTATTGTTAAGGTAATGAAAGTTTTAAAATTTCACGCATTTTTGGGGAAATGATATTTCATTGAATGCAATTTAATTAGATTTCTTTATTTTAATATTTAAATCCGTAATATCTGGTCGGGATGTTACACCCTTGGTGCGATAGTTTTCACCCCCCACCTCGCCATGAAATTCCCATAACCGTCACGAGATATCCTCATAGTACACGGAGATCAACGAGTAGCTAGAGAATGCTACATGGCTAGCCTAAAACTACCTTACCCTCCCATGACAACCCACAATAAATATATATATATATATATATATACATATATATATATATGTATATATATGTATATATATATACATATATATATGTATATATATATATATACATATA
>Ga0214543_1007127_pt1 | contig 19412 bp, 13 predicted proteins | sample CNSS2metaG_FD_160094 | JGI IMG/M metagenome (GOLD analysis project Ga0214543, IMG submission 160094) | Root nodule microbial communities from cowpea collected in UCLA plant growth center, Los Angeles, California, USA - CNSS2 | ecosystem: Host-associated > Plants > Roots > Nodule | place: USA...
TCACCTTTTCCCACTGATCGTCGCGAAGAGTTTCGCCTTCCATCGCTGGCCTCCAAAAGCCAGCGTTGAATCTGATTTGCAGGCCGAAGGGAATCCCAAATCTTAAATCGTCACCACAGCCTAGCGCATCGGCCACGAAAATCGGACCCGATTTTCGAAAGCGCGATGCGAAGATGCAAAAACTTACAGCTTTCTTGTGCGCCCTGACGGGCGCAGGGCGCAAAGCCGCAATTCAAGAGAGGTGATGCCGCTCCAAAGAGAGCGTGCGCCGGCAGCTATTGCTGACGCTCCGTCGGCGTTTCGTGTTCGTAGAGCTGGTCCATGCTGAGTGAGGACACCGTCGCAAGCGGTGCCTGGCTTTTCACCCGCCCGCTGCCAAGGACGACAATGTCGTCGCAGAAGGAAATCGTGCTGCGATGATGGCTGATGACGACCGTCGTGCGCCGTCCGGCGCGCAGTTTCAACGTCTCCACGATGGCTGCCTCGGACAGGCCATCGACAGCGTTCGTAGCCTCGTCGAGGATCAGTACGGCCGGGTCGCGTACCAGCGCCCTCGCAAGGGCGATGCGTTGACGCTGCCCGGCCGAGAGGCTTGCCCCCCTGTAACCGACGAGCGTGTCATAGCCGTCAGGCATCTGCTCTACGAAGCTGTGCGCCTCCGCAAGCTTCGCTGCCCGCTCGACCTCCGCAAAGCTCGCGTGTTGGCCATAGGTGATGTTTTCAAGAATGCTGCCATCCACCAGTTCCAGGTCCTGGCTGGCAAGGGCGATTTGGCGCCGCCATCCCACGGGGTCGATATCGCTTAGCGGCACCCCGTCGATCAGAATCCGTCCGTCGTCGGGTTCGACGAACCGGCACAGGAGATTGACCACCGTGGTCTTGCCGGCGCCCGAACGGCCGATGATTGCCGTCGAGCAACCGCTGCGGATCTCGAAGCTCGCCGAATGCAGTACGATCGAGCGTCCACCGGATGCGGGGTATCGAAAGCTTACCCGGTCAAATTCGATGCGCTGATGGAGCCCCTTGGCCGGCAGGCTGCCGGATGGCGGCTTCGCCTTGTCAGACGAATCCAGCAGCCACCGCACCTCTTCAAGCGCTCCGCTCCATCCCTGAATCTGGCTCCACGACATTTGCAGCGCCCGTACATGCGGCTGCAGCCGGTAGAGGAGGACGACGAAAGCGACGATGACTGGAAAACTCACGCCAAGGGACCAGGCGCTCACGACCGCGGCCAGGAACAGCGCCGCATGGAGCACTTCGGTCAATGGAGGCAGGGCGCCCTGACGGGTCTGCAGGACGAAACCGGCCCGACGCACGGCATCCGATGCACGGTCGAAAGCGGCCTTTTCGCGGTTTTCCTGGCCGAAGACCCGGATGAGCCGGCCGGCATGCACGAGATGCAGCATCCGGGCGGCAAGCTCGCTGTTGTAGGAGGTCACATTGCGGCTCGGTTCCTTGAGCGTGGCCGAGATGGCGGCGTGCGCTACCTGGACGAGAATTAGGCCGAGCGTCACGAAAAGCGTCATCTCCCAGGACAAGAGCAACAGGAAGGCGAGCAGGATCACCGCTGCCGACGCGTGCACGATCGCCGCAACCGTGGTCTGAATTGCGTCGGAAGCGCGCCAGGATTCATTGGAAATGATGTTGAGTAGACGGCCGGGATTCTCCTGAAGGAAAAAAGGATAACCGATCCGAAGTAACTGATCCGAGAGTGCACTGCGAATGGAGTGGCTGGCCTTTCCGTATATGAATGTCGTCAGCACCGCGTTCGCAAAGACGAGCACGTTCTTCAGGATGATCAGGGCCAGTACAGCCGCTGCGATAGCGAAGAGCCGCTCACCGTCCTCAAGTCCTGCGCCGACCTGCTGAAAATAGCCCGAAATCCCGCTCAACCCGGCGGGGTCGCCGCCGCCAGCTATAATTCCAAGCATAGGGATGATGAGACCGATGCCGGCGCCTTCAAGCGCGGCACTGGCAAGACCCAGGAGCACGACCAGCGGCAGCAAACGCAGCTGTCGGCCAAGCGTATCGCGCAGCACCTGTAAACCGGGTATCAGCAGTCGCAGCATCACGGACCTCGCTCAACCTTCGGCGTCGCCTCACTGATCGGCTGCAGTGCAGTTGGCGCAGCGCGGCTGACTATACAAAGGCGCACGAATCTTGCGGCGCCGAGGAGGTTCATCGCCACGACAGGCCAATGCGAAAGCCGCAGGGCCGGATCGAACCTTGCGCCGCCGAGAGTCTCGAGGCAAGCCGATCGCACCGTCCAGAAGAAATGTTTGACGAGCCACGGGGCCTTGACGAGGTGCTTCAGGCAAAGCGCGCCGTTGCCCAAGCTGTAGCTGCGGTGAAGTTTCTCGATGGCAGCGCGCGCCCTTCGGCCGTGATGATGGAAGACCGTCATGTCGGGAACGTATTCGACTGGGATCCCAAGCGCGTAGGCCCTCACCAGATACTCGGTGTCCTCTGCAGAGCACAGCGGCGCACCGACGCCGAAACGCTCGTCGAAACAGCCTACGCGCAGCGCCACTTCTCGGTCCATCGTCATGTTGCAACCGAGTACGAAACCGCCCGGATGGACGTCCGGGGTCAGCCGGGCAGCGGCCTTCGACCGTTTGATCGTGAATGGCAGATCGTTGGGATTGCCGAGCTCGACGCGACCGCCGCGGATGACACCATTGCCGCTCGCATAGTGCCGTTGGAGATCGCCGAGATAGGCGCGGTCGACTACGCAGTCGTCATCGATGAAAACGAAGATCCGTCCCCTCGCCCGCTTCATTCCGGCGTTGCGCGCGACAGCCAGCCCCTGGCGCGGCTCAGGAACCAGCGTCATCGGCACCTTCGAGGCGGCAGCGATACGTCGGAGTTCCGCATGTGTGCCGTCGGTCGAACCGTTGTCGACCACGATGAGTTCGCTTGCGATGGCAGGGTGGGCGAGGCACGTTGTCTCGATCGATCGGATACAGGCGACAAGCAACTTCACCCGGTCGCGCGTGCAAACAATGAAGCTGGCGAACGGTCGCGCGCCACTTGAGGCTGCGGAAGCGACGCCCGCTGCTTCGAAATTCTCCTTTTCGGTCACCGGAGTTACGAGCCCCATGTCAAGCTGAGCCAAATCGTGAAAAAACGGTTGTTGCCGGCACCGATTGCAGGTATCGCGCTACCCCATCAAGCTTACGTGTGGCGGCCAGCGAAATGCGGCTGCACCAGGGTGCGCGGGCGCCGGCCAGCAGGCCGTAGCGCTCGCGGCGGCGGATTAGACCCCACTTTCCCGTCCGGACGAGGAACTCGTGCGTCAGATCCGGACGATCTTCGTCGGCGATCAGCTGGTAGAGGAAATAGAAGAAGCAGAGCAGCCCGTCCTCATATGCGCGGCGGTCCATGGCAGGGCGAACCGCGATCTCCTTCTCGAGAGTGAGAAAGAATTCGGCCAAGCGTCCTATCGTATCCTTGGAGACAGACCGGCCGATCTCGCACAAGGCGCTCGTGTCATCCGCCAGGCCCTTTCGCTCGAGGTTTTCGGCGACGATCGTCAGATGCGTTCGGCGCATCTGATGCAAGTGCTTGCTCGTGACGCTGCCTCCATGGAGCCGATAGGCAATCAGGGCGTCGTCGACCATCATCACCGGGAGGCAGTCAGCGATACGGCGGAACAGGTCGAAATCCTCGGCATGGGGATAGGCCGGATCATAGCGAAGCACTTCATCGGGGATTGCGTCACGGTTGTAAATCACGGTCGAGTGAATGAAGATCGTGAAGAACATCGACAGGATCGGCATACTTGTCGGGTTATAGATCGGGTTTGGCTTGCCCCGAAGAATCCGGTTTCCGATCAGGGTGTCGACGCCGGTACCGCACATTGCAAGCTGAGGCTCCTGCTTGAACAGCGCCAATTGGCGTGAGAACCGCGTCGGGTAAGAAATGTCGTCTGCGTCCATGCGCGCGACAAAGTCGCCGCTGGCACGCGTCAGCCCTTCGTTCAGCGTGGCGATAAGGCCACGGTTTTCCCGCGAGACCACGGAAATCCTGCGATCGGATTGAGCATATCGGTCGAGGATCTCCAGCGAACGGTCGGTCGATCCATCATCGATAGCGATGATCTCCAGGCGCTTGTAGTCCTGGCGCAGAATGCTCTCGAGTGCCTGGGCAAGATGGGGCTCCGCATTATAAATGGGGAGCAGCACGGAGACCAAAGGCGTAAACATCGGTTGGCTCATATCTATCGAGTATCCGAACACTGGAAGCCTCTTCCTCGCTCGACCGGGGCTGTCAGATGGATCGGAGGCACGCCTTCCGCCGCCGCTGGTTCCCCGGCGCTGCTGGCTTGGCGCGGCGCGTAGGGGAAATGGCGTTTCAGCGTGTTGAGTGGTTTTTCAAAGGCGATCCAGGAGATCGCCGCGAGGATCAAAGTAGCGGTGCCAACGACGATGAGCCGCCCCGTGCCCTGATCCGAGACGTTGACCGGACTGAAAGCTTGTGCCTCGACGACAAGTGCAAGGACGATCGGGTGATAGAGATAGACGCCATAGCTAATGCGCCCGAGCGCGGTGAAAGGCGAGGATTTGGCCAGGCGACCGAAATGGCCGCCAACTCCTCGCGAGCACACGGCGACGAGCAGCGTCAGCGGCACGAGCGGAAACACCTCGAAGCCGATCCAGGCGAGCCACTCGAGCATCGGAGTCGTCGGCACGGTTTTCAGCCAGACCAGAAGGAGTGAGATGCCCAGGAACGGCTTCCAACAGCGCTCCATCCAACGCGGCAGCGTGCCGCCGCTTGACCGATGCACGGCCAACAACGCGCCCGCTGCCAAGGCATCCATCGAAGCGGTCGGCAACAGGTCGCGGGCAAGCGTGGGCTTTCCAGTGAGGGGCCAGTAAAAGCGATAGGCGAGCGAGCAGACGATGATACCGACGCAGATGCTCGCGATCGATCGCCGCGGAGCGAACAGCACGACCAGTGGCCAGACGAGGTAGAACTGCTCCTCGATGCTCAGGCTCCAGGTGTGACAGAGGACCCAAGGTGTCCATGCGTCCTGAAGCGCGTACCAGAAGTTCGACAGGTACAGTGCGTGCCAGGCAAGCACTTTCTCGGAGCTTTCCAATCCGCTCAACCAGACGACCGCGAGAATGGCGAAATAGGGTGGAAAGAGACGTAGCGCCCGACGGGAATAGAAGGCTTTCAGCGCCGTCGCCCGCTCGAATCGTTGATCGTCGCGGGCCTCCAGCAGCAATCGCGTGATCAGAAATCCGCTCAGCACGAAAAACAGCCTGACGCCCACATGGGCTCCCCAGTGGGACCCGTCGGCCGCGTACAAATGCGCGTAAAGCACCGCGGAGACAGCAATCGCTCGCAATCCATCCAACTGCTGGTCGCGCGCAATCCGCATGAACATCCCCTTTGAGTGAGCGCTTTCAGGGCTCCCGTGGCATCGCTCGGTGGACACGCATCACCCTTACCGCCGACTGTCTTTGCCTCTCTGCCGGCGCGGTGGATTGTAAAGGAACGGCTAAAAAACAGTAGAAGCAAATGTATGTTCGAATCAGGCTAAACTTGGGCACACCCGACCTGAAGAGAAAGGCGATGTACTTTCCGGACAGCGGGGACCGACATCGGAGTTGTTCTTGCTTGCTTCCCGCCGATACGTCTATCTGGTTGAGTACATCTGTCAGCGCTCGAACTGGTGGCATACATATCGAGCCACGCTGCATGAATTCGGCGCCTGAAGCCTTGAGGACGAAAGCGCTAAAAAGTGGGCGGCGTATTGATCCAGAGCAGCACGGTTTCGCCATCATGACGGTTCGACCATGCGTGGCGACGGCGGCTCGCGAAATAAAGCGAATCGCCAGGACTGAGATCGTAGAACTGAGCGCTGTCCAGGACGAACTCGACGCGCCCCGAGAGCACGTAGACGAACTCCTCTCCCTCGTGCCCATAGGCTCCTTCGCTCGATGCGCCGGGAGCCAGCACGAAACGATGGCAATCCATCTGATTATTGCCCTCTGCGAGAAGCTGGACCGTTACCCCCGGCGTCGTGCGTGGCCACGTGCGCCACTCGCCGGCCCGGATCAGCGTCCGCTCCTTAAGCTCACTCTCGCCGGAGAGGCTCGACACCGTCGTAGCAAAATATTCCGCAAGATTGTGCAAAACGGCAATGGAAACGCCTTGCGATGTTCGCTCCAGCGTCGACAGCACGGAAGCGGCGATGCCGATGTCGCCCGCCACCTGTTCCAACGTCTTGCCCGCGGCATGTCGAAGACTGCGCAACTTGCGGCCAACCTGGAGGTCGGCACTGCTCTCCGACGCTACCGCAGGCGCCATGTCCTCGCTCGAGTTCGTTTCCGCTTCCAGCGCCTCGCGAATTGCGGCCGGGTTAAGGCCGCGTTCGGAGCGGAACCAGGAGATGCGCTTCAGGCGGGCAAGATCGGCCTCGGTATATTGCCGATGGCCGGTGGGGGAGCGCTCCGGCACGACAAGGCCCTGGGTTTCCCAGAGCCTGAGCGTGGAGGCCGAGACACCGGCAAGCCTTGCCGCCTCGGCAACCTTATAGCGTATGTCTCCAGCCCCGTTCATTCTTTTCCGTCCTCGTTTGGCATCGGCGTCGATTTGGTTGCGCGCCCTTCGCTGCCCGCGGCAATTTAGCCGCGAGGGACGTCGCATTACAAGCAGCGCCCATCAGCCCCGGTGTTGTCTCGATCAGCAAATTTGATTTGCATTCCACCCTAGAAAGTGTACCACTCCCCGGTAAAAGTTGCAGAAAAACTGCAATATATCTCCACAGAACAGGATGACAACGATGACCAGCCTGACCGACCGCAAGAACGCAGCCATCTCACGCGGAGTGGGAATGGCCACGCAGATCTATGCCGACCGTGCGAAAAATGCCGAAATCTGGGACAAGCACGGCAAGCGCTATATCGACTTCGCGGCCGGCATCGCCGTTGTCAACACCGGCCACCGGCACCCGAAAGTCATAGCTGCCGTCAAGGAACAGCTCGACCGCTTCACGCACACCTGCCATCAGGTGGTGCCTTATGAGAACTACGTTCATCTGGCCGAACGGCTGAACGCACTTGCACCCGGCAAATTCGCGAAGAAGACGATCTTCGTTACCACCGGTGCGGAAGCAGTCGAAAACGCCGTCAAAATCGCCCGTGCCTCGACCGGCCGCCAGGCGATCATCGCCTTCGGCGGCGGCTTTCACGGCCGCACCTTCATGGGCATGGCACTCACGGGCAAGGTCGTGCCTTACAAGGTCGGCTTCGGCTCGATGCCGGCCGACGTCTTCCATGCGCCTTTCCCGATCGAGCTCCACGGCGTCAGCGTCGAGCAGTCGCTCGCCGCCTTGACGAAACTTTTCGCAGCCGATGTCGATCCGGGCCGTGTCGCCGCCATCATCATCGAACCAGTCCAGGGCGAAGGCGGCTTCTATCCAGCACCGACAGCCTTCATGAAGGCGCTTCGCGAAATCTGCGATCAGCATGGCATCCTCTTGATTGCCGATGAGGTCCAGACCGGCTTTGCCCGCACCGGCAAGCTCTTCGCAATGGAGCACCACGACGTCGCACCGGACCTGATGACGATGGCGAAGAGCCTCGCCGGCGGCTTTCCGCTCGCCGCCGTCACCGGCCGCGCCGAGGTCATGGATGCGCCGGGGCCCGGCGGCCTCGGCGGTACCTATGGCGGCAGCCCGATCGGCATCGCAGCAGCCCATGCCGTGCTCGACGTGATCGAGGAGGAGCAGCTTTGCGAACGGGCAAACCAGCTCGGCAACCGGCTGAAACAGCGCCTCGCCGCGATCCGCGAAAAGGCTCCGGAAATCGTCGACATCCGCGGCCCCGGCTTCATGAATGCGGTCGAGTTCAACGATGTGACGACGAACCAGCCGAGCGCCGATTTCGCCAACAAGGTACGGCTCAACGCTCTCGAAAAGGGGCTGATCCTGCTCACCTGCGGCACGCATGGCAACGTCATCCGCTTCCTGGCGCCGATCACGATTCAGGATGAGGTCTTCGCCGAGGCGCTGGACATTCTCGAGGCTTCGATCGTCGAAGCCCGCAGTTGACCTGACGCCGGGCGGCCGCTATCGCGGTCGTCCGGCTGGCAAAAGCGCCGGCCCCTGCATGTCTCCTTAAATCGAGAGCGATTTTAAGGATAAATCATGCAGCGTTTCAAAGTGCTACAGCGACCTTCCCGCGTCTGATAAGACGCGCGGCGCTGTAGGGCGTGGGCTGGCAGCCCGCCCGCAAGAAGAACAAGAGCGAGCTTGTAGCTGCGGCAAGCATCGCGGGAGGACGCGCCATGGCCTTGACTCATGCACTCACCAGACACCTCCGCACAGCAGAGCTGTTCGTGGAGCTCGACCATGTGCCCCCGCCCTCGGGCGGGCGGAAAGGCCCGGCCTTCGACGTCCTGAACCCCTCGACCGGCGAGTTGCTCGCCACTCTGCCCGACATGGGCATCGAGGAGACGCGCGCTGCGATCACCGCAGCCCACGCGGCGCAAGCGCTCTGGGCGGCAAAGCCGGCCAAGGACCGAAGTGCAATCCTGCGCCGCTGGCACGACCTGATCGTCGAGCACGTGGACGACCTTGCCGCAATCCTGACGGCCGAGATGGGAAAGCCGCTCGGCGAGGCGAAGGGTGAGGTGCTCCATGCCGCCTCCTATGTCGAGTGGTATGCGGAGGAAGCCAAGCGCGTCTATGGAGAAACCTTCCCGGCTCCGGCCAATGATCGCCGCATGCTCGTCATCAAACAACCGGTCGGCGTCGTCGGCACCATCACCCCTTGGAATTTCCCGGCATCCATGGTGGCACGCAAGATCTCGCCGGCGCTCGCCGCCGGCTGCACCGTAGTGCTCAAACCTGCAGAACAGACGCCGCTCGTCGCGGGCGCAATGGTCGCGCTTGCCGCAAGGGCGGGCTTTCCCGCGGGCGTCGTCAATCTCGTCTATGCTGCCGAAGGCGCGCCGATCGGCCGGGAGCTCTGCAGCAACCCAAAGGTCCGCAAGATCAGTTTCACCGGTTCGACCGAAGTCGGACGGCTCTTGATGCGGCAATGTTCCGACCAGATCAAGAAAGTGAGCCTCGAGCTCGGGGGCAATGCGCCCTTCATCGTTTTCGACGACGCCGATATCGACGAGGCCGTCGACGGCGCGATCCAAGCGAAATTTCGCAATGCCGGCCAGACCTGCGTATCGGCAAATCGCATCTATGTGCAATCGGCAGTGCATGACGCCTTTGCCGAGAAATTCGTGGCCCGGGTGCGTCAGCTGACCGTCGGCGACGGCTTTTCCGCCGGCGTCGCCATCGGACCGATGATCGACGCCCATGCGATCGAAAAGATCGAAGCGCATGTCGCCGACGCGCTCGCGAAGGGCGCCGAGCTTCGCTGCGGCGGCAAGCGGATCGGAACGGCCGGCACCTTCTTCGAACCGACCGTGCTGACCGGCATCTCGCATCTTATGCGCGTTGCACAGGAGGAGACCTTCGGGCCGATCGCCCCGATCATCCGCTTCGATGATGCCGACCAGGTCGTGGCGGAGGCGAACGACACCATCTATGGCCTCGCCGCCTATTTCTATGCGGAGAACCTTAAGCGCGTCTGGCATGTGGCCGAGGCGCTCGAATATGGCATGGTCGGTATCAACACTGGGCGCATGTCCTCCGAAGCGGCGCCTTTCGGCGGCATCAAGCAATCCGGGATTGGCCGCGAGGGGTCGCGCCACGGCCTCGAAGATTATCTGGAGATGAAGTATCTCTGCATGGGCAACATCTGACCCACGATTACGCGCCCCTTGAAATTCCCACTGCGGCTTGCCAATTGGGGCCAAAATAACCGATTGGGGCGAGATCCCCGCCCGCCTCGCCCGTCAAGTTCAACGCGATTTCAGGAGGTCCGCAGCGCGATGAGTGATGTCGAAATGTCCGTCGAGAAACATGTCTTCGAAGCCGATGTGGCCAAGCTGCTGCACTTGATGGTGCATTCCGTCTACTCCGATAAGAACGTCTTTCTCCGGGAGCTTATTTCGAACGCCGCGGACGCCTGTGAGAAGCTTCGCTACGAAGCGATCGTCGCGCCTGAACTCCTCGGTAGCGATCCGGCACCACGCATCACCTTGACGCTCGACGAGGAAAAAGCCCGGCTGATCGTCGAGGACAATGGCATTGGCATGAGCCGCGACGAGTTGGTCGAGTCCCTCGGCACCATCGCGCGTTCCGGAACGCGGGCCTTCATGGAACGCATCGAGGCGGCGCAGGGCAAGGAAGGTGCGCAGCTCATCGGCCAATTCGGCGTCGGTTTTTATTCCGCCTTCATGGTCGCCGACAATGTCGACGTCGTTTCCCGCCGCGCCGGCTCGGACAAGGCATGGCACTGGACCTCGGACGGTAAGGGCAGTTACACGGTTTCCAGCATCGAGCCCGCAGAGGCGCCTGCCCGCGGCACGCGTATCACGCTGCATCTGAAGGACGATGCCAAAACTTATACCTCTCGCTGGACGGTAGAGCGTATCGTCAAGGACCAGTCCGGTCACGTGCCGGTCCCCATATCGATCGTCGAAAAGCCAGGCGCCGAGCCGGCCCAGGTGGCCGACGGTACGGCGCTGTGGACGAAACAGAAGAGCGAGATTTCCAAGGACGACTACACCGATTTCTATCGCGGCGTCTCCGGCCACTACGACGAACCGGCGCTGACCGTGCATTTCCGTGCCGAAGGGCGCCACGAATATACGGCGCTCGCTTTCGTGCCGGGCTCCAAGCCCTTCGACCTGTTCGACCCGGATCGCAAGGGCAGGATGAAGCTCTACGTAAAGCGCGTCTTCATCACCGATGAGGCAGAACTGCTGCCGCGCTACCTGCGCTTCGCGCGCGGCCTCGTCGACACGGCCGATCTGCCGCTCAATGTTTCGCGCGAGATGATTCAGGAAAGCCCCTTGCTCGCAAATATTCGCAAGGGACTGACCAATCGGCTGCTGACGGGCATCGAGAAGCTGGCGGAGAGCGATGCGGATGCCTTCACCAGGCTGTGGGAGAACTTCGGCAGCGTCATCAAGGAAGGCATCTACGAGGACTTCGAGCGGCGGAGCCAGCTCCTGGCCCTTTCCCGATTCCGCACGACAGCAGAGGACAAGCCGCGCGCCTTGAGCGACTATCTCAAGGACATGAAGGAAGGCCAGGCGGCGATCTACTATCTTACCGGCGACAGCCTCGCGCAACTTCAGGCTTCGCCGCAACTCGAGGGCTTCCGTACCCGCGGCATCGAGGTGCTTCTGTTGACAGATCCGGTCGACAGCTTCTGGGTGACCACGGCGCCCGATTTCGAAGGCAAGCCGTTCAAGTCCATCACGCAAGGGGCGGCCGATCTAGCGGGTATTGCCAAGGATGAAAGCACCGCCGCCGAGGCAAACCCGTCAATGACCGAATTCGTTGCTTTCGCCAAGGCGACGCTCGGTGACGTTGTCTCGGATGTCAGAACCTCCGACCGGCTGACGGAAAGCGCCGTCTGCCTCGTGGCACCCGAGCACGGCCCCGACCTCCAGTTGCAGAAGATGCTGCAGGGCGCCGGCCGGGTCGAAGGCAGGGCGAAACCTATTCTTGAGATCAATCCCGCTCACGCGTTGATCGCGGCCCTCGCCGCAGCCCCGGCGGAAGACGAGGGCTTTCGCCAGGACGCGGTCAAGCTGCTCTTCGATGAGGCGCGCGTCCTCGATGGCGACAAGCCCCAGGATCCACGTGCCTTCGCCGAGCGGCTCTCGCGCCTGTTCGCGCGGGCTTTGAAGGGCTAGCGCATCGGCACCGGAAAAGAACCGGAAAGCTCAAGCGACCTCCGCCCGTCCGTGCGGCGCTGTGGTCCAGGTCTACCGGCCTTAAGCGCCCGGGGCCGGAGAGGTGCAGTTTGGATCGCACCTGTCCAGGAGAGGACCTAACCCGGCGCGGCCGATGAAGTCGCCGGTTTCGCGCCGAGTTGGGCTGCGAATTTCGACTGAAATTCGCTTGACTGAATGAGGCCCAAGGCCACGTGCTCCCGGGTTACCGAGCCACCTTGCAGGTTCTTGGCGTAGGTGTCGAGCCCGTACGCATCCGCGGGGCGGCCAAGCAGCAGGAGATATAGAAAATCGACATAGGCACGGTCGGTCAGGCCAAAGGGGGCATATCGCGCCCTGAACTCATCCGAGTGCAACAGATCGAGCATCATTGCCGTGACATTCACCTTGCCCTTTTCCAACGCCTCGACCCACCGCTCCACCGTTTCTGTGTCACCCTTGCGCCCCAACACGAGACAGACGGCAAAATGCGCCTGCCGGGTCGGCAAGGGATCGAAGGCACCACTTTCAGCGGGATCGCAACTCCTTCTGGGTTTTGGCAACCGACGTTCTCCACGAATGAGGCGCCTGACGGCCGCATAAGCCGGCTTAGGCTCCCCGACCGTCCAGCCGCCGTCGCTCCTGGCGATCAATCTCACGAGACCCATGTAGGCCTCAAAGTCGGGGGCCCAATAGGTTTCGTCCAGCAGTTCGTAGATGTGAGCGGCCTTCACATTGTATCTGGCCTGCAACTTGTGCAGGCGCTTCATCGCCTGCCTCAATCCATCCGCCTGCTGCTCTTCGCCGCCCTGACTGCCGAAAGGGTGGTTGAACTCGGTAACCCAAATAGGACGGCCGTAGCGAGCGAGTTTCCTGAATGCCGGTTCGGGATCGCCGCCATACATATGCCAAACGGAAATATCCCACTCGATCCCGTCCTGCTTCATCCTTTCGAAGGCACCCGTATGCCCCCAGCCGGCGGTGCCTATTGCCTTGCGGATTTTGGGATCTACCTCGATCATCCCATCGGAAAGGCCCTTCAAAACAGCACTCACCTTGGCCCAGCGCGGACCGTAGTAATGCAGGGGGCCGTCTCCACCGGCGGGTCCCCACTCGCAGGGATATTGGCTGCCGTCGTCCCTCATTTCGCAGGGTTGGATGATGGCGTAGTTTTCCATCTCGTTGCCCAGTTCCCAGACGCGGATGTCGTCCTTGAATTGCGAGCCGAGCGCGACGGCAAGCGCATGAGCTTTGTCGTAAAGTTCATCGACACTCTCGTTGTCGAGGTCCATACCGGCAGGGGTGATCACCGGAAGGATTTCTATTCCGCGTACCTTGGCAGCCCTTACAATAGGCGCCAGTTGGGACGCCTGTTCCGCCCTGGAAATGTTGACGCGATAGGATTTCATCCCGAGGTCCACCAGAAAATCGAGTTGCCTCTCGATTCCGACCCCGGGATAGGCGGAGATAGGATGGCCATTGACGCCCCAGAGTAGTTCCGCGGAAACCGGTACCGTCGTGGCCAACAGACACAATGTTCCGATTGCCAGCCGAGTGAACATACTCGTCTCCTTCCTCGCTGCGCTGGCTGGAGCATGCCGCCTCTCACCTGGCGCGGCAATTTACCGAAATTGAGAATCCGGGCCGCCCTCGCTACCACTTTCGACACATTCGATTAGCTCGTGTGGAGAGTGACTCCAGATGATTGCCACGGCCTTTGTCGGCATCGCTCGGGCGTTCCGCAGCGTAGCACTGCCACTAGGGTCGGAAGGTCAGATGATGACGCAATGTTCACCTGACGTTCGTTCGGGATAACTCTACTTTTTCGCTCAAGACCGCTTCTCGATGGCTTCTGTTGAAGCGCAACGACGCTGCCACCTTTTCCCTTATTTCTTCCGCCGATTCTTCGGTTCTCACCGATGGAATGGCAAAATCGGCACATACATTCTTCAGCTTTTCGCTCCTGTCCATCCAGACAAGCAGCGGTCGACCGGACAGGAGGGAGAAAATTGCCGAATGGAGCCTGTTCGTCACTACAAAGCTCGCCTGCTCGTAGTAGGAAAAAACCGTGTCAAGATCATGAGGTGCGACTACTTGCGCGTCACCCAGACCACACTGGTCCATGATCACGCTTGCCGCGCGTTTATCCATTTCCTCCCGTATATCGTGACATAAAACGACCATTTCGGAACGAGGAAACACCAGCTTGAGCGCATCAATTAATTCATGCAGCGCGGGTCCGGCCATCACCCGTTCCCCGTCTATACATGGCGCGATAATAACGCACGCCGATTCCGACGGGATTACGTCTGCTGCGTTGCGCAGCCTTTCAATTTGCTTGCTTGGATAAAATCCCATGTCGGCAGCGAGTTCTATCTTTGATAGCGCAACTAACTGGGAGGCATTTGCAACGGATGTGGCGTCACGGACGACCACCCTGTCGCAAAACCGCAAAACTCTCCTCCATAGAGCCTTGACATGGGTCTTCCGGATCGGACTCACACCTATTCCACGGGCTGTCACCCCGCCGCCGGAAAGACGAGCCAGAGCCGATCCGAAAACCAGGATGACCAGTCCTCTCAAGGACACATTGTCACGGACCATTTGGCCGCCGCCGATTACGACGTTGGATCTCCAGCAGGCGGCCATAAAACCCCACAAACTCTTGCTGTTGATGAGATGAACTCCAAGTTCCTCCAACCGCTTTCGAATTTGTGGCGCAATAGCTCCGTGTTGCCTGACGAGCACAAGCGTATCTTCCTTAGAGACCAATTCCAGGTTCTGAACCAGAAGAAACAGGTCACCCACATTATTTAGGTCATCACTAAAGAATAATACTTTCTGCCGCTTCATTTAAGTAATCTTCCAGCAGGCTATTCATTCGCACGCTCAACTGGATCCCATAGTTTCACAACAGCTTTACCATCAAATACAATTACCGGATAGCTACATAATAGTACTAGATAGCACTAGAGCTCAGAAACAAGCGCTGCTCGACCCGATCTTCTAGCCAATGCGCTGCTAGCAGCAGCAAACGCGCGAATATTGCGGGCTGAACATTGGTCCGCACCGCAGCGCGTCATGCCGAGGCAATCGAGTTGCTGTGCAATCCCAGTGCCCGGGCAGGCGGAATGAACGGTGACGCTCCGGAGAAGGTCTGCAGATGCAGAGGCGGCGGTGATCGCGAGACATGCCGCTCCGATTGCCAGCCGAGTAAACACAGTAAGAGACCTTACTAGCCACGGGGCATCGACCATGCCGTCCCTTGGCAGCTTCGGCAATTCGCCGAAATGGAGGAACGAGCCGCCCCCGCTACCTCTTTCGTTGGCGATTCGTATCCTATTTTCCGTCAAGGCGCGGCAACGGCTTCCGCAGTTGGGTATAAAGTTGCCGCCCGTACTTCGTTTGGAGTGCTTGTCGCCTGCAGTTCGTTTGACGAGGATTCTGGCTGGCAAGCTCGCACGGAATGTTCGATGCCCCTGAAGAGGGTCAGCCGCCCAAGAGCTCGGGCTCCGCACATGCCTACGGCAACCCGGCATCGCCGGGACAGATGTGTGGGCATTTTGAGTGGCTGCGCCGCAAAAATTGGAACCATGGTCCCATGCAGATCTCGTTCGTCGGCCTTTTAATCTGCGCGGGAATTTTGCTGGGCGGAGCTTTTTGCCGGTCCCCCTTGATCATCGGGCTCATCGTTTCATTGGCTTTCGGCGCGACAGCGTTCGTGACGCTCACCGCAGTTGGCGGATCGTCGCCGCTGATCTACACCTTCTTCGCCGCCCTTCTGATAACCGCCGTCGCTGCAAGGCGCCCGTTTCCGCGGGAGCTCGGCAACGTGTTCGGACAGATTCGCGTGCTCTGGGTCCTTTGCAGCCTCATGGCCTACGCCGTGGTCGGCTCGTGGTTGTTTCCGCGCCTTTTCGCGGGACAGACGAGCGTCTTCGTCCAGTCTGCGATGCGCCGTGGGGTCGTGGAGGCTTCGCTTGCGCCCGTATCCGGCAATATCACACAGACTGGCTATTTCGTCCTGGGTGGCCTTACGGCAATTGCGTTGTCCATTCTGCTTCTGCATAAAGACAGCATGGACGGAGTTCGCCGAGGCTTTCTCGTCTGGTGCGTTGTCCACGCCGGGTTGGGGCTGATTGATCTTCTGGGCAAGATCGCTGGAGCCGGTGACGTCCTGGGGCCTATTCGGACAGCCAGCTACGCTATGCTTACAGAGGTCCAGGAAGGTGGTTTTTGGCGCATCACCGGCGCCAATTCGGAGGCATCGACCTTTGGCGGCCTGTCACTCGTCTGCCTGTCGTTCTGTTATGTTTACTGGCGCCGGACCAAGTCACGCTTGGCGCAAGGGCTCGCCGCGTCGCTGCTGGTCCTGCTTGTGCTTTCCACATCCTCAACCGCCTATGTCGGCCTGGCATTATTAGGCATTCCCGTCGTGTTTTCGATCATGCGCTCTTTTCTGTCTGGCCGCATCGACAGGGACGAGATTTTAATTGTGGCACTCCTTGGAGTCGCTGCAGTGACAGTCCTCACCATAATTTTTTTCGATCAGGGATTTTTCTCTCCGTTTGTCCATCTGATGGATTCCACGATTGTCAACAAGGCCGCCTCAGCCTCCGGCCAAGAGCGCGCCTATTGGAACATCAAAAGCCTCCAGGCCTTCGTCGACACGAGCGGACTCGGCGTTGGTCTGGGCAGTTCACGTGCATCGAGTTGGGTAATCGCGGTGGTTTCACAACTTGGCCTCGTAGGCGGGGTCATGATGGCGACGCTGTTGCTGGTGGTGGCGAGGGGTATGGGAAATCTCAAGCGCTACGCCGATCCCGAGACAAACGTGCTGGTCTCGAGCATTCAGGCTGCCGCTCTGGCTTCAATAATCGCCCAATCGTTGGGCGGCGGGAGCGCCGACCCAGGAATGTTTTTCTTTATTGCCTTTGCCGTCATTGCTGCGAGCAGGGCCCGTGCCCGCAGCCAGAAACGCGCCGCAACGCACGCCTCAACGCCCCTGAGGCCCGCCTTCCAGACCGGGCAGCGGAATGACTATGCCGGTGCCGGCGTCTGGCGATAGCGAGGGATCGAGCTACTTCGTCTGAGCTCCGGAATGAGCTTTATGTGAATTGCTAGTCTAAGGGTCGTGTCCCGCCGTGCGGTGTAGCTCGGCGGCACACGACCCGAACAAGGTCGAGAACACCTAAAACGCGCTCCAAGCTCCTCCGCTTTCCCAGCAGTCCCCCGCGAAGACCAGGATCCGCGCTTTCAGTGGAGGATGGCCGCCTCACAGGAAGCGCTGTCACCGCAGATAGCTGGCGAAGTATCCGCGAGCTCGCTTAAGAGATCGTCCAGCGAGCCATATTGCGCTTGTAGCGACGGGTCAGCCTGGTGCCATGCCGGCCGCGTTGAGAACAAACCGAAAATATCGTCGGATACGAATTGCGGCTTCCAAGCCAGGGATCCCAGCAGCGAACCTTCGTAACGCGTCGCGATCTCGGATGGCTTGTACCCCATTAGCTCGAGCAAGGTCGGCGCAATCGCGAAATGGCTTGCGCGGCCCCGGTATCGGTCGGCAACTTCCTGGAAGCGGTCTTGGAGTTTCGCATTCCCAGAGACGACCATCAGCGGCACGATTGCCTCCTGCGGATCGACATTTCCGGAAGTGGTGCAATGCGTCAGGCGACCAGGGCTGAAGTTCTGCCCGTGATCGGACGTGTAGATAATCGTCACGTCGCTCCCATCCGCATCGCGGATCAATCGGGAGATTGGCCGATCGGTCGACCAGCGGACAGCCTTCGCATAGCTCTGGAGTTCCGCCGTGAAGCCGCGTGTATCCGCCCCGGCTGCCTGGTTGGAGGGAAGGCCCTCAGGCGATCCGTCGCTGTATGGGAAGTGCGCGCCATTCTTGTTTGCATAGATGAAAACAGGGTCGCCGCCGCTCATTTCCTCCAGCGCGATCCGGACGAGTTCGTCATCAACGGCATGCAGCGGCAATGTGCCGTCGAACTTATAGAACCGATCGATCAATATCGCCTCGGCGGGAGTCATGTAGTTTTGGAGTTTGCCATTGACGGCGTCGAAGTGGCTTCTGGGCTGTGCATCGATGAAAACCGTACGGAAACCCGCCTTTTTGGCGTATTGCCAGACCGTCGGGCTCGTGTGGACAGAGCGGACAAGGTTACGGCGATCAACCATGAACCGAAGCAGAGCGTTCGACAGGTGCGAGCAATTGCCGCTCGATACCGCTGGACTGAAGTCGATCAAACGGTCCCGAAGGGTGGCCAACTCCGGAGTAAGCGAATTTCCAGGCTTAAGGCTCACGAAATCGGAGCGGATGCTCTCATCGACGACTAACACCACGGCACGCGCCAATGGCGGACCCGGTGTCATCGAAACGGCGTGTCGCTCCTCGTATACGCCAGTGTTGATCTTGTAGGCTGCGACTGCGACCAGCGAAAGCGGAGCGAACTGCATCGGCATCCCTTGGGAGCCTTTGCCGTCCCGGGCAATGACGACGCCTCCTATAAGGAGAACCGGCAGCATGGGCAGCCAGGGCGACCAGTAGCGGGTTATGCGCATGCGCCACAGCCCGATGGCGGGAGGCATCGCAATTGCCACTATGCCTAACGCGAAAACGGAGAGGGAGGACCAGACCGCATCCGAATAGAACTCTGACGCCCTTTGCATTTCATGGCGAGCGGCCCAAAAATTCAGCATGTCGAATATGTAGAACTCGGATCCTTGCACCAGATAGTAGCCATAGGCAGCAGCACTCGAGCTGGCCAGAGGGATGGCCCAGAGAAGCCGAACGAAGAGACGGGGCTGAAAGGCAGCAGCCAGCGCGGCGGCCAGCGAAACAAGCCAGATCAGACTGAAGATCGCCAGGCTCAACAGGCGCTGGTCGGACAGCATCACTCGCAGGCGTTCCGCCACGCCCTGGTTGGTGAGAACGATCAATGTGAGCAACAGCCCACATTTCAGAGCAAGACCGACGTTATACCTCGTCATCAGCGCCCCCCGTTATTTCGAAGACTTGCCGCCCACGGTCCCTTGGACCGGCGCCGATTCTATTGCGGGTTAAGCATTCATAAAGTTGTCACAATGGAGGATGGCTCCCCCGAAGGAGTGGAGATCGGCGTCGATTAGACTTAGGAGGATGACGGTAACGGAACACCTTCAGCGCGGCTGTTTCGGATTGACAAGCACGCACAGTTTTCCTGATCCCGCGCTAGCCTTTCCGGGTTAAATGGAAACAATTCTGTTGGCTCAAGCGGAGCGGAATGTTTGCCCGGCTGGCGCGCGGCGTAGCCAAAGCATACGGCCAAGCCAGCCGGGCAAACAGGCTGCCCGCTTCAGCCAACCCGCAGGGCCGGGCATCTTTCCGCCAGGATCAGAGGCGATCGCCTCGGCCGTACCTCCGGGTACGACCTGCGGCAATCGCCTCTGCCCTGACGAAAACCTGCTCCGGCAGAATGTTTCCAGTTAACCCGGAAAGGCGCTAGGCTGTGGTGACGATTTAAGATTTGGGATTCCCTTCGGCCTGCAAATCAGATTCAACGCTGGCTTTTGGAGGCCAGCGATGGAAGGCGAAACTCTTCGCGACGATCAGTGGGAAAAGGTGA
>Ga0214543_1007128_pt1 | contig 19412 bp, 9 predicted proteins | sample CNSS2metaG_FD_160094 | JGI IMG/M metagenome (GOLD analysis project Ga0214543, IMG submission 160094) | Root nodule microbial communities from cowpea collected in UCLA plant growth center, Los Angeles, California, USA - CNSS2 | ecosystem: Host-associated > Plants > Roots > Nodule | place: USA...
AAGTTATATTTTATTATCAAATACGTACTCGCATAATTAAGATTAATATGCTAGCTAATGGTTCTATATACCAACAAAATAGAACATGTTATCAAATACATTAGACGTCTATTTTAGATGTATTTTGAAAGGTCTTTCAAAGTTGTTCCATAAGTCTCTAATGATTAAGATTAGTGTTTTACCGATATTTTTTTTCTTTTGGTGAAATAATTTCTTAAAATTTTTTAATTTGAATTTTTTTCTTATTTTTTTCATTTAAACATGTATTGGATGAATTGTCATTAAATTGCTTCATCCAAACACACATTTAAAAAAATTTTATGATCCTGACAAATTCATGCTTCAAATTGGTATAGAGGTGACAACGAAGATTGGCTTGACCCACATTTGACTCGCAAAATACAGACTCAAAAGTCTGACTCGCCTTGCATAGATTATGTATGGTCCATTTTTTTTCATTTCTTATGATAAAGCTTTTTATGTTCAATAAATTGTGAAACTTTAACAAGTTCACAAAATTAAGCTAAGATTTTAGGGAATTGAATGATAAATTGATAATTCATCATTTTTATCATATTTATATTTTTTTACATGCGTCGATAAATTCTATAAATTTTAGCACATTTTGAAATATATAACATTTTTTTCATTCATACAAAAATTTGAAACGTGAATACAAAAGTTAATAAAAAAATTAACTAATATACAAAAGTGTAAATTTCTTGTATTGTATGTTGCGGGTCAGATCGCCCTACATCTGACACACGCAAGCAACAGATTAGGTGGACCGGACTGTAGACTCCACAATCTTTTGATAAACCTACAGAGAGAGCCCCGGACCAAACCCATGTTACCACCTCTAAATTTGTCTCCCCACTCTTTCTCCGTCATCTTCCTCTACTGATTATACTTCTCATGAACTCCCTCTCAGTTTTCTAACTTTTTTCACTTTCCTTTTTCTTTTCATATTCATAACAATTAATTAGATCTACAAAACCCTAATTTTCCTAATTTTGACAAAACCACCAATTTTGAATTCAATGGCTTCAATTCAACGTCCTGCAAATTTAGAATCCCCAAAGGGAGGAGATCCAGGGATAGACGAGAAGAAGAGCAAGTGGATGGGACAAATTGTGAATTAACACGAAGATCGTACATGTAAAAGCAAAAGGAAATGAGTCATAAAGTTGTAAAGAAGGTTGTGCGATATAAGAGAGAAAAGGATGGAAGCGGAAGAAATAATATAATTTAGTTTTTTATTAATTTTTTTAGGGTAAAATGGTTATTTTGTCATGTTCATGGGTGTAGAAAAAAAGCATGACGGTGCAGAAAGCATTGTCCCATTTATAGATTTAAAAATATAATATAATTATATAATTTAGAAATATATTCCAAAAATTCTAAATTATATAATATGGAATGCATTTACAGAAATTGCGTAATGTTAAAGTGAAAATATGTTACAAATTGAAATATATTTTCATGCAATTCAAAGATGTACTTATACAATCTATAATACATTTTTATATTACACAATTTAGAAATATCCTTTGAATTATATGATTTAATATAAGTTTTTTATTACGTAATATAGAATAAATTTTGAATTATATTATTTAAAATATTTCCTAGTTATGAATAATTTAAACTTTTTCCATATCAGCCAAGTTGAAAAAAGAAAAGGGATAAATTGCCTCCTACTAATAGTCGGTCATTTCTTCTTCAACCTCCATAATTTCAAATTGTACTCGTATAATTTATTTTAATTTAGAACGTAAACTTTGGAATATAAAAAGTTATATTTTGGATAATATATTTTGAATACAAAATAAAAGAAAGCATTTTGAACTATATAATTAAAAATACGTATTTTGAATTGTACATTATAAAATACATGAAGTTGTTTTTCCGATTTTACATTTCAAAGTGCCAAATAAAAAATAAATTTTAGATTATATATTTTAAAATATAAAATTTACATTCTAAATTCACAATTCAAAATACAAGAATTTTGCGAGTACAAGACGAAATCTATGGAGGTGAAAAAAGAAACTGCCCTAATAGCCTCTCTCTTAAAGTTAGACTCAAATTATGTCAGACTCAACGATAAAAAAAATGAAAACAAAAGGCTATTGCTTCCAACAATTTATAATTACTAACTGCACTCTCACAATATACAATATAAGGAAAAAAAAATTCAAACATTCTTCAATGCACGCCACACCACCATTACACTGATCGCTACTGTAGCCCATCATCACCATTATTACTGAGGAAGAGGAAGATGAAGAGTAGGAGATGAGATATTTCTGGGATGTATTTCACATGGAAGAACGATATTTTCACTCATTTTTTTTTATCCATTTTAATTCATCCTTTCATCTTTAAATTATATTTTATTTGATTAATTACTCTTTTGATTTTTGTTTTGTTCAAAAAATATTAAATTAGTTCTCTAATTTTTTTTTTAAATTTTAAATTGGTATGCAATTTGATCATTTTTATTAAATTTATTAAAACAAACCAAGATTTTTCATTAAAATTGAAATTCTCAATAAAGATTATATGATTTATTGATGTAATTAACATAATCATAGTGTTATTTTTGATGAAAAATCATTGATTTACTTCAAAAAAATTTTTAAAAAAATGACTAAATTATATCAAATTTTTAAAAATTGGATCAAATTAAAACTTAAAAAAACAGAAAATCAATTTTAAAATTTTGAAAACAAATAAGGACTAAATAAGTAATTAAATATTTTTTATTTTTTTAATAATATAATGTGATAATTTAAGATTAATCGGAACGGTGGATAAAAAAAATAATCAAAATATTATCATCTTTAAAAAAAAAATGCTGTGACCACCCATTCAAGAAAAAAAAGAGACGTATTTCATGTGTTCTGAAAAATTCTTTTCAAAATATATTTTATGCAAGGGTGTTTCAAAAAATTTATTCCAAAAGAACATTATATAGATTGTAGAAAGTTTATTTTGAAAATCCTAGATATTTCAAAATATATTTTATTTTATCCATTTTGAAAATTAGAGCTCTCAAAACGGATAACCCGACCCGACTCGACCCACCACGGGTTGATGATTTAGTGAGCCAACCCAATCCGGTTTACTTTTTTAACGAGCCAAAAAAATTCGAACCCGGCCCGACTCACCACGGGTTGGTTCACGGGTTCACTTAATTAAAAAAAAATATTATTTTTTAATTTTTTTTTTCAGTCAAAACTAAATTATAATTTTAATTAAAATCTAAATAAACTTTAATAGAATCCAAATACAAACCAAATTAAAAAAATTACAAATTATTTATGTGTTAGATAAAAAAAAAACCTAACATGATCCAAATAGCTCAACTTAATAAAAAAAATAAAAACACTTGTGTGATCCTTTTATTTGTGGGTTGCTGAGCCAACCGGGCACACCACGGGTTCAACCCCGATGAGCCGAGTTCTAAATGAGCCGGGTAAAAAATCAACCCATATTAAAATTTGTAGAAAATTTTAACCTAACCCGATCCGAACTCGTGATGAGCCAGATTGACTTGCGAATTAGAACCCATTTTAACAGTTCTACCGAAAACTACACCCCAAAATTTGATTTCAACAATTCTGTTCGGAAAACTTCGTACTACAAATTCTAGGTTTGGAATTTCGTTCCAAAAGTTCCAAAAACTCTTGTTTTGAAAAGTAAAAGTCACTTTTCTTTTGGAGGATAAAACAATCATTTTCAAAAATTTGAGGGGTGCGCGAAGGTGCAGGAAGTAAAAGCCGAAATAAAAAAAAGAAAAATACCAAGAGTCCGTAACCATAAACCTTGCCCTTAAACCCCTCGACTCTGAAAGAGTCATCGCGGCAAAACCATGGTGAAGGCCTACCTCCGATTCGAGCCGGCGGCGTCGTTTGGAGTGATAGCCTCGGTGGATTCCAACATATCATACGACAGCTCCGGCAAGCACCTTCTATCTCCGGCACTCGAGAAGATCGGCGTCTGGAATGTGCGGCAGGGCCTCTGCACCAAAACCCTAACACCTTCTACTGCGTCGCGCGGCCCTTCCCTCGCCGTCACCTCCATTGCCTCCTCCCCTTCCTCATTGGTAATGAACTTCGAATCTCGATTGTGCCGCGTGAATTTGTGACTCTCTTAAACTGTTTTATGGTTGTGTTGCAGATTGCTGGTGGTTACGGGGATGGTAGCATACGGATTTGGGACTCTGATAAAGGAACGTGTGAGACTACGCTAAATGGACACAAGGGAGCTGTCACCGCTCTTCGTTACAACAAGGCTGGTTCCTTGCTCGCCTCTGGTAGCAAGGATAATGATGTTATTTTATGGGACGTGGTTGGTGAGACTGGGCTCTTTCGCCTTCGTGGTCATCGTGACCAGGTTTGGTTTTCTTACCTTTGGATTAGGTCCTGTTTGGAAAGACTTTTCAGCAAGCACTTAATAGAAGAAGGAAAAAGAAACAAAATGAATCAAACTTATGTAAGTGAAAATGAACTTATGTACATCAGCTTTTAGAGAAGTTACGAGAAAGATCTTATATAAAAGTTGAAGTAGGTAAGTTCATTTTAACTAATGGGAAAATTTTAATTCATTTTACCTTCTTGTTTTCTTCTCTTGTGAATACTTATTTGGAGGTTTATTTGAACAGGGCCTTAATATAAAGAGTTGTATAGGTTTTGGATAATAAGGGAATAAGGCATAATGGAACGATTTTTGACACAGTCATCTTTTTGATTTCATTCTAATATTTACCTGAAAGTAGACTGTTGCTCTTCCTTTCCCTCCAAAACCCTCTGTCTCAAACTTACCTTGGCAGTTTCGTTTATGTGGTTTTCGTTCATTTTGGGCAGGTGACTGATGTCGTTTTCTTGAATTCTGGGAAAAAACTTGTGAGTTCCTCCAAAGACAAGTTCTTGAGAGTGTGGGATCTTGATACCCAGCACTGTATGCAAATTGTGGGTGGACATCATAGTGAAATATGGTCCCTGGATGTTGATCTGGATGAAAGGTATCTGGTCACTGGTTCTGCAGATAGTGAACTTCATTTTTATGAAATCAGACACGAGTCTGTGGATGGGAACTCTGTAAATGGTGATGAAGAATCCTCCATTCAAAACAAATGGGAAGTGTTGAGGCATTTTGGTGAAATTCAGCGACAAAGTAAGGATAGGGTTGCAACTGTGCAGTTCAACAAGTCAGGAAATCTGCTAGCATGCCAAGTTGCTGGAAAGACTGTAGAAATATATCGTGTATTGGATGATGCTGAAGCAAAGCGCAAGGCAAAACGAAGGGTTCACCGCAAGAAAGAGAAGAAACATAGTAAAGAGACTTTGGGCGGAGTAGAAAATGGAGATGAGAATAATGCTAACAAAGGAGATAATTCTTCTGTCACTCATGTGCCCACAGAAACAACTAACCCTGCAGTTACTGTGCCTGATGTTTTCAAGCTGTTGCATACTATTAGAGCTAACAAAAAGATATGCTCCATTTCTTTCTGTCCAATCACTCCAAAAAGTTCGATGGCTAGTTTGGCATTGTCTCTGAACAATAATCTTCTTGAGTTTTACTCCATTGAACTTGGTGAAACCAGAAAAACACTTGCTATTGATCTTCAGGGGCATCGTTCTGATGTTAGAAGTGTCACACTTAGTTCAGACAACACTTTTCTGTTGTCAACCAGTCACAATGCAGTAAAGATTTGGAACCCAATTACTGGCTCTTGCCTAAGAACCATTAATTCTGGGTATGGACTGTGCAGTTTAATTCTTCCCACTAACAAGTATGGGCTTGTTGGAACTAAAGATGGAACCATAGAAATTATTGACATTGGAAGTGGCACTTGTGTTGAAGTAATGGAAGCTCATGGTGGTTCTGTTCGCTCAATTGCTGCCCTACCTCATAAAAATGGTTTTGTCACTGGAAGTGCCGATCATGATGTAAAATTTTGGGAGTACCAATTGAAGCAAAAACCTGGTCAAGTATGTCCATCACCTTCATATAATTCCCTTTTCCTTTTCTTTTTAAGAAAAAAATTGTTCTGTTTTCAAAAATACCCAGAAATTTAACATTTTGTTTGGTTTTATCTTATACTGCCTATAGAGCATAGGTAAAAATCTAAAAGTTCTTTTTGTTTATAATAATGCAATATTTCATTGAGAAGTTCATTTGTATTTGTCTTTATGTTTTATATTTAATTGATAGAATCAAATACTTAAACTGTAAACACAAAACTGTTTCCATGTAGATATGTACATAGAAACTACTGAATACTCATAATGATGACGGTGAACCCATTAAATCACTACCGGTACAAGAAATTTAAACTAATAATATTCCATATTTCCACTCTCATACTAAATTTATCAATAACTAACTTAAACTTACATTATAAAAATCAAATAAAAAATCATCACACCTTCTATATAGATGCACTTAACCTATGTTCTCTTTAATAACTTTTTCTCAGGTGGTACTACTCCAAAAAGGTGACAGAAGATGTTCTTATGTTGTTTATACTGGATTTGTTTTTGTTTTCTCCCATTATTTTTTTTTTCTAATTCATGTGAATGTGCTCTACCACCCTCTCTTTTCCAATTTTCTTATAATTTTATGTGTCCTCTAATTAGTTCCAAGTTAATACATGCCAAATCATCTTAGTACAAATGGTTATCCAATTTGTTTATTTAGCAACTTCTTTTATTTTGTTTCAGGCTACTAAGCAACTCGTAGTGTCAAATGTCAGTACCATGAAAATGAATGATGACGCTCTTGTTGTTGCAATTAGTCCTGATGCTAAATATATTGCTGTTGCTCTATTGGATAGTACTGTGAAGGTTAGATGCCTTAATCATTCCTGTTCTGTTTATAATCTGTGGTTTCCAAAAACTCAAAACTAACTTGCAGGTGTTACTTTGTTTATTGACGTTTTTTTTTGTTTCACCGTTTACCATTTCTTGGCGACTTGGGAACCTTAGCATCATTTCTATGTAGTGGCATAGAAATTGAGGACACTGCACGCACACATGCAAAAGGAGAATCTAAAGAAATGAAATAGGAACAACAGAACAATTGATAATTACATTGAAAAGCCATTATTTTACTGGATATTTAGTATTGCAAAAGAATAGTACGAGACAATTTTATTTGATAAAATGATATGCCTCCTTTCAATATTTAATATTATATTATAGGTTGGCTTTTCTAAAATAAAAATCCTTTTTCCAATAAAGTTACCCTGTGCTCATCTGTACTTGGGTGTTGGCTCTGGTAATCAACCTTATTGAGGTGTCAGTTCTAATGTTTGAGTTGGATTTTTTTAGTGGGGAACTTAATTAGTATTTTGATGAGAAGAGTTGAGAGTAGGTATTGGTATCAAAAACATCTTCTTACATTGTGACAATTCAGTCAGGAGATGTTTGTCGTTCATAGGATTTGATAATTTGATATACATATTTCTATTGGCTTTGGAGGCATTTGGAAGATCTTATGAAGGTTCATTTTAAATTAAGAAAATAGATTTAAACTCCCATAAAATAAGTTTTTTTTCTTAAACTTATTTCAATAAGTTTCTCAGTGTAGCTTACCCAAAATACGGTGTTTGTGTTTTTCCAAGAAGCTTACCCAAAATACTTGCATAAGAGCTTATTGAATAAGAACTTAATAATGCTTTTTATTCAAATGCATCTGTAGTTTGAATGCTATTTTGGGAATATAGTGAGTGATACAGGTTAAAGGGATATGTTAGTTAATTGTACTTCTACTCATGCTGCTTTTCATAGCAGATGCAAAATTCTTGGTGTGTTGGACAACTATGTGAGCCTTATTGAATGTTGGGTACTTTTACACTATGAGCTCTTGGTGGCTCTTGTATTTATGCATTAGTCCTATTTTACGGTTTCGAGTGTGTTTTAAATAATTTCATTCATCATTCAGGTTCACTTTGCAGACACGTTCAAATTTTTCCTTTCATTATATGGCCACAAGCTTCCTGTTCTGTGTATGGATATCTCATCAGATGGAGATTTAATTGTGACTGGCTCTGCAGATAAAAATTTAAAGATCTGGGGTTTAGACTTTGGTGACTGTCATAAATCCATTTTTGCACATGCTGACAGGTGCTACATAATATATTAGTACTGATAATTATTTGCTGTTCTTTATTTCTTTTCTTAACTGGGGAGCCTGGATGAATCTGTATTTGAATTATATTATGCTATTTATGTGGCAGTGTCATGGCAGTGCAATTTGTTCCCAAGACACATTATGTGTTCAGTGTTGGAAAAGATCGCCTAGTAAAATATTGGGATGCTGATAAATTTGAGCTGCTCTTGACTCTAGAAGGACATCATGCTGATATTTGGTGTCTTGCAGTCAGTAATCGTGGGGATTTCATTGTCACTGGATCTCATGATCGTTCTATCCGACGCTGGGATCGCACTGAAGAGCAGTTTTTCATTGAGGTATTCACAACTTGTATGAGATGGCCTACACTTGTTAAAAGCAGGACAAAGGGCCCATGCCTCTAATTTTTTACAGGAATACTTTTAATTGAATTTTCTTCGGTTAATTTATGTCACTGGATTAAGGTAGAACATTTGAACTGCAGGAAGAAAAGGAGAAAAGGTTGGAGGAAATGTTTGAGGCTGATCTCGACAATGCATTTGAAAACAAGTATGCATCAAAGGAAGAAATACCGGAGGAGGGAGCTGTGGCTTTAGCTGGGAAACAAACCCAGGAAACCCTTACCGCAACTGACTTGGTTATTGAAAGATTAGACATCGCAGAAGCTGAAAAAAAGCGCATTGCAGAACATCAGGTTTACATTTGTTCCCTTGTAGATGACCTGAATCTAACTGATGCATTTTCTGAAAAGTTAAACTTGAAAACTTGCTTGCATAGTTAGTTGCATTTTTGCAATAGATGGATACCCATGCATAAACAAATGTGTTTTTAAACAAGTATGCCAGCCTCTACAGTGCACACGTGCTGCTCCCTAATCTATGACTGCCATGGTCTAAATGGTTCTTTTATCTCAAAAGTGAATCTGGAAAACATGCTTGCACAGACAATGTCTTTCTAAACAAGTATGGTAGCTATTCAGTGTACAATTCCTCTGTTGTGGCGCCTGTGTAATAGAGAACTAATGACTCCTGACTTGATTTCTGCAAGAAATTATCAAATTGTACATGCAACACAAGTAAACAACTTTGGGCTTGAAAATATGTATACCGGCAGTTCAATAAAGCGTTTTTTTCCAGTAGGTAGGGTTAGTTACATCAAATTACACTTTTGGGTTCTATTGAAAACTTAAATTTCAATAAATACATTTAGTATGGATGATTGCAGAAAATATATTATATTTATCTTGTGAGACATGTAACAGAAAGTGATAAGGAGGATTGTCTTATATATTTTTGTTTTTAGTGCCTAATGTCATTGTTACAATTATTTCATTTTAGATTTCAGGACAAAAATAAAAAATAAATTTTACATTTGGGTTCTATCAAAAATTAAAATTTCAATTATATCATTTAGCATGGATGATTGCAGAGTATATCTTCAGTTCATCTTGTGTGACATGTAACAGAAAGTGCAATGGAAGATTATCTTGCATATATTGTTAATTAATGCCTAATTTCATTGTTGCAATTATTTGAATTTGTATTTCAGGTGGAGAAAAATAATAACAATAATGTTGCTGTTTTCCAATCAAATCCGCTTATGAACGGGCTTTCACCTTCTGATTATGTTTTAAGTGCATTTTCAAATGTTCACACCAATGATTTGGAGCAAACATTACTGGTATGTTTGAGAATTACATTTTTGTTGCATGATCTCATGCACGAATACAAGGCATTTCAGGGTACTGCATTTAGGCACATTCCATTTTTTGTTGTCAATATCTTAATCTCATTTTTAAACCATTGCTTTGGTATGCACTAGCCTATTGAGTTGGTTGAACTTCTTGATTCATTACTATTTCTGTACGTCACATTTATGATCTCTACTAGTTCTTTTTTCTTAGTTTTTTTAATGTATATATTCAACCATTTATGGAGAAAGTTATTGAATCTTGACCTTTCTATATGGTATCCGACTTGGTTAAATTTCCTCACCAACTCTATTTGGTTTTGAATATTTTATCGTCAATCATAATAATATTTCTGCATATCATATTTAGTTTATAATTTGTTGAAAGGCAAAATGGTTAAAGGGCTCATTTGGGTAAACAACATGGCTAAGGACTTATTAAGTACTTAAACTTGAGAATGAAAATATGAGAAAGGATGCGTGTTGATAATTGTCTCTCAGCCGTTCTTGCCTGTATGCACACACACACACACATCAAAGATACAAAAGGGAAGATATAAAAAGACAACACGAATTACTGTAGGTGACAAATAGGTACAACAAAACATAGCTTTTCAGCTTTCCAGAAGTTGGTCAAAAGATTAGTTCTAAGCTATTCTAATACCTCCCAAGCCGAAAATGCAAATTGTATGTACCAAAATTTTAACACACAAATTGAATTTAAGGTCCTCTTAAGGATTTATTCAAAATATTTGCAAGATGATTATTTGTGCTGACAAATTTAGTGCACATTCCTTGGAGGACACCTCAAACAAAATGACAATTAACTTTTATATGTTTGGTTATGAAATACAAGATTGGAAGCAATGTGTATTAGTGCTAGTTTATCACAATACATTCTTATTTATAGAATTCTACAAAGCTTCAGCTCTTCGAGGAATTTTTTTATCTACACAAGCTCTAGTCTAACATATATCATTGCATTACGCAGGCTTTACCATTTTCAGATGCTTTGAAGCTTCTCTCGTACTTGAAAGACTGGACTTCATATTCTGATAAGGTTACCCTGGATATATGAAAAATTACGTTATCAGACATGATGAGGATTAAGTTAACAATAATAGATGTATAGAATTTTAGATATTTTTACAAGATACTGTTATTCATGTTTTTCTGTTAATTGCAGGTTGAGCTTGTTTGCAGAGTAGGTACGCTGCTGTTGCAGACACATTACAACCAACTTCTTGCCACACCAGCTGCCCGACCTATCTTGACTGTTTTCAGTGACATATTTTATGAAAGGGTCAAGGTAAATATGCTAGGTTTTTATTTATTTTTTTAAATAATTGAAGCTTTGTCATATTTGGTACATTAAAAATTTACTGCCAGAAAGCGTATTTAGATTTGAATTGATTAATTCATTATGAAATTGATGATACTTTTGGAATGTATGTTTCATTGTTTGGACATAAATTTTCGAATTTAGATGTATTTCTGTGATACATTTTTGTCGTGAAAGTTTGGTTTAAAAAGTAGATGGGTTGTGGTGTGCCCAATATTCAAACTCTTGAAAATTGCCTGAAGAGATAAAATTCGAGCAAATGATAATAGACCTTTGTGAAGGATGATGAAACACTGGCTAAACTTTACAAAAATTACTCTTCTGATGATTCTTAATTATCTCTTATTCTAATGTTTGAGAGGCATGACATAATAGGGATTGTAGACATCTTATGCATGACACAGGGAGTCCTCAGATAGCATACTATCATATCTAACATAGGCATTTTACAGACGTACGATGTTTCATAAGAATAAGATATCTCATGGTTATGGGTGATAATCCTTAATCTAAATAGTATTATGTGTTTATTTTAGTAATTAGGATTTATATGTGTTTATTATCCTTAATCTAAATGAATATGTAGGTAGCCGGATAATTTTAAAATTTAATTTATCATTATCCAGCTTTTATTTTAGTAATTAGGATTTATATTTTCTGCCAATAAAGGCAATTAGGATTTATATTTTCGAAATTAAATATTTTTTTTTATTTCGTTATTTCTGTATAGTTAACTGGTGAACTTGATTGTATCGTTGACAACTTGGTGTCTTAACATTTTGCTAGGGATGGAAGGATATCTTTGGTTTTAACCTCGCAGCCATGGATCATATTCAGGTTTGTATAAAAATTCTGCCGAACAGTTTTTCGCCACTGATAAAGACGCTGATTCAATTTTGAAATGATGTTTCAGCAATTGATGGCATCTAGATCAGATGCTCTTTTTCATGATGCAAGATCAAAACTGGTAGAGATACGTGCTCGACAATCTAAACGTTTAGAAGAAAGGTCACACACTGGAGAAGTGAAGCGAAAGAAGAAAAAGACATAAAGTATCGTGTATATTGGACATGGTTATGTGCTGGAATATGTTAATGACATGAGTATTTCAATCACGGTGGAAAAATTGATGAAACATTGCAGATTCAGAGCTTATTTTTTGTAATATAGCATACATGTTGAAGAAAAGAAGATGTTGAGTAGAGGTTCGATCACCAGAAAAGCGTATGACCTTGTCAACACGGTTCAGTTTTAATCAGCGGCTTATATCTTGATGTCAAGATGTCATCATCATTTTAAAGAGTTAGTTTTTCACAGCATACTTTTACTGATTTGGGTACCTCAGAAAAGGTCGACATTTCCATGTAATATGTGTAAACATTATAAATTTTGCCTGAATTTAATTTAATTCATTATACACCTTTTTCTGATACCCTTTATGTACCATGTTAGGGAGAAAATTTTTCCCCGTTAACTTAAGCGCATCGCCTGTTAAGTCGATAAATAGGCACTTGTGACTTGGAAAATAAAAAGCTTAACTTTTGTTGAATGTAATATTTTATGTGATGCATTACACTCAACAAAAATAAATGTTATCTATTCCCCAAATTCTCTCCTAGATTGTTTTCTCTATATAAATTTTATATTTTAATTTCAACATACTAGAATATTATAATTCTGAGACTTGTTTTATTACAGGAAAAAGGTGAATTGTGAATGAGTTATTGTATCGTATTTGATGAGCAAATTTTAAAAAAAATGTAACATTTTGAATTGATAGTGACTAACTAATTTTAATCTCACTGTTAATGCATGATTGTATAATCAAATATTTTATATCACATAGTACTAAAAGCTACTAGTTATCCAAATTTAACCATAAAAGGAAAATGGTATTACACCTAATTTTCTAAACCGCAAACACGGAGTCTGTGGAATGAGAAATGCGAGGACATGCCCTTATTTTTCAATTGAAGCTCTAGAGAAAATATTTAGGAAGGAGAAAAGCTTAGTGTAAATTCTATTATAGAATTTGTGAACAACAAACTAAATTATTTCAGCAAAGTAAAAAGTTAACTAAATAGATTTTACATCATTTGACAACTAGCGCAGAGAATAAAACAATAAAAACTAAAACAGGCTAATTTAAATATATATTAAGTAAATAAAGTCCATAGCTATATATATATATATATATATATATATATATATATATATATATATATATATATATATATATATATATATATTAACAAAAACACAAATATGATAGAATGTGTGTCAGTGCATATATGTTATTTTTTATTTTATGTGATTTTCTTTATTATTTGAAAATAAGATAATTAAATATAATATTTATTGTACTAAAACAGTATGATGAATTAAAGTACTTACAAATTAATTGTGTATACAATGTTAGCATTTTTTTTTCTAATTTAGGTTGTGTGTTTTTTTTTTTTTAACTTTTCCACATTGGTGTCTTCCCTTCGTAAATTTTGTATTGTAATTTTGAAAGATTATTAAAAATAGAATCGGAGAAGAATTGGTGCACAAAAATAATAATACATAAAAAAAACTATTATTGATATTTCATGTCTTCATTTTTATTTTTCTTTTCTGAAAAATAAATCAGACATGTCTGGAAACAGAAAGTAATGTAGGGATAATGTTTATCTGAGCTGAACTAAATCTCCACGTAGAGAAGTAATCTAGTGACTTCATAGACAGAAGGAGGAAGTTGCAGAGAAAGATCTAAACGAAGTTCTTGCCAACAAAAGTTTGACCAAATTTCCAATTACTGGGAGCAATCCAGCGAGATGTAGAGTACCTGCGATCACTGGTTCTCACTCTGAAACACAATGCCTCTCCCAATAACATGACATCAGTTTCCCATTTTTGACCCCAATTTCGCTTCAATTTTGTCCAATTCCTGATTTTCTTGTCACCCTTCACCTGCACTTCTGTGACGTCTCCAGCTCCTCCAACATTCCACACTGATACCAGATTAAAATAAGGATTCCCGGTGATTGTGAAACGAATCCCTCCATTCTTCTTGCACGGTACCCTGCAAAAATGTAACACTCCTACGCTTAAATAAATATCACTGGAAAGGTTTTTGTACCATTCTAACTACCACCTTATGCAAATATATGAAAAGCATTTCTACGTAACCTGCGATAACTGATTGGGACTATGCCAGCCTTATACTCTGCAATTTTGAGATATGCGGGTTTGGCCAAATCAAAGTGTTCGCGTGGTGGGTTGCACCATCCTCCATTATCACCTGGCTTATCATAGTTAGGAGGGCAAAGGTTGGTTCCCGTCACAAATATCGAGGATTCCCCTGCCTTACATCCCGCACCATAATTTATGCATTTGATCTCGTAACATGCACCGCATGTCTGTCCATCCTTGAACAGAACTGAACTCAGTGCTGTCGTGTCTAGGCCATACCCATCCCTGACCACATCATCGTACCCACAAGCTCCACCTGCATGCAATGTAATCAACTTTCATTAATTAACAAGATACTAAACAACTTTCTAATGATGCAACTGTTGAGTATTTGGAGAGAGATTCACCCAAATATATAATACCAATAAGACATAAGTCAAACCCACACATATAAAATATAGATAGTATTCTCAATCTAAAATCTTAATACAATTTAGATTAACATTTGATTTCCAACAACATCATACTTTAAATTGAATCGTGTATTGTTTTATAATTTATGATACTTTATCTATATTTATTAATTAAGTATCTAATATATATATTCGTAATAATTTTATGATGAAAATAATTTATGTAATAAAAGTAATAAAAATAATATATTTATTATATTTTTTAAGAATTTTCGTACACTTATCGAGCATCTTGACTTATTGGTACATGCATTATATGAATTAGAGTTGTTAAAATGGGTAACTTGGTCCGATCCGACTCGACCCACCACGGGATGATCGTTTAGTGAACCAATCCAACCCGGCTCACTTATTAACAAGCCAAAAAAATTTGAACTCAGCCCGTCCTACCACGGGTTGGTGAGTTAAACGGGTTAATTCACCAGCTCACTTAAAAAAATACAATTTCTTAATTTCTTTCAGTCAAAACTAAACTAAATTATAATTCTAATTAGAATATAAATAAACTTTAATACAATTCAAATACAAAACAAAATGACAAAAATATAAATTATCTGTGTTTTGGTTAAAAAAAACAACTTAGGATGACCCAAATGCAAAGACCAACTTAATGGAAAACACTTGTGTGATCCTTTATTTACACCAATCCGGCTTATCACGAGTTTAATTTGAGTGAGCCGGGTAAAAAATCAACCCGTATTGAAATTTCTAAAAAAATTTCAACTAAACTGGACCCGAACCCATGGTGAGTCAGATTGGCTTGCGGGTTCCAACCCATCTTGACAGCTCTAATGTAAATGAGTTTTTATATCGACACATTGTATCTTATTTTGGATATGGTTAAAGAATTTTAGAGCGAAGAGCTTTGGATATAAGTAACGAAATGAGGTAAGAAATTGTACCAAATGTTTGGGAGTCTCCTTCATAGAAGGTAGCAAGAGCTTCTTTCCATCCAGTAGGCCTAAAAATGGGACGATGGTGTCTGAGTTGAGCTTTGTTGTTATATTTGTTGGTGTTGTGGGCAGCAGCATGGACATTAGGAAGTGAGAATGCAACAAGAAACAACAATGTTGAGGTTAGGAGTGCTCCCCAGAGGAAAGCCATGACAAAGCTTGAGATTTGGTTTCAGTTCTCTCCGATGAGATGATTCTTTGATGTTTTCCTATATTTTCTCACCTGTATCTCTGTGTATATATAGCAAAATGTTTTTGGCACGTGTGACAATTTTAATAGGCTGCCACTTTTCAGGAATATTACAGTATGATGACCTGTTCTCTCGGGCAATCTTAAAAAATAGAAAGAAGAATGGTAGATTTAAATCTTATTAAAATTATATATATTTAAATTTATAAAATTATAAATGATAAAAGTATACAACCATAATCATAAGATTATATGAACTACAAGACCGTAAGAGAACAAAATTATAAAATTACATATAGCATAAACGGACAAGACAACACTACAACAGTTAAAAATAAATAAATTATAAGAATTCATTTGAAAAATATAAATTTTAATTTTTAATAAACTATAATAAGAACTAAGTTAAAGGTTCATAAATTTATGGTGAAGTTAAAAGTTAATTAAGACAAATAAAAAACTTGTTAATAATTATTTGAACAAAAATGGTATTGCAAACATACGCTTTAATTAAATTTTAAACTACATATAATTTTTATTCACACACTGCATGGAAGATTGTCCCTGGTTGTTGAGTTAGATTAGAGCTCTTATACTTTGAGAGTTAATTAAAATTTAATGTATGTTTTAATGCCACGTCTTTATTAAATAAAAATTCGACCTTAATTAAGTTCTAGTTTAATATATAGTACTTCGTTTGTGCGTTATTTTTTCAATAAGTATTTCTGCGTATTGTAAATAATCATTTTATTTTCTATTATGATAATGTTTGAACTAAGTTGTAAAGAAAAAGCCACTATTATAGAGTCATTAGAGCATTAAGTTGAAATTTCATGTGATATGCGAAAATAGAAAAAACAGAGACGATAAAAGAGAATTGAATTGTGCTTTAAAATATTATAGACTTTTTGTTGTTATCATTTGCTCAATAAAACTCAGATGACGATCATTTTGTATTTGTTAAGAAACCAGTTTAAAAGTTTAAGAGTTTTCATATGAAACTTATCAAACATAGCTTTAATTAAATGATTGATTTATTTGTTTTAGAAAATTTTCATTTTAAGTTATGTAACATTTTTCCTTTATTTACACAATATTTTTATATTGGTCGATCTTATTATACATAATATATTCGGTTTTTAATATTAACCGATTGAGTTCTATTAAAGATATTAATATTTTTTGGCTTTGTGACCACTTTCAATAACCTTAGTATTGTTTGTAATTGTATTTCTTACTAATTCTTTAGGTATTGTTTGGTTAGTAGTCACTTGTCTAATCCTTTGAATATTATTTTACATATTTTTTACGCCTGTTTCAGACATAATTGTTGGAGATGTAAATTTATGTATGTTATGTTATAATAATAAACGTAAATTTACGTATGTAACAAAACATGATCATGTTGTTATATCTTTTACTGTTTTGCCACACTTTGGAAAAATCATAGAGTTGAATTTTTTCTCTAATAATATTTTCAAAGTTTCAATAATTTTTTTCATTTTTCATTAAAAATAATATTTTAATTTCACCCCATCTTTATCTAGAAGAATATTGATTACTAATTGAAGTTATTTGGTAAATAACAACCCACTTACTTTACTCGATAAACTAATTAATTTTTATACTAAATATTTTGATGGATGTAAAAGAAATTATTTCGAAACATAAACAACTTTAAAAAATCATCTATTTATATAGACTGTCTTTCCAAATCCGTATATAAGCATTATAAACATTAAACCAATAACTGTGAATGTACTTATATAAATAGTTAACATGTTATGTTTATAAATCTAAAGTTCACTACAAAAATGGAAGATTATTGACAAAATTTTGTGGATAAAACTTAAATTGTAATTTATCTATAGATATTTATTGTTATATTTTAAAATTTCAATTATCAAAATGAGAGTATTTTTTAATAATAAATTCATCAGTAATATTACTAAATTATAAATTTTAATATTGATGAAAATATGTTTATTATACGGATATTTCTTTATTAATTTTTTTTATGTAAAATGGGGGCTACATTCTTTACTTTAAGTTTAGATCTTGTTATAATAAAATCTGTCGATAATATTTTTTTCTTAATCTTGTCAATAATTTTAACATATTTGAATGACATATTTCTATGTAAAATGTATGGATAATATTTTTTTTCTTAAATTTGTCAATAATTTTAACATGTTAAATGATATAATTTTGTGGTATATTATTATAGGAAAAATGTAGTTGTGAATATGAATAATTGTATCATATTTGATGAACAAATTAAAAAAAGACACTAATATAACGAAAGGATATGATTACAGTTATTTTTGATATTGAAATACAGTGAATGGACCACAAACCATAATATATCCAAATGATAATAAAAGAAGAATTTAAGATTACGATTTTCATCTATAACTATAATACATAAGAGTATAATTCAGAAAAAAGTCATAACTTATAATTTACATTTCCTTTAGTAACCTTTAATAACTGTAGCCTAATCATGAAAAGGCTACAGTTGTACTTTTTGAATATTTAGAAAATACATGTAACTTTTTGTGAATTGAAATGACAAACTAATTTTAATCTCATTATTTTGTATAATCAAGATTTTATTTCAAGTAATACTAAAAGCTACTAGTTGTACAAATTTAACCCAAAAAAAAGGAAATGGTATTACACATAATTTTCTAAACTGCAAACAGGGGTCTATGGAATGAGCAGTGAGAAGACATATAAGGGATGTCAAAATTATAATTGCTAGTATTCATGGATAAAGTTCGTAAGAGCTAAAAAATAGATATTATAATTGGATATAAGCAGGTAATAGCTACAGATACTTTTTTTATACATGTATAGCATATTATAAATATCATAGTATCACTAACTGTAGATACTCGTACTTATTATACTTTATTTTAATCTAAAAAAAAGAACATGATTAAAATATTAATACATTAATTTTGAATAAATTATTTTTTATTAATTAGTTTTAAAAAATCTTTATTTTCCTGTAAATGGTTCAACATTAGTTAAATGAGTTATTTATACTTTGTTTAAAATTTATGAATGATATTTTATTTGAGTTTATAATTAAAATATATTGTTAAATATTTAGTTTTTTTAAATACCCACGTATACATGTGAATATTAAACAAAATATGTAAATACCTATATAATATATATCCACCTCAATATGAAAACAATACATGACGAATATATATATCCCACGATTAAATTACAAAATAACTAATACCCATACCTTATCCTCGGTCGTACCCTTATTTTTCATTTGAAACGTGAGATAAAAAATTTAGGAAGGAGAAAAGCTTAGGGCAAGTTATATTAAACTATAGTAAGTCCACAATTATATATATATATATATATATATATATATATATATATATATATATATATATATATATATATATTTTGTGTTTTTTTGTTCT
>Ga0214543_1007130_pt1 | contig 19407 bp, 8 predicted proteins | sample CNSS2metaG_FD_160094 | JGI IMG/M metagenome (GOLD analysis project Ga0214543, IMG submission 160094) | Root nodule microbial communities from cowpea collected in UCLA plant growth center, Los Angeles, California, USA - CNSS2 | ecosystem: Host-associated > Plants > Roots > Nodule | place: USA...
AGCCTATGAGATGGTTGACTATGTGAGTGAATCTCTTTTGCACATCCGCTATGGATTCTCCTTGTTTCATCTTGAATAGCTCATATTCTTGAATCAAGGCATGCTTTCTAGCTCTCTTAACATCATTAGTTCCTTCATGAGTCACTTCAAGAACCTCCCACATTTCCTTGGCACTCTTGCATTGTGAAACATGAAAAAACTCATCCATGTTGAGAGATGAAGTGAGGATATTCTTTGCATTGCAATCATATTGGGCTCTCCTCCTTTCTTCCTCATTCCATTGAGTCCATGGCTTATTAACCTGCACATCATCAACAATATGTTTAGGAGTATATGGTCCATTTATGATTGCATCCCATATCCCTTTATCTATTGACTCAATAAAGATTTTCATCCTAATTTTCCAAAATTGGTAATTAATGCCACTAAACATAGAGGGTCTATGAATGAGGGCACTTTCACCAAAAGGTAACTTGTTTTCAGCCATTTCAAGTAGTTCAAAACAGATTTAGGACCTTACTTGATCAAATTTCATGTACCTTGTTCTGATACCAATTGTTAGTTTTGAAATGGTTCAAAAGCCAAGAAGGGGGGGTTGAATTGGCTAGTTAAAACTTTAGGCTATTTTTGCAAGCTAAACACCTCCTTTAATTGAATCAAATAGATCACCAAGTTAGGATGCAAACAGTACTGAACTGTACATATTCAGTCGATCAAAAACAGAGTTAATAGATTGATTTTACTAAACAGATTCTGTTCAGGTATAATCAATCGATTGAAACAGAAAAACAGTCGACTGAAATACTGGGAAAAATGCAAACATGTGAATTTGAATTTTAAACCAAAAACAATGCTCAAGAATGGTCAAGATCAGTTCTAAATGATTATACAAACATGCTCAATGCTTCAGATGCTATGAAAACATGCAAGAACATGAAAAAGATTATTAAAGCACAAGTTCTTGAAACTTTAAAATGAAAATGCAAGAGAGAAATGTTAGAGAAGAGAGGACACCACGAATTTTTATACTAGTTCACTCAAACCTGAGCTACATCTAGTTTGTCAAGGCAACCTGAGCTTGACTTTGCACTATTTCAAAAGTTTTACAAAGAATCCACTCTTACACTTCCAAAATATGCAAAAACACCACAAAAGACTCTTGAATCACACAAGAATCACACCAGCACAGCAAGAACCCTCTTGCAGACCTGGAAAACCACCAAGCACACACACAAAGCTTGAGAAAGATCAAACCTCAGTGGTAGCACAACCTTGCCTACCACAAACAACTTTCTCCAAGCTTCAAACCAAGCCAAAAGCTTCAAGAATTGATCCAAGATCAATCTTCAACAGCTGCAACACCTATGATCACGAAGGAGAGAGTTTCCACAAGTTTCCAGAATCAAATCGTACTCTAAAATGATCAACAGACCTCTCTTTCGAAAATCACAACTTTTATAGTCAAACTGTTACGAAATTCAACAGGTTGATTTTCAAATCAATCGGTTGATTTCACTTGACTTAAGTGAAATCAGTCGATTAAAAACTAAATCAATTGATTGAATTTGTTGTAATTTAAGACTACTGCAGCCAACCTTTTAACCTGTTGAAAAACCATTCAACAGATTAAAAGAGACATTTTAACCTGTTGAAAAACCATTTAACATATTAAAAACACAACAAAGACCAAACTACATCTAATTAATGCTTTAAGGTCTACAACCTGAATTACAAACTATAAATACACTTTCTTAATGATGTAACTACATGGAGAGCACACATTCCAACCTTGATCACCATGGATATCATCAAATCTTCTTTCCTTCATCAATGTAGGCTTCATTCCAATGGTTATGGCTTCAAGATAGTTCAGAAGAGCTTCATTCAATCTTCATCAAATCTTCAAGAAGCAAACCACCTTGGCTTCTCATGTCAACAAACTTAACAAGAAAGATATAGGAGAAAAACTCAACCTATCACTTTTCTCTCTTTTACCAAAACCTTTAGAATTAAGAAAGGAAACTATCTCAGATATAGTCATGAGTGTGCACCCTCATCACTCTACCAAGATATTTTCTGTTCTTAATACTTCCAGTTCACAATTTCCTTTCCCTGCGCCCCAACGCTTCTTGGAAAGAACCTCCCCCCCTGCGCACCAACACATCGGGAAAGACAAGTAATACCACTTACCTGCTCGCCAAAACCCAATAAGAGCATTACTTTTCTTAGGTCTTGTAAGCAACTACCATTGCCTACTTGCCAAAACCCAGCAAGAGTACCACTCTTAGATGCTCACCAAAACCCGGTAAGAGCGCTGCTTCTACTAAGACTCGTAAGCAACAACTCTTTCCTGCTCATCAAAACCCAACAAGAGTATCACCCTTACTTGCTCACCAGAATCCGGTAAGAGCGTTGCCTACCCTGAGACTCACAAACAACAACCTTTGCCTGCTCATCAAAACCCGACAAGAGCCCACAACTTACTTGTTCACCAAAACCCGGTAAAAGTGTTGTCTCCCATGAGTCTCACAAACACAACTCTTGTCTGTTCAACAAAACCCGACAAAAGTCTCACCCTAACCTGTTCATCAAAACCCGATAAGAGCATTGCTTCCCTGAGATTTATAAACAACAACTCTTGTCTGCTCAACAAAACACGACAAGAGCCCCAACCCTTACCTGTTCACCAAAACCCAGTAAGAATACTACTTTTCCTTAGGTCTTACGTGCAACCACTCTTGCATGTTCACCGAAACCCAGCAAGAGTACCACCCTTACCTGCTCACAAAAACTCGGTAAGAGTGTTGCTTCCACCAAGACCCATAAGCAACAACTCTTGCCTGCTCACCAAAACCTAGCAAGAGTATCACCCTTACCTGCTCACCAAAACCCGGTAAGGACGTTGCTTACTCTAAGACTCACAACAACAACCCTTGCCTGCTCATCAAAACCTGGCAAGAGCCCACCACTTACATGTTCACCAAAACCCGGTAAGAGTGTTGCTTCCCCCGAGTCTTACAAACACAACTCTTGTTTGTTCAACAAAACCCAACAAGAGTCCCACCCTTATCTGTTCACCAAAACCCGGTAAGAGCATAACTTTTCCTAAGTTTCCCAAGCAACATTCCTTGCCTGCTCAACAAAATCCAACAAGGACATTGTTACTAAGCTTAGATCAAAGTCTTACAGTAACCCAAAATTCCATTTTAGCCAACTCTCCAAAGACCTAAGGGTAAAATAGTAACTCCTTTTACTCGACTCTCCCTAGTCTTCTAAGTAAAAGTACAACTTGGTTTTAAAGGGATGAACGAACTTCGAGCATACATCACACAACTAACATAACATGCTTCATTACCCCAAAAGAACGAAAATCAATTCAGACTTTACCTTGTTGTTGTCGTGGCACTTCAGACTTCCCCCGTTCAGGGCAAGATTTGGCGTAATGACCCGGCTTGCGACAATTGTAACACTTCTTCTCGTCCACCTTTACTCCTGAAATTTCCGGACAAACTCGTCGAAAATGGTCTCCCCTACATTCGAAACACTTCACTATCCCTCGTCCATCACGTTGAGATCTAGTGTAGGGTTTCTCTTGTCGTTTCTCATTGATGTTATTGTTGTTAGGATGTGCCCTCATGACCTGACTTGGGCCCCTCTCTAGTTGTTCCACCATCTTTGCCTGTTCCACCAATACAGGGAACTCTCGGATCCTCAGAGGTACGAGGAATCGACGCAACTCATGGTTTAGACCACCTTCAAATTTTTTGCAGTGCCATTCTTCGGTGACAGCCTGCGAGTAGAACCTTGCCAAGTACTCGAACCTGTTAGTATAGGCCTGCACCGTCATAGTCCCTTGCTGCAAAGTAAGGAATTCTGCTTCTCTCTCATATCTGACATTGTCAGGAAAGTATTTCTCCAAGAATCTTGCCCGAAAGTTAGCCTAAGTCACCTATTTTTTGCGGGTCTGCATCAGCTGCTGCATCCCCACCCACTAGTATTCAGTGTCTGCCACAAGAAGGAATGTGACGAAAGTCAACTTCTGTGCATCAGTGCACCCAATCGCTCGACATATATTCTCACACTCCCTCAGCCATGCATTTGCCTCGTCTGGAGTGGCCTTGTTAGTGAACTTAGCCGACCTGTGCCTCATGAAATCTTCCATAGTCACGGGACGAGTAGGCACGACTCTGGCTCTGGGTTGCGCTGCATTAGGCTGCATCGCGTCCACCATCCGATGAATCGCATGTGCAATCTCATCAGCCTCAGTATTATCCCTTCTTCTCCTGTTTGCCAAAGCTTGTGCACGCCACATTTCAGCTAGATGAAACCACACAACTTAAGTCATGACTATGCAAACAAAAGGTTTAACACAAAAGAATTAACACACTGACTCGTAAGCGGAACACGATAAGCTCATTCCCCATAAACCCCAAAATCTTTTGAAAACCATTGCTCTGATACCAAATGTAACATCCTGACCGGATATTACAGATTTAAATATTAAAATAGAGAAAATATAATTAAACTGCATTTATGGAAATATCATTTCCCCAAAACGCGAGAAATTTTAAAACTTTTATTACCTCAACAATAATCCAAAAATCCATGATAATAAATACTATTATAATTGTCCAAAAGTCTAGTAATATCCATGTTTACAATTTATTTGAAATCATAAAAACAATATAAAACTTTGAGAAAATCCTTCTCCTAAGTCTAGCCCCACTCCGGCTCTACGCTCCACCAGAACCACCAGAATCACCTGCAACGTCATTTGTTATCGTGTACCGCGTACACGATCATCGCCAAACACAAGCAGATAGGGTGAGCTAAAATATAAATTATTTATGTGTTTGATAAAAAAACAACTTAACATGGTCCAAATGTAAAGCTCAACTTAATAAAATAAAAAATAAAAACACTTGTATGACCCTTTTATCTGCGGGTTGGTGAGTCAACCCGACTCACCACAGATTTAACCCGGATGAGCCGGGTCAAAAATCAACCCATATTAAAATTTGTAAAAAAATTTCAACCCAACCCGACTCGAACCCGTGGTGAGCTGGGTTGGCTCGCGAGTTCCAACCTATTTTGACAGCTCTAGTGTTGCATGGTGTAAACAGTGATAGATCTACGTGTACATGAGGATAGGCAAGCGATAGATCTACGTGTACATGAGGATAGGCAAGCGCACCTCTTGATTTTTTAAATTATTACTAAATATATGAAAAACATTTATTTTACCCTCTCATCTTATATATTTATTCTCCCTAATTCTTTATATTTACTTTATATTTATTTAAAAGTTTGCTAGATCGAGATCCAAATAATTTCTAATTATTCCCGTTGATTTAGGATCTTAAATGCGCCACTCGTTGCAAGTATGGTATCAACAATATCATCACTCTTTTGTAGTATTTCTTCCATATGGACTTTAAGGCCATTAATAGTTAAGGATGTATCGATCTTGTTATTCTTGGAATCTTACTTCTTACTTGTCCTCAAGCAAATTATTACACCTCTTGTCAAAAAAATTATTAAATCTATACTAAATTTGTACAATGTTTCATGTAACAAGATTTGGAAAAAGTCAATACTCACTTTTTAATCACTAGTCTAGAATAATTAATACACAATCAATTTTCTGAGAAATTCACTTCAAGGAGGGGCGATGTTCACAATTCTTTCTCTCTCTCTCTCTCTCTCTCTCTCTCTATATATATATATATATATATATATATATAATACGGTTTATGAGATTCTATCTGGTTTTTGGAAGGTAGAACTACCAATTAAAAACTGCAAATTGGTTAACAGAATAAAGTGTTGCACCACATGCCAAACATACTGTAACAATAATTACCTTTTTCTCTGATATCGTATTCATCAAACAAAAAACCAAACAATTTATTCACTAAATGCTCTTTTCCCTTTTCAAAGTTTTTCTTTAATAAGGAGTTAACTTTATTTCAAAACACCAAGGTTAACCTGTTCAGATTCAGAGATAAGTGAAGTGAGTTTTGCAGTTTCAATAAAGGTTTTACAAAGGGAAAAACCAAGCAACTGAAGTGACAGAACAACACAGCAACAAGTGCAGCCAAACCATGTGACATCCATCCCATGATATAAAGTATCAAAATAGTTCAATGACTGATTAGTGACGCTCATACAAAACTATCAAAATTATAGAAATTCTCATTGTTGAAAATGCATGCCAATCATTCTTCTGCTCTGTGAAAAAAGACAAGTGATCTGTTGCAAAGAATTCAATAATTGCATCCAACTACCTTAAATACATCTCACACTCTAAATTCCAGAAAATCTATCAAATACAACAAATAATTTATTCCATAATTTAATTTATAGAAGAGGGTATTCTAAAAAATTACAATAACGAAGAAATTAGTGTGTATACAAAAAAATACCCTATAAACATTCCTGGTTGAGGCCTATTACCTCACATTCTTGCACATTCTATTGTAGCTCAGAGGGGTATTTACATTAAAAATTAATAAAAGAATACAAGAAATGGCTAAAGCAAATGCAAAACAAAGAAAAAGGAAACAATTTTTGGATCACAGTGACATGATCATTGTTCTACACTTGATCTGAACCGTACACCAATTCTTACCTACCCTCATTAAGAGCATCCTTAAGGATCGGTTTAGAAACACTTTCTGGTGAATAGTCTGCACCACCCACCATGCTGGTACTTCCTAACTGGTAACTTGTATCGAATCCTTCGATTGCACTGTCAGTCATGAAGCTGCTCACATCATCAAATTTCCAGTCAGCAAGGTATCCAGGCTTTGAAGTGACAGCGCTCACTTCAATATCTCCTGAAAGCATTGCCACCACACGTGACATTGATGGTCTTAATGATGGTGATGTTTGAGTGCACAGAAGTGCTATTCCCAGAACACGTTTTACTTCTTCCTCATTGAATTCTGAAAGTCTAGGGTCCACCAGATCCATTAAAGTGTTGCTTTCCTGAAGCTGCCATGCCTAAGAAACAGAAAACCAATAACAAGGTAAAATGATAGACATGATTTTGAATGTTTCAATGCACAAATTGTTGGTGTCAAAGAGGAGGGAATCTTAAATTCATTTTACTAGCATTAACACGAGTCAATTACTATCAGCATACTAGCATTTCCTACTAATCTTCAGAAAAAAATTACTTCATATTATGTGTAACAAATGTAGCTGCAGAGAGGTTAAAAAAGAGAATAATGGGACCAAAGAAAGGGGACATGTGACAAGCAATGAAACAAAAAGGTGCGGCCACAAGCCCAAAATAACCAATTGCAAGCTGGCTGATTTTGGGTGGTCTATACATTAGTATATTAAGGTCGTTAGAGTAGAGAAAAATGGGGGATTCTAATCGTTGTAATATTTTCTTTTCTGACTTTGAGAATTTTGTCTCTTCTTAGGTTCCTTTCTGACTACCATTCTGAGGACTTGTTCATATTATGTAGTTTATCACGTCCCATATATTTGGTAAAAAGAAAATCAAACACTTGAAGTATTAGTAATCATGTGAGAAGAGACTCGTTTGTTATCCTAATATATGGAAATATCAAAATCATTTAAAAGTTGCCATGTAAACCAAATGGCATTTTGCTTGTTTCACAGTTAATGAGATTAGATTTGAACTCGGTTGCAATCCAAAATTGAGATGAAAAGATATTAACCTTTGGATTATAATTCTTCCCATATAGTATAGGTATAATTAAGATAAAAATCACAGATATTAACATTAACCAATTTTTAAGAAGATTAACATTCATAGGAAACAGAGGCAGCGTGCATACCCATTGTAGAAGATACACTTTCTCTCCTTCCAAACTTGAATCAGCATTTGGCCTCCCACTAACCAACTCAAGAGCAACAACACCAAATGAAAATATATCTGCTTTCTCGGTAAGGTGTCCACGCATGGCATACTCCGGTGCAAGATATCCACTTTATCACAAGAATTAAGTATGTCAATAGTTTAGAATTGTTTGAAACAAAAATGAATTCCAACCATAAAAAGTTAAACATCTTTTCATGAAATCAATGAAAGATGATTAAGGATTTATTTGGATGAACTTCTTCATAAGGACTTTTTAAAAAAGTACGAAAGAAAACTGAAATTGACTTCTTCATAAATTCATATGGGCTTATGTATAATGTAAAATTAAAAATTCAAAGAAACTGAGAGTTTTATTAAATTATCTTATAATTTTAACTTATGAACAAGTCAATTTCACTTTTTTTTTCTTACAAGAGAAGTTTTTACCAATATGTTAGAAGTATTGATGACTCACATTGTCCCAGCCACACGGGTGCTTATGTGGGTCTTTTTATCATCGTACAATTTGGCCAACCCAAAATCAGATATTTTGGGGACAAGATCGTAGTCAAGCAAAATATTGCTAGCCTTCACATCACGGTGTACAATGCGGAGACGGGACTCTTCATGTAAATAAGTTAAACCTCTGGCAACACCCAAGCAGATTTCATAGCGTGTGGACCAATTGAGGGTTAAAGATTTTCCTGCCAAAACAAACCACATTTGTCCTTAGTCATTTGGATTGTGTACAAGAAAATGAGAAAACGAGTAACCATTAAAAGTTTACATGCACATAGGTAAGAAACTTATATACATTTTTTTTTTCATACCAAATAATCCTTGATCAAGACTCTTATTCTCTAGATACTCGTACACAAGAAGTTTGTTATTTCCCTCAATGCAACATCCATATAATTTGACCAAATTACGATGTTGTACAGCTGATATAGTAGCAATCTCAGTTATGAACTGGCTCTTTCCTTGATGGGATCCTACTGAAAGTTGTTTCACAGCAATAACTCTTCCATCATTAAGTGTGCCCTACAAGAACAAAAAAAGAAAAAAGATATTCTCTTAAAGAAAGAATTAAGGACCTGTTTGGTACAACTTTTTCTTCAAGAAATTCGCTTTTAGATTTTCATGCATTTGTTTCAGCTTTTAAGAGTAATCAGAAACTTTAAAGAATCTAAATCTGATTAAATTATTAGAACCAGTATCGACAACGATAACTTTTCAAGTAGAATATAACCTTTACTTTAAAGGGACAGAATATTACCTTATAAACAGGTCCAAAACCTCCCTCTCCAAGCTTGTTTTCGAGATTAAAGTCATTTGTAGCATTCTTCAACTCAGAATAACTGAAAGTGTATGGCATTGTATCAATTCCTAAAAGCTCTGCAAAATCATACATGAATAGGGTTAAAGTTAGGCAGCCACAGACATATTTTTGATGAAAGTTGGGATGATGCAGGCTTTTCTTGCTTTTCATGTTTAGAGACATCCTTTCTCTAAATTGGATCTGATTGGACAAATGTTAAGTTGTTACAGCTTAAATATCATGAGAGCATTACTATCTGCAGAGTATTTACCTTCATCCTCATGCTGACGTTTTCTTCTCCGAATGATACAGAAAATCACAAAAACTGATATGAAGCTTACAACTCCAACTCCAACAACAATTCCAACAATAAGGCCTGTTTTATTACTTTTATTGCTTGGAGGTTCGTTACTGACAGTAGGTATAAAATCTGTACAATACAGGCACACTCTATCAAAATCAAAAAATAAAAACTTTGATTATTTTACTGACAAGAGACCATACATTGTTAAAGGTTAGTAGTTAAACAACTGAATTGCCTTCTTTTCTTTTTATAGTTTTACCTGGAATAGCATGGATGGCTTGAATCAAGGGCCCATAAGTACCTTGGGCTGGTATGCAACATGTCCCCTTTCCAGCCCAAAAGAGATGGATGTCAAGATAGTTTTCCGTCACTTCAAACCTAAATTGCCTTTGGACAGCTCTGAACGAGATGCCCCCAGCTTCTTTTTTTATGTCGAAATCTTTCAAAACAAGATTCCCCTACAATATTCAAATGGAAAAATAAAATGAAAGTACAATAAAAAACAAGAGAAGATTCCGCTAGAATATTCATTATTGTTGCACTATCATCTATGATTTCCAAGCATTTTGATAAGTACAAAAGTACCTGAATATATATATCAAAGACTCGTCTCCCAAGACTTTCCCATGATGTAGCAGAATCCTGAATAGCTGTTTCTGCAAATTGAAGGGTGATGTTGTAAAAGCCATTTTCCAGCCCCAAGCCATAATATCTTAATGATGAAGGAGAAATTCGTGCTGTTTGGAAGAGCTCCGTATTCAAAGTGTTACTGAATTGATTAGACACAAATTTTGTGTATACTGGATTATTACTGCCCCTAAATAATCCAACATTACTAACAGCCCATCTACTTGTATCAGTAACAAAGTATGTAGCAGGACCAAGTGTCTCATTCTCCCTTTCATATATGATTCCTTCTGTAGATCTAATCTGGGGTCCGCCACACTTAATCGCAAAGTCAGAATCTGCATAGAATCATAGATAAGAAACTGATCAATGAGTGAAAAGGAGCATTAAATAACAGGATTGACTTCAGATAGAGCCTCATATTTCTTTGAGTAAAGTGTGATCTGGGTTCGTTTAGATATGGTCAAAATGGTTCCTACATTTTAAAAACAGTAGTTCCTTATCCTGTATTTATGGAAATATGATGAATTTCGTCTTTAATCCCATAATTCATTTTAATTTGACCAAGGACAAGATTCACCATGTGTTAGAAAATGAAAGGATTAAACCACCATTTTTAAATGGTAAGGACTAAAAAACCAATTTTAACAAAATATTTAGTGACCTAAAACACATTTTATTCTATTTCTTTTCCATGTAATGAAAAAGAAGGCATAGAAATCCTTCTGTCACAATAAAATTGCTTAAAGTCAAACTTACATCTTCCAACACCTCGATTGCATGGAAAATTTTTCTGGAGACAGTTGAGCCCAAATGGCAAGCCACTGCAAAGGAAAATACCAAACAAAAGATTGGTCCACAGATGAATTTTCCAAGTCATATAAATAGAAATCAGAGACTTTTAATCTCGTAAGGTTTGAATGCTAACGCTTTTACTTAGACCCCCAATACAAATGAGAACTACAACTTCAGGATTCTTGTGAAAATATCTTCTATGCTTAGGAAAATCAAGCAAGCATGTGTTAACGATGTTTGAAGAGTGGTCACAATTTTGTATTTACTGAACCGTTGTTTTAGTTAAGTGTTACCAAATGAGAATTAGTTTTTGCAGAAATCCCTAAGTTGGTAGATCTACTAAACAAAAAGAAGGTACAGCCTTTAAAGATTATCCCGTTTAGTCACTGAAAAAAAATCAACTATAATGAAGTAAATTTTTGGAAGTTGTCAAATAAAATGTATCGGTGTACAGTATACGCTTATATGGAAAGGAAAATGTTTCAAACGAATTGGAAGATTGTCAAAATAATAGAAAATGGATGCAACTAGCATGAATCTGACTAAACTCTGCGAAACAGAATCCAAGCAAGATCGTAATTCATATTATAGGCAAAAATTGGTAATACATTGTATGTTTTAAGAAAACTATTAAAACAATCATCATTAAAGAAATTGTATAATAATCACCTGGTATCTGAACCATCATCTATTGACAAGTTGTTAGCAACTAAATTCCTGCACCTCAAACCCAAAAAGTATTGTAATGAGTTTAGACCCATTTGATTGGGCGCTTACTAACAATTTGAAATTGGTATGTAACAGGGGAGAAAAAAGAATCACACTACTTACAGTTGTAAATTTGCTTCGTTTACCCAAGAGGGGAGGCTGCCTGATAGATCATTGTATGACAGGTCTCTGCAACCATGTTAAGTTGTACTAAAACAATTACGACATGTGGACACATACTTAAAAGAAAATACAAATAGAAAATTGACAAGTAACAATATGGATTATAAAGTAATGAATGTCAATCCATAATTCAAATAAGTCAAACTTACTCACATATATTGAAGTGATGAACCTATCTGAGTCGGAAGGGTGCCATTTAGTTTATTATTTCCAAGAAACCTGCAATTTGATGAAAAACAAACCAAAACATCCTTTAAACTATGTACAAAGTGTATCAACAAATGAATTTGCAATTTCTAAAAAATGCATTATTACAAGGTAGAGAGCGAGCTCAAATTGAAAATTGATCCCGGAATTTGTCCTTGGATGTTATTGAAGCTCAAATCCCTGTAAAAACCAGCATAAATAGATAATTCTCTTGATTTGGAAAAGGATAAAACTACAAGACAAGATGCATGTTTTTTCTTTATCAAATAAAGGAAAGAAAATGTCCAATTATGTTATCTGTATGATAAATTAGTGAAAAACTCTTATCTTTCTACCACGATAATGAAAATTACAAAGTCAAAAAAAATAAATGAACATGAGCATTACTTATTTTAAGATATCCCTCGTATAACCACCAGCCAGTTATCAGATTGGACACATTTGGAATAGCCACAAAGAATTAACTAATGTATTGCTTTCTAGTCAACAATTTTTGCACAATTTCATTTGAATATAGTTTGACACAAACAGGTGATACTCACAGTAGGGTCAAATTGTGCAACTCTCCAATGGAGGATGGAATCAAACCAGAAATATTGTTATTCCTCAATTCTCTGCAACAATTGTAACAAATGAGTAAATAAATTAAGCCTGCAAAGAAGAGTGAGTCATGGACATTAGCAAAGCTGGTGGCCTTACAAGGTAGTCAAAGATTTCATATTCTGTACAAATTCCAGTGAGGAGCTCCCATTAGATAAACCACTTATTCTCCTACATTTATATCATACTTAATATATTAGGTTTCATCAATCAATAATACGCATACAAGAAACTAGTGGTGGTACTCACAATTCTGTTAAAGAAGTCAAGTTGGAAAATGATGAGGGTATGGAGCCATTAAAAGAATTGCCTTCAAACCTCCTATCAAAGCATACAGTAATTCACCAAAACTGTCAGCAAACACTTCTGGAATAAAGTACGAGAGTTGCCATAGAAAGAAAAATTTCTTGTAAAAGAATATTCAGAAGGATAATAATTCACAAGAATTGTTAGTACACACTTCTGGAAAAGAAAATGAAACTAGCCACAAAAAGAAAATTTTCTGGAACAGAATACCAAAACAAAAACCACCATTCATGAAAAATCATTACACACTTTTGAAATAGAATATGAAAGAAAATTTTAATTCCACATCCAATGTAATGGATTTTATCATAAAGTGTTCCTCCTAATAAATTCAAATTAAGGAGGAAAACAGAGTTGACTGGTAATGTTGTCTTACAATTCTTGAAGCCTAGTCCAATTCCCTATGAAGTTTGGTATATTGCCTGTGAGTTCCACGTCTGAAGCCCATCTGAAATGAAAAGAAAAAACTTTATTGTTGTAGAAGTTTTCTTTCTTTAGGCACATCAAAGTAAGAATATCTTACACTTTTTTCAAACTCCTAAGGTCTGCAAATGTGGACGGTATTGGGCCACTAATTCCACAACTGTCAAAGTATCTGCAAGGAAATATTGTGAAATTAATAATCTCCGGTGCTCACAACAAAGGTAAGCAACTGCGTAACAAAGAGTAATTTGAAAATTTTACTTTTGCACTAAACTTCTAATAGAAGAAAACATTTTGCTAGGAGATAATGTTTTAGCATACAAAATGAAACAATAAATGAGTAAAGTCAATGGATATGTAAATATATGCAAAATAGCAAATCTGTATGACCCAAACTTGATTAAAAGAATAAGAATATAAATATACAAGGTAAGACTGCAGAAATACTTACAGTTCTTCTAATTTTGTGAGTTTCCCAAGTTCAGATGGGAGAGATCCTGAGAAATTGTTAGACCCAAAAGCCCTACAAATTTAACAAATAATAAATCTCACTAGTACCACCAAGAGAAATTTCTCATGTACACCATCATGTTTCCAGAACAGAACAATATTGGATTAATTAAAGAGAATAATGCTTTCGTGCGTGCAAATTCTTATGAAAAACATTAAATTTCCCTTTGATCAATTTAGGTACTCATAACTAATATTGTGTGTCTAAAGGAAAAATATTTTCAAACCAAAATTTTCCATGTGGATTTCTATCAATTCATGACTCAATTTTTGTACAATCTACGTTTTCTCTTAATTAAATTTATCATTTATAGTCTCATCCCTTATCTATTAGACACTTCACACTCATTATTAGAGGAAAAAAAAATCCAGTTATCATAACATTTGGGACTATCTCACTTTCACACCATTAATTAAACTTTTAACAACCACTCAAGACTGAGATGTGAAAAGTGTAAGTTATTCAAAGTAGTTTCAACTTAGATGTGTAGTATGGATCCGCATTTGAATTGATCCGCCACGAAATCAAACATACACTATTACAAGAGACAATATTATAACTTAGGCACAAGGAGGGAAGTTAACCCAAAATACTAATTCATTATGTGGGTTAACCCCATCGATTAAACACCACTTAATTTTCTATTAAATGTAAGACTCATAACTGACACCAAATAATTTTGGTGACTACTTGATCCGTAAAAACCAGCCCGTTGGCAATTTCATAACCAGAGGAAGAAAAGTTGAAAGTAAACAACATACAGTATTATTAACTCTGTAAGATTTCCCAATTCCTTAGGAAGCTCCCCTGATAAATTATTGATTCCAAGGGTCCTAACAAAGAGAAAACTTAACTGTTAGAAGTTATGCGTCACAACATTAAATTCATAGAATATTATGAACTGAAATTGGGTCGAATTGTCTTACAAGTATTGCATACGAGTTAGATTTCCAATAGCTGGAGGCAGAGAACCCGTCAAGTAATTTTGCCCAATATTTCTGCTTGCAATTTAATAGAACTTAGTACAGCAAAAGAACATGTAATTCTTGCTAGAGAACAACAAATCAAAATCATTTTAAATTCTCATTCAATCATTACTGTGATAAATTTGTTAACTTTTCTAATAACTACCCTAAAAATCATAAATGAAATTATTTTTAATTGGCAGGCAGATGCATTGATAGTGCACAAAAATTAAATTTATAGTAATCTATATCAATATACCAAGTTTGATATGCAGATTTTTTTCACAATTTTACTCTTATCATCATAACAGTCTTTTTATTGTTTTAAGTGCTATTAATGTAGTAACCCTTCATTATGAACAAAATGTGAATCCCCAATGAATGAATGTCTGAGTATCCTCTGGTAATAATAATAATAATAATAATAATAATAATAATAATAATAATAATAATAATAATAAAAAAAATAATAAAGCATGTGCTGAACTTATTAATTAGGAAGAAAGCATACAAATTGTTGAGATAGGTGAGAGTCCATAGCTCTTCTGGAATTTCACCAAACACGTTCAGTGCATAGACCCTCCTGTGCCATTCAAAACATAAAAAGCCGAAAAAAGTGAAAATGATATTGCTAAGAGTAATAGTAAGCTTCTAAATTCAATGTACAGCAACACAGAAATTGAGAGAAAATTGAAAAAAATAAAGTTGAGAGAGATATATACAATGCTGTGATGTGGCAAGTAGTTCCACTGTCAAAGGAACAGTCACATCTGATGAATGGATTGTAACTTTCAGGGGTGGAGGTACTGTCAATGGCTCTTCCACTGCATAGTTCACCACTTATGTTCCACACACTTGTGTCTGCGGATTTACCCCATTTGCTGAAGATTGAATTTAAAGCTCTTGCTGCATTCAGAAGTTCACTTTTCAGAGAAATGCACTCGCTTTAATATTAGAAAGAAACCAACTGAAAGACTTATATATAATAGAAACATAAACCGTATGAAAGTAAGATATGAACATATAACAAAACTCTACCTTTAAACTTAAGCTAGATTTAAAATTTATGTTTCTCAAATTTAGTTTGACATATTTTAAGGTTGATAAAATAAATATTCCTTAAAGAAACTAGCGTACAAGAAGAGCCGTGTGTTATGTATTTTTAAATATACATGATATGAGAATATAATATTATTAAATTAATATATAAAATAAATTTATATTTATTAAAAATAAAATAAAATATATAAAAAAATATTAGAGAATAATTATTAATAAATAAAAAAAATTATAAAAATAAAGGTCAATTTTAAAAATTTAATAAATAATTATATTTTAAACGACAAAATTAATCTTTTAAAATATAGACAAAAAAAAATTATCTTTGTATATTGTTATAGATTAAAAAAAAACAAATAAAATATATTAAAGTCGATAAAAATTCATTTTTTTTAAATTACAAAAAAAATCATCTTTATATATTATTATAAATTAAAAAAAAAACAAATAAAATATATTAAAGTCGATAAAAATTCATTTTTTTTAAATTACTGTTTGGTATATTAACTCATCCGTTAATACGCCGTTTTTGTTGATCAGGTCAAACATAGATTTCAACTAAACCTACCAATTTGTTCCAGGAGAATTGGATTTGTCTTAATTTCATTCTTTTTTGACATTTAAAACTATAAAACTAAAGTTTTACTATTATTATTAAATAGTGATATAATTAATTTATTTGATAATATTTTAATGGAATGAGATTTTATTTTATTAAAAATAATTGATTTAAAATTAAGAATGAAATTTTCGAAATAATTGTTTAATAAGACATATTTGAATTTGGTATATTATGTCAAAATTTAAATAATTATAATAATAATTTAATATTTCGGAACCAAGGTTACTTTTTAACCTGTTCGGATTCAAATATTAATGAAATGTGTCTTGCAGTTGCAGTTGGAATAAAGGTAAAAGTTTGATTAATAAATTTGGAGAGCGAAAACAATATATTCAAATCTTTTATTTTTCATCATTTGTCATAAAAAGGAATAAATATATAATTTAATATAACAACTAAATGAAAAAAAAAAGAAAAAAAAAAAAAAAAATATATATATATATATATATATATATATAAATAATTATTTTTTTTTTTTTAAATTTTTACACTTATTATTAATTAAATTAAAATTAAGATTTACATCGGTTTATTTTTAAATTTAAATAATTATATATACTTTTATGTTTAGGATGAAAATGTATCATACTTTAAAGATAAATTTTAATTTCGTGTTCAAATATAGGATTTAGAAAGATACTTAACCTTCGTCTTAATTTAATATTGTTGATGAATCATGAACATGTTTGAATACAAAAACAGTGTGTTTGGATGAGACAATTTAAGAGGGTAATTTATTTATTTGAACAATTTGAATTTTTTTGAAGTAAAATGATTTGTTTGGATGAGGAAATTAAAAGGAAATTGAAATTGAGAAATTTTAAGAAGGTATTTCAAATAACTAAAATAATGGAATTTGAAATTCACTAAAAAAAAGGAAATTGAAATTTTACAAGTTGTGAAATTTCTTATAGGTCAAGATATAAAAGATCGGGGTTGACTCCACTAATAATCGACTAGGACTGACTCGGTCGATTTAGTCAAATTTCGCTTGGTGCTGACTTGGTCGAAATTTGGTTAGGACTGACTTGACTAAATCTGGCTAATTTTTGGCTGAGGACGACTCGACCGAGATTGACCAAATATTTGGCTAGAGTTGTCGGAGCCAACTCAATCAAGATTTGGCTGGAACCGAGTAAGGCCAAATTTTGGACGAGGCCGACTTAACCTAATTCGGTTGGAGCCGACTCAGTCGAAATTCGACCAAGACTGACTCGATCAAATTCGGTCAAATTTGGACGAGTTAACCTCGACCAAAATTCAACCCACACGACACCATCAAAAATTCGCCTGAATTGACCCAGCTGAAATTCGGCCAAAATTTGGTCGAATCGACCACGGTTAAGTCGACACCCCAACCAAAATTAGGCAGAATTTGACTGAGTCATCCCGAATCAAAATTAGTTAAATGCAGTGGAGTTGGTCCTAGCCAAAATTTGGCGAACTTCAATCAAATCATATCTATCAAAATTTCAGCTATATTTGGCTAAATCGACCTTGGTCGAATTTGACTGAGTCGACCTAATTAAAATTTGACCGAATTTAAATATTTTAAATTGACTAATATATTTTTTAAATTTAATTTGAAATTTTTATATATTAAAATAAATATTGTTAAAATAAAAATTTATCTCAATTTCATAAATTCAATTATTTTATTAAAAAAAATTAAAATATAAAATATTTTGATTACTCGATTCAAATATATTATTTAAAAAAATAAAAGAATTTTAATGTCAAAGTAAAAATTTCTCTGCTGACTTTCCCAAGAAGAAACCATTGATTGACAGTAGTATCTCTGCATGAAGTTCTGCAGAAGAAAAAACTTGTCCCAGAAAGAAAAGAAGAAAGCAGTTAAATTACCTTCAGAAGGGTCAGTGGTGGCGTTTGCAGATTGAGCTTGAGCAAACCTAACCAAACTGAAGTGACAGAACAACACAGCAACTACTGCAAAAGCCAAACCATGTGACTTCCATCCCATTATACGAAGTACTGAATCAGCTCAGAATAAGAAGCTTTGAAAAAAGTTGTGAAGTGGTTTCAAACTTGGTCGATCGACTTTGCAGATTAACGAGAACGTTGGTATTTGGTGATCAATCGCAGTGTTAGGGAGAAAGAAAAATTGGAAGAAAAACTGAAACCTTGCTTTATTTTTATAAGACTGTACGTGCTAAAGAGAGCCAAAAATGGCGTCTCTGACCACAATTTTCGACATCCATTGAACTGTGTCAAAGCTTACCTCAGGTTACTAACTTGCAAATTAAAAAAACATATTGTTAGAGTTTATTAATATATTTTTTCTTGTAACATTTTTTATTATCACAAAATTAAGACGTAAATATGTCAACTTCATACCAGTTAAAAATAATATATTTACGGTCAATTGATTGATGCTTTAAAATTGGTTATTCTATCATGATGTTGTATTTATTAAATGTTTCTTTCTCTTTCTTTCTCTCTACATAATATATGATTTTCTAGATTTTCTTGATATTTATGGAGAAATACATTTTTCATTTCAGTTTAATTATGATGAGAAAGATAATGACATAAAAATGTAATGCTATATATAAGAACTAAGTTGTTGCTAATGTGATTATAATATTAGTACTTGATATTATATTTAGAATAATATAAGATAATAAGATAACTAAGATATTTAATTTAAACCTATTTGAAACTTAATTATCTCCATTACAGGAATCATATTTAGATAATAATTTTACGATGTGAATTTTATAAGATGCTTCTATTGGATGCATACATTACATAAAATAAAAATCGAACATAAAAATACAAAATTAATTTTTTTTTGTCTTGAAAAAATATATTTATGCCACAACTAAATAAATAAAAATATTAATGGGAGTGTGGATTTTATAGTACTTTTACATTAAAGTAAAAATCCAAAAAAAAAAAAAATAAAAATCTTTAATATTAAT
>Ga0214543_1007132_pt1 | contig 19406 bp, 8 predicted proteins | sample CNSS2metaG_FD_160094 | JGI IMG/M metagenome (GOLD analysis project Ga0214543, IMG submission 160094) | Root nodule microbial communities from cowpea collected in UCLA plant growth center, Los Angeles, California, USA - CNSS2 | ecosystem: Host-associated > Plants > Roots > Nodule | place: USA...
ATATATATATATATATATTCAAAATTATAACATTTTAAATTTTTATTTTGCACATAATAATTTAACTTATATTTAGAGATGCCAAAAATACTTATCCTCACGAGTATTGAAGAATAAATTTTGTTGCAAATAATAAGTGAATACTTCAAATATATATTTATGGATAATGAGCAACCAATACATGTCACTAAATAAATAAGGTGCGGGTGTCATATTACTTGACTTAGGATTATCTATTACTTATAAAATATTAAAATTGAAATCAAATGTACATTTATTTTAATTATATTTTATTACTTTTTTTGTAATTTTATTAAAATTTTATTTTAAAAAATTATTAATAATTATTTAAATATCCGTCAGTATGATACCCGTGAATTTTAAAAGACATGTGGATATTTTTTAATTGTGTATTTGTTCATCTCCTTAATATGTTGTCATTCCTTCTCCTGTTTAATTAACAAAGAAATTAAAACATTAGTTAACTTTATATATTTAATGCAACATAAGATACATAATTTAAGAAAGGAGAAATTAAAAAGCATTTCATTTTTAGTTTATAATCTTATAAAAATGAAAGTTTACAATTTTATATAGTCAAATATTCTTATAAATTTTGAAAAAAAAAAGAATTCTTCTTAAAGTTACCTATAAAACATTAATGTTTTTCCTCCAAACCACTTATAATAGTCTCTTATATTACCATTGACTAAATTTAATTATGCATCCAATGCTTAGAGTTCAATCTCTCCAAAAAATATTATTAAATATGTTAAATATGATTTACAAGTTCACCACACTCTATTACTATAAAAACTTTCGTGTCTGCATATATAACTTTCCTGGCGAATAAAAAATTATCGATAAAATTTCGATTTTTAAAATTTCTATTATTTTTAAAAGAATTTATTATATCTATAAAATTTGTTGTTAACTTAGTAATGTTATTATCAACGAATATTTTTATAAATAATAAATTCGTTAATAATTAAATGTTTTAATAATTTGTCAGTAAAATTAGTGTCAAAATTTCTTTCATTTATTTTGGACTTTGACTATTTCAATGATAAATATATTTTTTTTTTTGTAATTGAATGTTTTTATAAATTTGTATGTAAGTTAAACATTAAATTAAATTCCAGCAAAATTTGACGTAATATTCTATTAAATCCATTAAAGATGGATGAGAGGAAGAAAAAAAGAAGAAGGAGGAGGATAAGTCAAAGGAAGAGGAGAAGTTGAAGAAGTAAAAGAAGGAAAAAAAAGAACACTCAAATTATTTATAGATACATAATTGTTAATACATACATATTTACCGATGAACTTTTTAGTGCCACTTTTTTATTAGAAAATTCATTTTATTAACGGAATTCCACTATTATCGATAGAATCTTCCATTTGATAATTTCTTTTTTTTTTCTTGTAAACCGTATTAATTATTTTCTATTTATTAAAAATATAATTATGAATTTGAGTTCTAAACTGTAAAATTCAAGGATATTTAAAAAATAAATAAATAAATTTATTAGTTTAAAATTTAAAATAGAAAATAATGTCGCAATATTTTATATGGATTATTCCGTATTAATATTGATTTTTTTATATACATCTTTTTGAAATATTCAACATTCATAAGTGCGTCGTTGACATGGCATCCAAAGACTTAGTTCACCCGAATCATACACCAAAAAGAATCACAATTTTTTCTTCAATTTCCTTTTTATTGAATAAAAGATGTCAAATATAAGAAGAGTGCATCAATGTCAAACGTAATAAAAAGCTTGAAAATAAAGCACACCTACCCATGTTTTGGGTTATAAATTAGAATGTGTTGAATACATTGTGGTACGAATAAAAGTAATGGCTTCTAATAGAGTCTCTTTTATTTGGGTTCTTCTCTTTGTTTTTGTGTTAGGTTTGTTATTTGCTAGGGCATCAACACTTAAGGTAGCTGATGCCTCTGGGTTTCATGCAAGTAAGTGAAATCTTTCATTCTTCTGGTTTTTTAATGTTGTTGTCTTTCCATAGACAAATATATAAATTGATTTCTATATTTTTTCAATAAATGATTGTTTTTTACACGACTATTTAATCACATGCATGGAATGAAAATTCTTTCCATAAATATTTTTAAAAGGTAAAAATAATTATTTGATAAACTAATTTTATTTTATGTATAAGTTAATTAACTTTGATGGAGATTTCATATTGACCAGAGATACAAGATAAATTTACTGTATGTAATTAAGTGTAAATCTTACCTCCCAAGTCAATATTTTATAATTGAATTATGTTTGTAGTTCATTACTTAAGATGGTAACAAAATTATCCAAAGTTTATTATAATGGAATTTATTTTTTGTTGGATATATTGTCTTATCTATTATCGAGTCATTATCATATCATCGTTAATATCATGTTGAAGATGTGTATGTTTCAACGTAAAGGAAATGTGTTAGAGATCTACATCAACTAGAATTAAAGTAGATGACTAAAACTTTTCAATAAGTAATTCTAAGGTAAATAAAAATAACAATACAAGAATAGTAAAGTTTTTTAATTTATATGTAAGTTAAAATCTAATTTCGGAGATTGTAAATACCACGCAAAGAAGATTTTACCATTTTGCATTTTTCTTCAAAAATATAATTTGTTTTTCTATTACAGGTAGTTATTCTAGTTTTAATAATCACAAACTTGCTCTTCTTACTTATTTAGTTCTAGAAGTTAAATATAATTTAAGTGACAAACAAAGACTTTTTTTATTCTTCTGGTACAAGATTTCATTCGATCCAACGTTGATAACTAATGTTGGTTTTTTCTAACTATCATTTATGTTATGTTTGGATGAGGCAATTTAATGAAGTAATTAATTTATTTGAAGAAATTGAAATGCTTTGAAGTAAGATGACATGTTTGGACGAAGAAATTAAAAGGAAATTGAAACTGGTGAATTTCAAAAAGGTATTTTAAATAACTAAAATAATAGAATTTGAAATTCACTCAAAAAAGAAGGAAATTGAAATTCCACTCCTGGAACGAGCCGGTCTAGAACGAAGGTCGAGCCAAGTCAGCACGGGCGAATGGTCAAGCCAAATCGACCTGGACCAAAGGTACAGTCAAGTCAGCCTAAACCGAAGGTTGAGCCAAGTGCTTCGGGTCGAAGGTTAACTCGAGTTGGTCTAGGCTGAAGTCGAGCTGAGTTGATCCAAGCTAAAGTCAAGCCAAGTCGGCCCAGGTCGAAGGTCAAATCGAAGGTCAAACCGAGTCGATTAGGGCCGAAGGTCGAGCTGAGTTGGCCTAAGCCAAAGGTTGAGTCGAATTAGCCTGTACCGAAGGTCGAGTTGAGTTGGTCCAGGTTGATGGGCAAGCCGAGTCAGCCCGAGTTGAAGGTCAAGCCAAGTCGGACCAAGACGAAATTGAGTTGAGTCGGTCTGGTCAAAATTGAGCTGAGTCTGGCTGGACCGAAGTCAAGTTGAGTCCATCTGAGCTAAAGTTAAGTCGATTCGGATCAAGCTAAAGGTCGAAATGAGTCAACCCGGGTAGAAGGTCGAATCGAGCCGACCCAGATCGAAGATCGAGCCAAGTCGGCCAAGCCGAGTTGGCCTAAGTCGAAGGTGGAGTAGAATCGAGATGAGTCATCCCGAATTAAAGGTCGAGAACTCAAGCAAAAGGATAAAGTTGAGTTTATTTTAAAATAGAAATTAAATTGCTTTATCCAAACAAAAAAATTAAAATCTAAAATATTTCAATTAGTCGATCAATACAAACTATTTAATAAATGAAGGAATTCAACTGAAATATACATTTCAAATTTTTGAAATCTCGTTCAAACACATGATTAGGATTTCTCAAATGATCCAAGAATGTCCTGTTTTGGTTTTACTTTTCTAGTCATTTTAGATTCAATCATTGGACTTTTTTTCTTTTTCTCTATAAGTATTTATTGAAATTATTTATCCAATTAGAAATGCTTGCTTTACTTAGAAGTAAATTTCTTTGATAAAATAAATCCTTAACTATATTTTTCTTCACAGGTTCATATGAAAAATTTCAGAGTAGAAGGTTAGTGGACCAGAAACGAGCAGATATTCCTCGTGATGGAAATTATTATCCATGATTTGGATGTTGCATGTCTTGTGTTTGAAAGAATATTAAGAAATAAAAAGGTGTATTAGATAGCATGGTTATGCATATTTATAATTGGTTGGAATGTTCTATATGTTAAAATTTAAGTTATTTCTTTTATCTTGATAATTTTATTAGCAGAGAAGGTGAACTTATCATCTATCTTACTCTGCTTTTCAAACCCTTTAAATGAATTATCTTATATATTTCAAATATTAGTGTAAGAGTTGAATCCAAGGTCTCTCTCCAACCCTCCATTTCAAACAATGTGAAATCTTGTTTAAAATAGTGCTGAGTTTATGCTTTTATGTTTTAAATTTTACTTTGTAATTATATTTCAAATTCTATGAAAGAAATGAAAATATATATTACAATCTTTATCTTTAAATTTTTTTTCTCTTATTTACTGTATTAAATATTAGTTTAAATACATCAAAATTTTGTAAGAAAAACTTAAAACGTAGAAACAACTTTTTCAAATACCAAGAGTGCGAAAAATGTTTACTTTTTGAAAGATAATAATAATTCAGGTAACGTTTAAAATGAATTCATATTATTTCGTCTCAGCTCTCATCTTAAAAAGTAATTGACGAGAGAAGTAAAAGATGGGTTTAGTCTTTCAAGAATTTTAAGTTAAAATTGAAAAATAAATTTTCATCTTGAAGTAATATTTAATATAAAATAAATTAGTCACAATTTTCATGATATTTGAAAGGCTGGATAAACAATTTCTTACTTGCCGCTATAATTACGGATTTAGTTCTTTAATTTTTTTTTGTTTATTTTTTTCTCTTTATTATTTATTGGTTCAATTTACTTCTTCAACTGTTTAGAAAAATTTAATTTGGTCATCTCTGTCAAGTTGAATTTAATACTCTGTCAATACATCACACAGGTCAAGTTGTGAAATTTTCAATTTTTTTTAATTATTCATTAATTTTTTTTAAAATATATAAATGGTCACATCTCAGATTACAGTCAAGTCACGTGGTAGGTTATAATCGTGCCACTTGCCACGTGATAGTGATAGTAGTTGTTTTCAATTTAGTCTTTAATTTAAATTTTTTATTTAATTTAGTCACTTTATTCTTTAAAACAATCCAATTTGATTTTCTTCTATTTGAGAAAAAATTAGTAATTAAGTTTAATTACAAGTTATTTATACATGTTAAAATATTTTTTTTTTTAAATTCATACATCAAATTACTTTACCTAAATATTCAAATTATTTTAATTTTTACATTTTTACCCTTGTAATTTTTTACACTTGAAATTTTTTACACTTTAAAAAATAAAATAATTTGAATATTTAGGTGTAGTGATTTGATGAATAAATTCAAAAAAATATATTTTAACATATATATATATATATATATATATAATTGTAATTAAGCTTATTTACTAATTTGATATCAGATTGAAGGAGACAAAGTTGGATCGTTTTAAGAAATAGGAGACTAAGTTGAACAAAAAATTTGAATAAAGGACTAAATTAAAAATAATTACTGCTACTGTCACGTAGCATGACTGTAACCTGCAACATAGCACGACTGTAACATGACATGTGACAGTTTATATATTTTTTTTAAAAATTAAAAAATTTTAAAAAAATTTAAATTTTCACAAATTGGCACGTGGAATGTAAAGACATGGTGTTAACTAATTGGAGGACTAAATTGAACAAACAAATAATAAGATATCAAAATGAATTAAACAAAAAATTAGAGGACTAAAGAAATTGGATTTCTTTTTAATTCTAAATCAATATTTATATTTTATAAATCAATAACAAATATTGGTATATATCAAAATTAACGTAATGGTAGAAGAATTTAAAATAATACAAAATAAATAAAAGAAAATACATTTTTTTGTCTTGAATAGTTTTTATGGTAAATAAATTACTTGTAAATATCCAGAAAGTAGATAGCATGATGAAGGTTCATTGGATTGTATGACGATGAATAATTACCGTAACTATTTTCGTTTTGCTTTTTTCAAGAATGAATGAATTGTACGAATCTTCATATATAAATGTAATAAAAAAATGTTTAGGTTTTATAATATAGAAGATGGTTTATTCAGTTTAACTTTGTTTTGTTTTCTTATTTTCATTTCAGTACGATATCTAATTCACTTTACGCAGGAGTTTTATTATTCTTGGACTCGAATTATAGCTAGGTTCACAACATATTCTATTAAATTATAACAAGGTTAATCTACAAATTACATTTTTCTAGTATATTATTTATATAAAAAAAATATTTTATCTACCGAATAATATCAACAAGACACGATGAAAAAAAAAAAACACCACTATATGAAAACCAAATATTGGATTAAAAATAAAATAAATCAATACACATAGTGATAATATAGAACTGGTATTCTTGAATATCTTGTTGATGATTTCGCAAATTGTGGTGTTCTTTAACACTCATATTTTGATATTTTCTTGGGACATTTTTCACTAGTCATTGACATTGTCATTCGATTTTAGACCAACCAAGCACTAACTAAGTTTAATGTTGAGTCCATGTTTGAAGTTCAATGTCAACCACACATATATATTGGATGTTGAACTTTTAGCATTTTTGGGTACCTTTTTAGTCAACCCAATACATTTTCATCAACAATTAAATAAGTCAAATGTTTTTTTAATATTAAAAGTAAATATAAATAATTTTTAAAAATTTTATTAAAAGTTCTTATTTTAGTTTAAAAGTGATTAATTTAAAAAAAAAGTTAAATGAAATTTTTTTAAAATTTAACAGTTACTTAAAAAATAAAAATCATAAAATAATTATTTAATTTAAAAAAAATATTTATTAAAAAGTATAATTGAAAATAAAAATGTGCATACAAAATTCCATGTGTATGTTCTTTCTTCAAAAGACAGAGTGGAAGTACATACAAAAGGTGTGCTATGTGAATTAGAACCAAAACCAATCTCTCAAGTAGAAATTTTGTCTAATGTGAATGAATAATTTGGGAAAAATATGATTCCTACACATGGCCTTTGGCGAAGTACTTAATTGAAAACATTAAAAATATAGTAACTAATTCCTTGACTTGATCCTTAAATAGTCACTGCTCATTCTTGATTCTAGCATACCCATGTGTTCTAGAAACCATGAATCTTAATTTCTTCGGACAAAAACATCGGAAAGGATGATGAGCTAGGAAGGATCATCCTACAAGTAGTTATTGTTTTTGTCTAATTCCAGATTAAGAGAAAGTGCAAAAGTTACCTTTTTTTCACGAAACTGCAACAACTTGCTTGTTGAATAAATCTTCTGCGAACAAAGGGATTTCAAAGCTCGGTCAACGTTCTGCACAAAAATGGATTAGAGTGCAAGAATTAAAGAGGGGACTTTTTCTTTGTCAGATCCATGAACTACCCAGATCAGACCAACTTGCATGCCTGTGTTTCAAAAGAACAAAAAAGTCAAAATCAAATTAATGATGGAAGCATGTCATTGGTCCCTTCTTTGAGCACCTTTTCAGAAGAGCCATAGAATTAGAACGTTTCCCATTATTATCTTAGCCATTTGGGTGAGAAAATTTCAAGTCCAAGGAAAAAGGCAAATTATGTTTCTAAGAACTCTATTGGGGTAAAACTCAATCTCTAAATTTCATTAAAAAAATCAAACCTTTCTGTGACCTGTTAATAAATGTTTCAAAAGGGTCTCTATACTTTTAAAGATTTCAACCTTGTGATTTCAAATTCATGTAAAAATCAGACCAACTTGCATGGCTCTGTTTGAAGATGTGATGTTGGAAAGTATCAGATAGAAGCCAAATTGATAATGCAAGGGTATGTAGTGTTTCAAACATGGTAAAGTGGATGAGAAAGTGACTCTAACATAAATTATAAACCTTCAAACATGCCATTGAAATGCTATTTGTAGACCATCACACCACACAAACATTTTAGCAGAAAAAGCTAAGAGTCCAAGATGCAGTATGTGTGGCCCTGAAGCACTAAGGTGGCCAACCATTGAACATGACATGTGGACTCACTTTATGCATAATGCCACATGTTTGGTCCAAAATCTTTGACAATACATGAAAACAAAAATATCTCAACCAAAAAAACTAGGGAGTTAGCATATAACAAAGTTTACTACACCCTAATCTGTTTATATATGAATCTCTTTAGAACAACCAAAAAAATCACCCTCTTGAATAAACTAATTTTTAACACTTATCAGTCCTGCCATGAACACTGAAATTCTCTCTCAGTAACATAAAACAGATTGGTCTTTGAGAAAATAAAATAAAATCTATCACAGTCTGTTATCAATTCATGTTTCATTTACAAGTTTCTTTGTGGAACAAATAAAGAAGCATCTTTTTTAGTAAACTAAATACAAAGATGCAACTTTTTTGCACTATAGATTAACTCTACTCAGCAACACAAAATGAACTTATCTCAGAAAAAAAAAATCTAAACGAGTTAGAGACAATTAATCCACATCTCATTATTGAAAAGTATCATCAGTGAAAAAGCTATCTACATCCCATTTACATGATTCAAGATCCTCATCCAACGAAACATCAATGTTAGAAAACACAGTAGGAAGAGGTTGCTCATAAAGAGCATGATCAGAAAACAAGAAACTATCAACTTCATAGTTTAACCCATCAAACACTTCTTCTTTGAATGTTTCTTCCAAAGACAAAGGTTCCATCCAAGGCTGAAACAACAGAACCGAAGTGGGTGAAGCACATGCGCCACAACTCCTCCGTTTAACCCCACTTTCACACTCTTTCAACGGCGGTTTGATGAAATTAGTGACAGCATCGGCACCTCTGAGGTTTATAGCTGCTCTGTCGTAAACCACAGCTGCTTCTTCTGCCATGTCGAAGGTTCCAAGCCACACTCGTTTCCGCCGTATAGGGTCTCTTATCTCGGCGGCCCACCGTCCCCATGGCCGCTGTCGCACGCTGCGAAACTTGTGCTCTTGTTTTTTTGTTGGTGGTGTTGCTGTTTCATAGCTTTCTTGTATTTGGTCGAACAACAACAACTGGTGGCTGCCAACAACAACCATTCGTTGGCATCCTAACTAACTGGTGCAATCGTCGTTCTACGCTGCGCTGCTACAGGTGGCTGCATCGCATCCACCATCCGGTGAATAGTCTCTGCGATGTCATCAGTATCATTCTCACTCCTTCTCCTTCTGTTAGCAGCCATAGCCTGAATTAGGGATGTCAAAAATATCCGTACCCGTGAGTATCCGCGGATAAAACCCGTAATGAGTAGGAAATGGATATTAAAAATGGATACCCGCTACCCGTGGGTACGAGTATTTTTTATACCCGCATGTTAACGGGGCGGGGACGGGTATCATAGTATTCGTACCCGTGGATACCCATATCCGCTAAATTTTAATTCACAAAAATACCCTTATATATATATTAGTAAAAAACATTTTGTCCTGATTTTTTATAAGTTGCACATCTTGTCTTCTGTCTTCATTCTTCTAACTTCAAGTATTGGTACGTTGTCTTCTTCCCAATACATCCCTTGACATTTTTCTCTTTCCCTTATTTGAAATTGGGCATATACATCAAACCATATATAGATAGTGATGTTTATGGTATGTTTGTTGTCAAATGATGGAATAAAAATAAGAATACTTGGCACGTGAAAATTGAGGTTTATTATTTGATTATTTTTCAAGAATCAATATGAGAGAGTGGGCTTGTTGATCAAAACACTAATTAAAGAATTTTCATTGTGTTGAACGTCATTTTATATTTATTTTTACAATTATTTGAACTTGTATGGACTAGAGTTAGTTTGAAATTTATTTAAAATTTATGACAGTGATGTATTTTATTTTATTTTATTTGAATTTATGATTAAATATATTTTTTTTAAATAATTTTGTAAATACCCGCGGGTACCCGTGGATATCCGCGGGTATGAAAAAAATAGATAGGTACCCGCATAACGGATACCCGACGGATATGGGTACGGGTACAGGACGAATATTTATTCAGCGGGTAGGGTATGAGTGAGCTACTACCCGTACCCTACCCGCCCCGTTGACATCCCTAGCCTGAATACGCCACATGACAACTGTTAAAACCATTTCATTGGGTTAAACAAGCCACTCACACAATTACAACATTCAACTCAACCACACAAGCAATCAAACGTCAAGCTCACTCCCCAAAAGCCCCAAAATATTTAAAATATTTTTCAAAACTTTTGCTCTGATACCAATTGTAACATCCCTAAAGAATATTACTAATATTTAATATATAAAATAAAAAATAAATGTCTCGTTTATTTAATACCATTTCCCAAAAACACGGGAAATTTAAAACTTTAATACAATGTAATGAAAACAGGAGTCCATAAGTATAAAACTAAAGTAATATTCAAATGGCTCCCAAAAGGGTTACAAAACTATCTCAAAACCAAAATAACCAATATATACAAAATCACATGCTATCCCTCGCTCCGAGTCTATGCATCTCCTGGCCCACATGTCACATCATCTGCTTCCGGATAACGAGTTATCCAATCATCGCCACACACACACAGAAAGGGTGAACTATGCACAATATGTCACCCATCCCAAAATAACATAACTAAAATTTCATGCTTTTCAAATTACCCAACCATGACCTCATAGTCCTTCATGAGTCATATACTTGAATTAGATCTTGGGACTTCACTGTGCTTCCACGAAACTAACCCATTCGTGGTCCAACCCTATGAGCCTATCCCGCTCATAGTCCTGCCCTACAAACTCCTCGTCTTTAGTAAATCATCCAAGCCTTCTCAACTTGAACCCTGGCACACACGCAATCACCATACTATGGACTCCTCGCCCAATAGTAGCCGACATGAACATAATAATTCCTTGCCCATCGTGCGCCCGACGCATGCAATCACCATACTATGGACTCCTCGCCCAATAGTAGCCAACGGGAACTCAACCAGTTCCATGCCCATCATGCGTCCAACCATCAAGCACATCCCACACCCCTATTGGACTTAGTCCTTCAAGCCAAAACACCACACCACATGCATATACTTCCTATACTTAGGATAAAGCAGCTAAATCACACACACAAGCACACATAAACATGGAAATTCGCATAAACTCGCTTAAGCTAGGGACTCTCACCCAAGCTAAGCCCTCAGCCTCGCTTATGCTAATTTACCTCGCCTGAGCGAGCTTAAAACAACAGCCTCATCACGTTATCTCGCTTAGGCGAGATCATCTCTCGCCCAAACACTCAATTCAATCTTGCCTGAGCTACAATGCAAGCAACACATCCAACTTGATTGCGACATCTCGCTTAGGCGAGACCATCTCGCCTGAGCGAAACCCTGGTTCGCTCAAACCCACCAAACTCCTCGCCTGGACGAGGTTTCGCGCTCAAAATAATCCAGGTTTCCTCGCGACCTCGCTTAGGCGAGTGTCTCTCGCCTGAGCGAGAGACTAAGTCGCTCAACCCCATCCAAGGTCGCCTGGGCGAGTAACACGAATCAGGACCAAAAACGAGACTCTGCAACTCTCGCTTAGGCGAGATGGAGTCGCTTGGGCGAGACTTGCAGGGTTTCGAGTTTGATCACGCGCACAGTGCACCAAACCAATACCAAAACTCTACTCAATCATTACCAAGACAATGTAATGGCAAACAAACATCAGAGTCACGCATTATATCCTATTAAGCTACCAAAACACAAGAGTTAGGCTTCCACCACCATTCCTTTACCAAAAACCCTCATTCCCAAAAATATAATGCATTACAGGATTATACGCACAACATCAATTAATTAAGCTTTCTATCACCACACATAATGCACGAATTTCATGCCAACAAAAATCAATTGAAAATAGAATTTACCCAAAACCATAACACATGTCAATCAATTTAAGCGCACAAGGACAGCTCCCCTAACCTGAAATCTTGGTACCAAATTAGTAGCCTTTGAGGATTCTTCTCCAATCTCCCAATCTGGCTAATTCTTTCTCTCAAGTCTTCTCCTAATAGCACCCAATTCTCTCCTCACACACTCAGAATTCGTATTCTTCTCACAAGCAAATTGACAGCAGTGCCAAAACCCTTTTTTTTCTTCAAAATGACCTTTTATATGCGTCTCATTTAGGGGTTTAAATGTTAAAACGAAATTAGGCTTTATGGTGCGTTTAATTTTTATTAAATACATGGTTTCCAGCCCCCTCCTTGGCTGCCCCTTCTAGGTTTATTGTTGCCCTCTCATATTCCCTCCAATATAAACTACACTAAAAAAAAAGTTCCAATTTCATTCTCACCCAAGTTTGAACCCATGCCCACTTAGTCACCATTCAAGTGCATAACCGATTCAACTAAGTCATGTTAGTGATACACTCCAATCATGATAAGCTTACAATACCAATTCCATACTCATACATATTATTATAAATCAATAATAATAAACCAACAACACATAATTGGCATACATAGGACTCAAACCCAAGTCCTCTCACACAACCAAAGTACTCTCAACCATTTGAGCTAGTACTTTTCCATATCACATTAAACAATAATTAATGCCATAAAGGCGCTTTCTACCTGCATTTATTAATTAATTAATTATTTAATTAATTAATTTTCATGGGTCTTACATAGCCAGCCAGAATCAACCACCAATCCTCACCCTTCTTTGTTCGTTCTCTCTAATATAGTTGGCATCAACAATACACAAAAAACTCATTCTCCATTTCAATCCGCAGCATCTCATTTCAATCCGTAACAATCCTTTAACCCCCACGTTGATTAACCTCTGATCCCCATTGATAAAACCATCATCTCCAACCTGCACTCAGAAAATCAAGTACACGCACTTCACCACCACTCTTCATTTTTCGCTAAATCCATAATAGCACTCCATAATAGCACCGAACCAGCACTACTCGCTTCTTTCACACACATGCCAGAAAACCACCAAACCACCACCCCCATCTTCTACAAGATTCACATGCCCACACTTACCTCCAATTCACCAAAATCTTCATAAACAACAAGCAAAACAATACAACATGCCAAACCCACCTTTCTACCTACGTCATTCATCATCCTCGAGCCACCGATGCAGTGAAACACCCAAATCCGTTTATCCAACCTAGCATAAATCAAAAAAAGAAAATAGTAAGAGGAGATAAAACCATCGAGTGGGCGAATCAATGGCGACTTCGATCATGGTTGGTCACACGATGGTTGGGCTCGGTGTCGTGGCTTCCAGATTTGGTGTGGCTCATGCTTGAAGAAGAACGAGAGACGTTTAGGATGCGGCGGAGGCCGGAGAGGCTTCTGGTAGTGATTGGCGCCGTCGCTAGTGGCTTTGACAGGCCGGGAAGCTTGTGAGGTCGAGACATTGGAGCTGGAAGGAGTGGCTCGTGTATCACGGAAGAAGACTTTGGAAGATTGAGAGACCCCTCGCGCGTGGAAGGGAACGAAGGAGAATCGGTGACGCAAGCGGTAGCAGCTCCTTCGGCGGTAGTCATCGTCGTTGACGCTGGCCTTGGTCGGCCGTGAGTGAGGGTTGGTGCCGCTCACGTAGAGGAAGAAGAAACCCTCTTCAGGCTTATTTTTATGTTTAAGAGTTATTTTGGTTTAGACTTAAAACTAATTTTGTTAACTTCCTACACCACCACTTTTAATGTTCTCACACCCTGTGTATTTTTCTACACATGTTTATTCTTTGCACACATGATATTTGTTAACCCCGCGCACTTGATATTTGTTAACCCCGCACCCCTTTTTATTGTGGACGTGTTTCTTGTTACTTTTTGCAGCCATGTTTCATTACACACACCTTCCTTGGCTACTTCCTGTACCACCATATTTATTGACCCCACTCCCTCTCGAATATAGAAATGCAATTCAGCCAAGACTTCAACAACCGCGACCATCTAAATAAGGAATGTTGCGTCTTCACATCCTCAGCCACCTATCCATATCCGACCTTTGTCGGTCAGCTACTTTTTGCTACTTCCTCTGGTGGATCCTCTTTTATTTCAGTAGTTGTCTCCATTGGGATCCTCCCCTCACCAACCAACTGACCATTACTCCCATTCCCTGACCGACTACTCCCGTCTCCCCCTAAACATTCACTCCCACTACCCGAACTAGATAATGACACACTATCACTAACACTTGACATACGTGAGATATCAGGATGACGACAAAAATAAGGAACGTATCAGACAACTCTCACACACACAAATAACTTCTATCAAACATCTTGCAAATGAACCAAGGTGAATAAATCTTCTTCAGCAATTGTATTTATAGCCAAGCATCTGAACCGCTACAACTTTTTCCGCCCAAAACACCTAACAGATGAAGTGTCACAACGAATGCGAAGCGTCACAAAACTCAAAATGGCAGCACAAACCCCTCTAATGTAACTCCTAACACCTGACACCCCTTCACCTGCCATCATTGCATCCACCATAGTCTTAACATTGTTCCTAACACTTCAAGACTGGGGGACTACCATACCATACCCCACCAACAAAATAAATTTCTTGCCAGAAACTACACGGGCGAAAGAGCACACGGTCACGGTAACCTACATCGCCAAAATTCAACATAGTAAACAAACACCACAACTGATAACACGACTCATTACTTACACACAACTCATAAAATCCTAAACCTTTGATGAGACACCTGTCTCGACAAAGGCTGGGGGACTGGTGTACTATACCTAGTCAGAGCAGTGTAACTACACGGCCAAAACCACCTAGGTATAGCCCCACAAATAACCATTGCATAAGTAACCAGTTAAGCATGATCACATAGCGGCCCGAGCCGCCTACGGTAAAGGACAATACATAATAAGGGGTTGTTAACCCCAAACTTAGAACGTTACAAACGAAGCCCCTAGTGTCAACAACGCTAGCATAGGACTTGGGCTTGACCTAGGCCCATCTAGGACCCAAACGTTGGCCCAACACAACTAAGGGGGGCCCAGCCCATAAGAATGACAGACATAATTCATAACTCTATAAATATGCATGGACCCCAATAATTAAGAGGTACGCTTTCATTAATTCCCTAATCTGAGATTTGACTTCTGAAGAGCCCTTTTACTGACTTGATCGTTGGAGCCCTCTCCGCAAGTAACCCCCTTAAGGTTCTGGACCGCATACGTAAGAGATGACATGTGCAAGTCAAGAAGGAGCTAGCTTAGGTGTTGATTTTAAACTCTTTTTAATGTTGTTTGGACTATTTTAAAAATAATGAAAAATTAGAAACATAGTTGTTATGTTCTGAAAATGTTAAAAGTCTCAAGAATTATAAAGATAATGCAAAAGGATGATTGTAAATCAAAGTATAGAAATTAAGAATAAAAAGGATTGTATGGATAGTATAGAGATACATAGGGTATAAAGTTCAGAGAAAGGTCGGGTAGACCTAAGAGAATGGAGGGTGGTGATATAAATACTCTGGATTGACATACGCCATTAGTTGGGTATTCAAAAATTCACAGGTCTCACACTCTATTATCGATCGTCTTCTTCACTGTAGTGTAAGACCAGGAAAGTGGAATGACGCACATGTTGTATCAATGAGAATGTTTAGTATGTTGGCACTATCCATATTGGCGTAAGGCATTATGATTCAGAAAAGTCTAATGGCAGTGTTTGGGACCCAAACTATATAAAGAAAGAATGTGAGATGAATATGCTCATGAGTTGAAACTCAGAATCATACAAATATGATTATTAAAAGATTGATAATGAGGAATTTGATATCTTAGATTCAAATCATATGGAATTGATTAACTTGATTTTGATATTTTTGGCATGGTTAGTTATGATATTATGAAGATTTAAACTTTTATGAAGTTATTTCATTCAATTGCAAGTTTATTAAACAACCATGTTTTGAAATGTTATGATGAAGTTTTAGAGTTGAGGGAAAGACTCGCCCTTTCTTTATTTTTCAGAGGAAGAAAATGGAGACCTAACATGTAATAATGAGATTGTCTAGATTAACTTTTCATGTAACTTTGGATTTTGTTCAAGCTATAACTGATATAGTGTAACTTGTTTGTGATGTATTTCAAACTAAAAGTACCTTTAGTTGGTTGTAAAATATAAACAAACTTCTATTACATACACTTATATGTATGTTAACATTTTATTCGTATAAATATCATGTATGTTTAATAGACGATACATTCGAGTGACGTATTTTGTTTTTTTTGTTTTTATTCCGGTATTTGTTAAAAGAATACAAATTAATTTCCCTGAACATCCACTACAAAAAATCGTATTAAATACGACAATTATTTGTTGTATATGACGACACTTATGACCGCCACTTTTTGCGCTTGTGGCGGGTTCGCATACCGCCATAGATCCTACCGTCACAATGTATAATATGACAGTCTTATGCGAACCGTCGCAACACCCGTCATTTAATGCATTGTGCAAATAATGGCAGTTAAAACTGTCATAATTTGTTTATTTTAAAATAGTTCCAATGCAAAGAACGACACCTACAAACGCCATTATATGCTTTGTACTGAAATGTAATACGACGTTTCGAACTGCTGTAATTTGAATGTAAAATTATTTTAACCATTTTATATCCTCATAATTTATTTAACCTATTTTTCATAAAATAAGAAAAAGTAAAAAAAAATATATATCACAATAGATAAACTTTTGATCACAAATATTTCATTCATAATTAATATTTTTCAACATCATCCAAACGTTTACATGTTGAAAACCAAACAAAAATAAGATCTTACATTATTATAACACATTTTCCTAAATTTCTATATCTATCACTACAAAAAATCATGTATATAACGATGTTTTTAATACGACAGTTAATTAAAACTGTCGCTTTTCGCAGTATAATACGTCAGTTTGATAACGGCCGTAATGTACATGTATAATATGGCGTTTCTAACCACCATTTTTTACATTGTCATATTATTATTTAAAATTGTGTCATTTTGAAATGTCACTTTATATAAAACATTATTTTTATAATTTTATGAAATTATTTCATGTTCCACTTTTATCTCGATATCCTTTTTTTTTTTTTGTAAAACTGTGTTCCCTCTCTTTTCTATTTCATTTTCCCACTCAACAATTTAATATTTTCTAAACTTTCAAAGTGACACCCAAATTACTCAAACCCTAGATCACTTCACTCTCACAACGTTCACTCAGCTCTCTTCGTTTCGCCTCTTTCTCCTTTCTCCTTGTCTCAAGGCCAACGTCGACGACGTTGTTTCGACTTCACTCTTTCCTTCTCGACAATCTCTTCTTCTCGACACCAACAACACCAATCCAACCCCTGAAACATGTGTTCGCCTTCTAGCCACCACCAATGACACCGACACCCGCTGGAGGCCTCATCGGCGACGCCATCGCCCTTCCCTCCGCCACGCCTGAAGCGCTCTTACACTAGCGTTAAAAGCGTCTCCTCCTCCGTTTCTCCAGCACGTTCGAGACAGCGCGACTCGCCACCATCGCACCAGCCACCGCGACTAGGTTCGTAATCGTCGCGACTGGCTGATTGGGGTATATGAGGCTTGAGTTTTGGTACTGGAATTTGGGTTTCAATTCTCTGTTCTTATGGTTGGGGTTGTTAAGGTGATTTTGGATGTTTTGCTTATAGGGCTCGAGGATGATGAATGATGCGAGTAGAAAGGTGGGTTTGGAGCGTTGTATTGATTTGCTTGCTGTGTATGCAGATTCGGGTGAATTGGAGGTATACGTTAACCGAAGAGGGTTTGCCTCTAGGCATTGGGGTTCGATTCATCGTTGAACCCGAACATGGCACCCCTTGGTTCTTCTTCAATTCTAGTGACAACACTCACATCCCTTCTTCTCTTCATGTTCAGGTACCTCATTTTCCTTCAAGTCTAATTGTCTCATGTTTCGGTGTCTTTGTTGTTTTGTCATGGGAATTTAATTTATTTTCTATTGAAGATTTTCTGTGTGGAGAGTAGTTAGTTGCAGGTACTGTGGATTGGCGACATCTATCTTGTAGTGGGGCTTCATTTGTGTTGCACCATGGTTCTAGCATAGCTGCAGCTGGTGTGGTCACTACTGTCGACAGTTTTGCTGGGAAAGAGGAATCTTTTATGCCATTGTTATCTTTTTAAAATTCGGTTCAAGATCTGTGTTTAGCTTTCATGGGATTAGTGTTGGCGTTTCAGATACCATGAGAAGTTTTTGTTTCAGTTCATTTTATTTGATTATATACTTTTTTTTATTGTTTTTTCTTTTCTGCGGAGCTAGTTCTGAGTTTTCGTGCTTGGACACAATTTTTGGTGGAGAATACTTGATTTTTTATGGTTTCAGTGTTTATCTTTGATGTGTTTTAACTAAACTGATTACGTAGCATCATTTTATTTGGATTTGTAGACATTGACTGCACCTCACCTAATTCTTCTTGCCTTTTGAGCTTTGAAATTCTTGGTCTTTTTAAACTTACTAGTTCTTCCTTCTTTGGTCAGATACCCTGCAGTCTTAGATTGTTTGATCTTTCTTACTTTGTTTACTTGTTACATAGGCTTTCTCGGTTTCTGCTAAATACATCCTAAATTTGGCTTTGATGTAGTGGAATTTCATGATAGCTAGAACCAAACTAGGTAACCTTTTATTCAAAATTGTTTGTAATTTGAAATCATCATGAGAAAACAAGGCTTTTAGTTTTTAAATAGTTCTATGATAGGGACAGCTTGGATCAATGTCTTTTGAACAATTATTAGGAGACTGAAAATATATTAAGATAAATAATTTTGTATTTGTAACTGACGGGAAAGCTGTTCAATTAGACATTAAAGTGCCGGTTGCTAATTTCTGGATAGAAGGTGCTTGCAAGGAGGGTGCTAGAAGTTCTAGCATGTGGATGCCTTTTCACACACTGAAGGTATGAGAACTTTTTCCTTATCATTAATAGATTATGAAAGCCTTCACTATTCATTTTACTTATGGCACTCCTTCATGCTTTATTACTTAGATTGTTTTTATTGTTTTATTGGGAAAAATTCTTGACAAAAGCAATGGTGATGCTGCAGTTGATCATTATTATCTATAGATGCTCAGTAACATAATTTTGTTTATTTTTTGACATTCTTTTTACTTCTGTTTCAATATTGCTGTTCTGTTTTTCTTTCTGAAGGCAAATAATTTTGGACAGAAAGTTATTGTCTCTGTTTTTGCACTAGAGTATGGAGAAATATATGAAATTTTTAGCATAAAAATGAAGCTGTTGGATTGTATAATT